>SESA01001641.1_pt1 | contig 11374 bp, 8 predicted proteins | sample 3171451 | NCBI WGS metagenome assembly SESA01 (sample SAMN06051862, study PRJNA518727) | freshwater metagenome | biome: subpolar coniferous forest; feature: holomictic lake; material: water; isolation source: holomictic Lake 227, 8 m depth | place: Canada: near Kenora, Ontario | collected 2013-06-25...
GCTGGGAACGGGAGAACCTTAGAACAGCCCTGGTCAACCCCGAAGCGGACAGTTAGACCACGGCGTGCGTCAAAACGTCGAGCGGGCTTCCGAAGAAGCCCGCCCGTTTGTTCAGTTGGCCCTTGGCGATATTAAGGCTGCCTCAGGTAGTAGAAGAGGTTGTTGCTGGTTGCCGGATTTGGATCGGTGAACTGGTAATGACCCGATCCGGCCGGGCTTTCGGTGGCGGTCCCGATTACTGGCCAGGTTGCGACCGGCGCACTCAAGTCGTTTGTTGCCAGCACGGAGTAACTCAACCCGCTAATATTGGTGAAGGTGAATCCGAGTCTGCCCGCGGCAACCCCCACCCCGCCCAGGAGAGAATTGATGGGGGCCTGGATGTTAAACACGGAGCTTGTCGCTCCCGTCAATCCGCTGGAGCTGAATGCGATAGTAGCACCCGCGACGGCCTGAGCGCTGAAGGCCGTCAGGTTTGTGAACGTGGCCACGCCAGAAGCGGCGGTCCTGGTCTTGGTCCCACCTAAAGTCCAGGTGCCCTGGACGGCGGCAGCCGCGATGCTGGCGCTGCTGCCAGTGACCACGTTACCGTAGGCATCTTGAACCTTGACGATGGGTTGCGTGGCCAAGGCGCCACCACTGCCCAGCGGGGCCGCTGGTTGGGTCGTGACCGCCAGTTTGGTTGCCGGACCGGCAGCCAAACTTTGCACGACCGAGTCAGCGCTATATCCGGTTGCGCTGATGACGATGGTTTTGGCACCCGCGGTCTGCAACAGCGGGGATTGGGTCGGATCAAACACCAGCTTGCCGGCTTGAGTTCGATCATAGGCGGCCGCCGGCAGGGTGGTGCCATTCACGGTGATGCCCGTGATGGCGGAACGCCAAGCCGGATCGTCCGGAGTGTTGGTGACGGTGAACGAACTGCTGACCGTGGCTCCATTCTGCGCGGTGAGAACGGGCGGCGGGGTGAGCTCGGTGGCGTAAGCAGTTTGCTGCGGCGCAAAGGTGAGGCCCTTTATATAGGTAGAGCCGGGAGCCGTATAGATCACGTTGCTGGAGATGATGCTGATGGGCGCGCCGTAACCCGCCGCGTCTGTCAATCGAATGATGCTATTCTTGCTGCTGGCCGCCGTGGTGTAATAGAGATAGGTGCCCCCGTTGCCGTTGGTGGTGGCGAACAGGCTGTCGCCGCCCGTCGAATTGGTAAAGGAACCGTTGGCGTTCCAGGTCCAATGACCAGCCCCATCAACGCTCAGTGAGTACTTCTTGAGGATGCCACTCACAGAGCTGATTCCATCCAGGACATACAGGATATTTCCGGAAACCAGGTAGAAATCCACGGCGACCGGATCTGTGATCAGATTGTTCGGGATGGCGCTGTTAATCGAACCAGGGTTATCCATCAGCAGGCCATAAACTGCCGGGATGGGGGAGCCGCCGGCTGTTTTTTGGGTTTCGACGAACGGAGTTCCTCCGAACGTTCTGACCACCACATTGTTCTGCTCGCTCCAAAGCAAGTCATTCATGTACAACCCGCCTTTGTCCGCTACTATCCAGTTGCTATTATCCAGCGTGCCACACGACCGCCCCTGGCTGCCACCGAGTGAAATTGAGGTGTAACTGAACGGCGAAGTAAATTGATTCGTGTAATTCAAGGTCCCGACCGCACGGTTGAGGACAAGCGTTTCGTCCAGGGTCGCCGAGCTGCCGTCAGCAAAGCCGACAAAGCACAGCATGGTCCCGTCATCGCTGAGGGAGAGTTTGCCGCAACTGCCGGCGGAGCAAAGGCGGAGGGCATTCGTTCCGGTGGCGCTGATGGGAATGATGTTGACCGGCGCCGTCTGGCCGGCCGTAGAGGGCTGGACTTCGATCATACTGAAGGTCGTATTGTTCGCCACCGTGTCGAGCTGTATGACCGCCAGATTACCGCGGGTGAATGCAGCGGGAGGCTTGCTGATGTTAAAGGTCGAGGAATTGGTGGTGGACAACGGAGCGTAGCCCGTGATGGTAAAGGCGATTGAGGCTCCAGAAACCGCGCTCGAACCGTTGACGGTCGCAGATAGGTTCGTGAAGGTCGTAATGCCGTTTACTGCCGCCTGACTGGTGGTGCCGCCTAAAGTCCAACCTCCGGATCCGCCGACATTGGCGGTGACCGAGACATTCGGATAGGGGTTGGTACTGCCGTTGCCGTATTTGTCCACGGTCGCCAGGACAGGGTTGGCCAGCAAGGTGCCGCCACTGGCCGTGGGGGCTGCGGGCTGCGTCGCAATGGTCAGCTTCGTCGCCGCACCGGCTGCCAACGGCTGCGTGAGCTTGGCACTGCTGTAGCCGGCAGCATAGATGACGATGGTTTTGACACCGCTGGACTGAAGCAAAACCGATTTCGAGGGCGTAAAGGTGATCTGGCCTGCCGCATTGGTGGCATAAGCCGTGTTCGTCAGAACGGAGCCGTTCACATAGATGGCCGTGATCGTCGAGCGCCAGGTTTCATCATCGGTGAAAGTGACGGTGTACGGGCCATCCACGGTGGCGTTGGGATCGTAGGTAAGGCCAGGCGGAATGGAACCATTGAATTCGCCGCCGACGGTCACGTTATCGAACCGGCAGTTGCCGGACGAGTTGTTGTAGGAGCCGCCGTTGAAGGCCACACAGTCGTCCCCCTGCGCGGCATTGACGATGCGAACGCCAAAGTTGGGATTGTTGTCCACACCAGGAACGCCGGTGAAATCCACGACCAGGTTGTTGTACCAGTTCTGACCAACGGTCTGGTAGAAGTAGGTGCCGACCACGGTGTCGCGACTGCCGCCAGCGGAAGGGTCGGGGTTGGTTTCGATAAAGGTGGGATTTGGCCCATAGGCAAGGGTAGAAGCATTAATCGAGGTGGTAGCCCAATTGTTCGTCGTGTAGAGCACACACATCTTCGCCTCGGCCTGGCTGGTGAAATAGAGATCGAAGCTAACGACAATATTTGAGTAATTGACAGTGCTGACATCAAACTCCCCACCTTGGCTGCCGATGGGCGACTGCGTATTCCAGCCGTTGCCGGGCCCCTGGCCCCGCATACGCCAGCAGATCGGAGCAGCGGGAGTGGAACTGCCGGCCTGCACCAGAGTATCGGGAGCGTTGGTGCTGCCCACAGACCCATCCGAAAAATGGAAGCTGGTGTCAAAACCCAGGGCGGTGGCATAGCCAGAACCGAATTCCGGCACTGGATGAGGCACGTACCCCGCGGTCCCGTTACTGTCGAAAGTCCAGGCGGCAATGGCATCAATCGCAGTGCCTTGGATGACGACGTTGTCAAAAGTCCAGTTGCCGGAGGTGTTGTTGTACCCGGCCCCGGTCGTATCCACGCAGTTCGTACCCTTCGAAGCGTTGACTAGGCGCACGGCAAAATTGGGATTGTTATCCACCCCGGAGAGGCCGCTCAAATCGACGGTAATCTGGTTATTCCAGCCGGTCGCCCCATCGTTGGCCAGGATGACATAGGAGCCCACCACGGTGCTGTTGCTCGTGGACGAGTTGTTGGCGATGACACCCAGGGTTCCCACGGAGCTGATGGTGGCGTTCTTCCAGATGGTGCCTTCCGTCGTGTATTGAACCTGCAGATTCGCTTCTGAATCAGGGGTTGCATAGACATCGAAGGAGACCTTGATCCGGTAGTAGCCTATGGTGCTGCCGGCAAACTGGGCGCCCTGTGTGCCGATCGGTGCGGTGGTGGACCAGCCGTTGCCGCCATTCGGCGCCGCGCCGCTGCCACGAATGCGCCAGCTATTGGCGCCGCCGGAGGAGCTTCCCGGCAATGACTGAACATCCGGGGCGCTGAGGCTGTTGGTGTTGTTGTATGAATTGCCCATGCCCAGGGCGCTGGCGGCGCCAAAACCAGTGGCCGGTTGGGGACTGCCATTGGCTCCGGTGGCAAGATTGTCAAAGGTCCAGGCAGTGAGGCTGGTGGCGGCCTGAAGCCCGGACAGGGAGGCCAACAGTACTGCGGCGGTGCAGGCGATGTTTCTCGGTTTCATTTTGTCTTTAACGCTATCTAATCTCAGTTTGGTTTGATTGCTTTGTGACGCGGCGAAGCCTAACAGCCCGCAGGGGGTGGACAAGTGACGATAAGGTTACAAATAAGCAACGGGAATTGTTTCCTGGCATCCGCCCTGGGGTGAGGCATCCGCTCTGTCTAATCGCAACACGGTTGTCATCTAATCGTAACATGACCAACGCGCTGCTTTGTGCTTTGCTGTCGAATGTCTTTTGAGAACCGAGAATATACCAACGACCCTACCCGTTGTTTTAGAATGAACTTGCGCCCGAAGCCGACGGCCGGATTTACTTTGATCGAACTGCTGGTGGTGATTGCCATCATCGGGATTCTGGCAGCGCTGCTGTTGCCGGCGCTCGCCAAGGCCAAGGCCAAGGCCCAGCAAGTAAACTGCTTGAGTAACCTGAAGCAGTGGGGGCTGGCTCAATCAATGTATGTGGATGATTGCAGTCAGGTGTTTCCGTACCCGAGATATCAGTCTTACGCTCCCTCCGGGGATCAGGACAAACCGACCTGGCTGGCCATCAACGGCTATCATAATCTCAATGAAGGCGACGACGTCTGGTTCAACTCCCTGCCTTCGTACGTGGCCAGCACCGCCATGTACGCCTGGGCTTACAATCCATCAACCTTTTTCAATGCCAAGTCCATTTTCTACTGCCCGACCGCCAGGTCCCAGGGGATCGCCCCCGACGACGCGCCGGCCAATCATGGCAACATGATTCCGGGCGCGCGCCCGCTGTTTGGCTACGGCATGAACTCAAAATCACTCGCTAACCTGAATCTCAACTCCTTCGTAAACACGCTTAAAGTGCCTATGGTGGCTCATCCCTCATCGTTCGTAATGTTTTCCGACGTCCGGAACCGTTCGGCGGAGACGCCTTATTTCGCTGCCGGGCCAAACCAGTATCCTCAAGGCAACTCGATTGACCTGGCCACACCCCATTGCTACACCACGCGCTTCTCCTCGCGGCACGATCAAGGGGGCAACATTACTTTCGGCGATGGCCATGCTGCCCGCTTCAAATATCGCTACGTTGTATCCGATGGGGCGACTCCGAATGTCGTTGCGGGCCATGATCCTGGCCAACCGGACATCAATTGGGATTGCCGGGGCGAGCGCGTCGTGAATTGATTCTTCTGGGTATCTTCCTTCGCCGACCTGATCAAACAATGAGCTTCTTGCGCATGAATCTGAAATCACTTCGGGCATCGCTTCTGCCCCCGTTCCTGTTTGCGGCCGTTGCCGTCGTAGTTTTGACGACGACAGTATTCGCCAAGACTGCGAATGCGCTTCATTATCTCAAGGCTGGCCACCCCAATCCGGCGGAACTGCTTGCCCCGCCGCCCCTGCCCGATTCGACGGAACAGGCGACCGACCTGGCCGCGGTAATCTCGGTGTCCAAGGCCTGTTCCAGCAATCAGGTAGCACTGGCGTTTTCGGAAAAGAAGTTCTCGATCTTCACGTTCGCCCCCGCGATTGGAAGTTTCCTGGCCCCAGGCAAACTTCCCCGAACGGAGGCGTTCTTCGAGCATGTTCAGCAGGACGCCGCGAGCTTGGCCGACCTCGGCAAGGACTACTGGAAGCGGCCGCGCCCTTACACAATCGAACCGAGCCTGGCCTCGGGCAAACTCGAGAAGAGCTTCGGCTACCCGAGCGGCCATGCCACCGAAGGTATGGTGTTGGCGCTGGTGCTCGCCGAGCTTCTTCCGGGTCAGCGCGAAAGTATTTTGGCCATCGGCCGCGACCTGGGCTGGCATCGTGTATGGATTGGACGACATTACCCAACGGATATTTATGCCGGGCGGGTGTTCGCCCAGGCGATTGTCCGACAGTTGAAAGCCAATCCTGATTTCCAGCACGACCTTGCCGAAGCCAAAGCGGAATTGGCGTCCACGGCACGGACCGCCGAAACCCCGATCCAACCTCCCGTCCCGGCCACGGCAGCCCATTAGCTGCAGTGCAGCCCGTGCGGTTGAGACCGCCTGTTCAAGGCTCAGGGATCAACCCTCTGGCTTCGTATGAACCGGGCTTACGCGGGTGATGCCCTCTTCACCGGTTGCTCCGGCTCTCCTGGTGCGGGAAACGGCATACGCATCTCCAAACCCAAGTCGCTCGACTTGGCGTTCAATCTCGTGCCACGCCTTGGCCGCCTCCTTGAAGACAACCGCGTCACCGCGTTCAAGATGAGGCCGCAATTCGTCGTCGCTCAAGCGCCGAGTATAGACGCATTTCATCGCCGATCAGGCCTTTCCAGCGGCGCGGCGCAAAGGCCGCTCCGCTCAACTGGGTGGGCTGGCCGGGGTTGTCGCCGCGGCGGCGGCAGCCGGCTGCTTCGCTTTGCCAGCCTTGGCCTTTGCGGCTTTCTTTATCACCTTGTCCAGATGTTTCTGTGCCTTCTCCCAGACGCGAAGTTGATCGCGGGCGTGATCTTCCGCCGCCAGGGCCAGGTGCTTGGCCTGTTTGGCGGCTTTGCGGGCTTGCTTTTGATTTAGGCGGGCCTGCTCGGCTATTGCTTTGGCGGTCTTGGCTTTACGTTGAAGCTCCGCTGCTTTGGCTTTAGCGAGCTGGAGGTCTCGATGGGCCTTGTCGTTTGCTTTCTGGAGGTCGTTCAGTTTCATATTCGGCTCTTGCTATGACGTTGACTGCTGCCACGCGAACTTTTGGACGGATCAGGGCAACCACTGTACCATGGCTGTTTTGGTTGCACCGCCGGCTCCTGCCAACCAGAAGAATGTTACATTCTGGTAACAATCGGCACCGGCCCCAGCCGCACACTTTGGGCTTAGGGCCAGCATTCCGTCACAACTGACTTGAGGCTGCAACCCTTTTGCACTGCAACGCAAGCCTGCGATTGTTACATTTTGGGAGGCGACAGGAAGGCGTCGGTCAATGCCGAGAGTTCTTGCTGCTGTCTTCCTCAGAGCTTTAGAACCGCCGCGTCAGGTCTAACGGAGCTTTTCACCTCGCCACCGCGGTCCCGCCAGCGTGTGCCAGAGGCGTGTCCGCCGCCGACTCCGCCTGAGCGCCAAGAACTCGCGAATGCGCTCTATTTGCCTTTTCCCGCAAACCAACGGTTGACGTTGTCCGATTTCATTATAAACTGATAATGTCAATATGGCAATGGCAACGACTACTATAGATGCCCCCATCCAAGAGGCGCTGGACCGGGGGACCAGGACGCTGAAAACGGTGCTCACGAAGGCGGGCTCCAAGTCCGTGGGCTCGCTCCAGACTACCACCAACGAGATCGGCTACTTGATGGCCGTTGCCCGGCTGGCCATTGAAGCGCTCGGCATCACGGCGGACGTCGGGGAGAAGCAACTGCACGCTGCGCGGCTGCGCGGTTTGGAACGGATGACCGAATTGCGCAAAGCGGCGGAGCCGGTTCTGGAAACTGGAGACGTGTGCGAGTTCCTCAGCCTTTCCCGCGAGACCATCCGAAAGAAGGTGGCCCGTCGGCAACTGCTCGCCCTACCGAAGGGGGAGACCGGGTATTCCCTGCCTTCCAGTTCCAGGACGGCGACGTGTTCCCCGGGTTTGCCGAGGTCTTAAATGCCCTGGCGACTGATTCTCCCTTCGTCGCTCTGTCATTCTTGCTCAGCAAGAATCCTGATTTTGGAGGAAGATCCGCGTGTGAGCTGCTCCAGGCCGGCGAGGTGGATCCCGTTATCGCAGAGGCGCGAGGCTGCTTGAACCATGGTAGCTAAGCTCCCGGGCGAGCTGCCGGCACCTCCTGCGGATTTAGACCAACGAACGCTCCCAATCAAGCTGGTCAGCGGTACGATTTTCCGCATCCACCGGACCAGCCTTGACTGCCTGTTCTTCGGGAAGAATAAATCGGAACGCTTTGACGACCCGTTCGGGCAATATGGGGTGCTCTACGCTGCGCGGCAGCCGGAGGCTGCGTTCGCGGAAGTTTTTCTGCGCCAATTGTCGCTGATGCTGGTCCAGGAAATAAGCCTGCAGGAACGATCTATTACCGAGATCCACGTAAACCGCCTCCAGTGCGTGGATATCTCTGGTTCCGGTTTGCGAAGGGTCTCCTGTGATAACCGCATCGCCACGGAGAAGCCATGCCGGACTGTGGGCCAATGGTCTCGGGCGTTCTTCCTACACCCCCAAAAGCCGGACGGCATCATCTACCGCAGTCGCCACAATCCCCAGTTCAAGTGCCTGGCCATCTTCGATAGATGCCAGCCGAATGTGAGCTTGGGCCCGACCGTGCCCTTGATGACCGGAACTCGACGCTCTTGGACGATTCGGCAGATAACTAAATACAATCTGGCGATCGAACCCGCACCTTGAACCGCCGGCGCCGGGCAAACCTTCAACCCCTCTCAGAACCGCCACGTCAGGTCTAACTGAAAGAGGTTGTAGTTATTGATGGGATTGAGGACCGGCAGGTCCGAATTGTTGCCGCCGGTGCCGAGACTTTTATTGATTTGCCGCGCGTAGCCGTAGCGCACCGTGCCAATAATGGAGTCCGTGATGCTATAGGCCAAAGCGGTATAGATTCCTTCGAGGTTGGCGCGGCCCTCAAAGAAGTCCGAGTCCAACAAGTTCACATCAGCGGCGTATTGCTCGACGTGCTGCCAATAAACCCGCGTCTCCCAGGTGTTCTTCTTCGAGGTCTGGCCATAGACCAGGCCCAGATTGCCGTAGGCGAGGCCGACCTGATACGCCTTGTTCTGGCCCGTCACCGCATAGGGCAGATCACCCTCCGGATCGGTGGCGCCGACCGCAGTCCGCGCCCGGCTGTTGCCTGAGAAGTTGTAAGCAAAGTCGCCGAATAGCCGGGCGTTACGTCGGCCAATCTTGAAGTTGAGCTCCATCGGGGTCTCCAGCACCAGGAGGTCATTGATGCCGTTCTGGTTGAATCCGGTGGTATTGGGATTCAGGCCGTTCAAACCCTGGCCGCTGAACGGCTTGTTCAGCCCGTTGTTCTGCCCCTGCCCAGTGTAACTGTAGAGCACGGGGGCGACTTTCAAGGAAACATCCTTCGCCAGCTTCGCAGTGGCGCCCACCTGCCAGGCCAGCAGGAACGTATCGCTCGAGGGATACCAATTGTCGGGGTTGCTGTCCTGGTACATGAACTGACCGAAGGTGGCGAACAGGTCCACATCGCCCAGGGTATGCTTGAATTTCTCCGACACTCCCTCGGGGTTGATATCCGAGTCCCAGATCATTGAGGTGACATAGAGCGGCATCGGCATCTTGCCGACGGTCAGCTCCAGCCAGTCCGCCGCGCGCCAGCCCAGAAACGCCTGCCCGATCGCGACGGTGTCGCTGTTCTTGGCGGACGGCGTGGGATTGGAGTCGTCGCCAAAGGTAACCCACGGCGAGCGCGGATTGCTCGAGGTCTCCGCCCGCAGCCCGTAGTAGAAGTCGTCAAAGAGGTCGCCACGAAGGCCGAGGCGGACGGCGTAGCGGAACCGCTCGCGATAGTAAGTGTCTCCGGACGCGCCCGACCCGGGCGCGTTGTCGGCCCCACGGTATTCATAAACTAGAACTTCAAGGTCACGTCTAACTGCAACAGATTATAGTGCTGGATCGGATTTATTTGGGGTATATCCAGGTTGCTGCCGCCGGTGCCGACCTTGTCGTTGATGCGCCTGGCGTTGGCGTAGCGGACAGTTGCGATCAAGTTGTCGGTGAGGCTGTAGGCCAGGGCGACGACGACCCCCTGCAGATTGCCCCGGCCTTCGAAAACATCCGAATCGAGCAGATTGGGGTCGAGCGCATATTGCCCAATGCTCTGCCAGTAGCTGCGGAGCTCCCAGGTATTCTTCTTCGCGACCGAGCCGGTGGCCAGCCCCAGCTTGTCGCCGTTGCCGATGGCGAAACCAATTTGGTAGGCTACCACATCACTCACTTGTGCGCCATAGGTCAACAGCGGAGGCGAGCCCGGCGGCTGTTGGAGTTTGTTCTGAGCGGCCAGCGCTTTCACCGCGGCTTTGGCACGCTGGGCTCCGTCCAGGTTGAACGCATAGTCACCAAAGACGCGAGCATTCACCTTGCCGATCTTGAAGTTCACCTCGGCCGGCACTTCCACGACGGTCAGGTTGTTGACTCCCACCTGGTTGTAGTAGATTGGGGGCTCGGTGGTGAGTCCGTTGATGGGAGCTATGCTCTTCTTGCCCCCGTAAGCTCCCTCGCCAATGAAGGTGTCCCCGACACCGCCCGTGTAATAGGGAATTGCCGTGTCATTAGTCACCAGCCCGATATAATTATACAAAGAGGCCGCAGCTTTGGCCGAGATGTTCTCGGTGAATCGGTAGTTCACGCCCCCCTGCCACGCGAGGAGGAAGGTGGTGCTGGTTGAAGTCTCTTGGCGAGGGCTGCCCGGTGGGTAAACGTACGGCACCAACGAGCCCGAGATATAGCTGGGATTGTTATCCTGGTAAACAAACTGTCCGAAAGTTGCAAACAAATCGGCGTTGCCAACGGTATATTTAAGGCGCTCGGCGGCGCCTTCCGGGTTCAGGTCCGGGTCCCAAACCATAGGCGTGGTGTACAGCGGGTTGGGCATTTTGCCTAGCGTGATGTCCAGCCAGTCCCCGGGCCGCCACCCGAGATAAGCCTGCCCAACATCAATCCCGGCGTTGGACTTCCCAAACGGCCCGGGCGATGCCCCCCCGAAGGTGACCCAGGTCGAGCGCGGGTTCGTCGAGGTCTCGAGCCGCAAGCCGAAATAGACATCGTCAAACAGGTCGCCGCGCAGACCCAGCCGAAGCGCGTAACGGAACCGATCCAGTTCCATGCTGGCCCCGTCCGGCGTAACGGCTTGACGCTGCTCATACCGCACACGGACGTCGCCATACAATTCCAATTTCTTGAAAGCCTTGTTGATGTCCCACTTGGAATCCATACTGGACATCGCGTGTTTAACAGCGTTGGTGAGGTTGGCGTCCGCTTCGGTCTGGACTTTCCGGGCCTCCTCCTGAGTGATCATGCCTTTCTGGATCATGAGATCGAGGAGCGGGTCGTGCGATTCCTGCCCCAAGCCGAGGCTGCCGGCGGCGAGCAGCCAGCACGCGGCGAGAAAGACCGCTGCGTCGAAGCGGTAAAGCCCTAAAGCGCGCGCTTTGACGTCTTCACGCTTTCCGGCTTTGCCGATTCTCAGACGACCGTTCCTGGCAAAGTATTGCATCGGCCCGAGTCTAAGGACCCTTTGTGACGAAGCGGCGACGCAAATGTGACAATTCGGTTACGCCGACGGCAAGCTCCGGCGCATCCGGAAAGTTTGCACTTGGCCGGATAAGCTGATGATGGGCAGTTGTGGCAGTAGCAGCCTCCAGGATATGTTGGCTATGACGAAGGTGGACAGCTCACTG
>SESA01001643.1_pt1 | contig 11367 bp, 10 predicted proteins | sample 3171451 | NCBI WGS metagenome assembly SESA01 (sample SAMN06051862, study PRJNA518727) | freshwater metagenome | biome: subpolar coniferous forest; feature: holomictic lake; material: water; isolation source: holomictic Lake 227, 8 m depth | place: Canada: near Kenora, Ontario | collected...
TCAATGGATTATTCTTGGTTGATGAAAATTACCATACTGAACCAAATCCTGGTGGTTGTGGCCCGCTTCTTTCAGTACTTACTTTGATAAACTCTTCACCCATTATATTCCCAAACTCATATTTAACAAGATATTTACCCTTAGGAGTTCCTTTAAGCTTCTCCAAAATTGTATTTTGAATAACGTCTGGGGGTGGATATTCAACAAAGGTTATTATCTCCTTCTTTATCTTAATAATGGTTATTCCTTTTGTATAATCAACCTTAATATTCGGAAAAGTTGCAGTCGTCATTACTTCATAATCTTGAATTTTAAAGGCTGGAAGATTTGCTGAAATAGAATTGAATAAACTGCATGAATTATCATTCCCAGTGACTAATGTGATAACTTTCTTTTCTCTCACATCATGAGAGCCAGCTTGAATATACGATCCATAATCAACACTTTTACGACTATGATCTTCCAGCGTATATTCAGCCTTATAAACATTATTGGAAATATATAATTTGGGGTTATTACCGGTTTTCATTTCATCAAAAGAAGGTACTTTGAAAGAACTGGAATTATCTGAATTTTGAAAATATTCTAGAATCTTACTTTTAATATTTCTCAACACCTCATTGTAAGCTGAACTATCATATACTTTAAGATCATAAACCTTTGATTTTATTTCTTTCTCTTTTTCTTGTTCTTTTTGAAATTCAAGTTGTTTTTGCTGCTCTGCTTCTTCCTGACTTCTTATCCTTGACTGAATTGAATTTTTGACAGATGCAGGTAATTTACTCATATCTGTTTTACGCCATTCGATAGTCGCAAGCCCGTTTTCTGCTAAGTAAACCTTTGAATAATGATTGAAATCATCATCATAAAAATAAGATCCAATTTTTTTATTTCCAGAGATTGACTGTAAATGTGACTGAAGATCAGTTAATGAGATATTACCATATTGAGTTAATATATATGATAGATAACCATTTTCCATGATATAATGTTTACAAAAATCGGCAATCACCCTAAAATCAATTAGATACTGATTCTCATAACAAAGTATAACATCTGAAATCTTACCATTAAAATATTTCACATCCCAGTATGACGTAGAAGATGCCCTATTGCCGTAGCTATCAAATCTATTATGATTTTTTACAGTATACTCAACTAAGTATTTTATTTGTTCAGCAGGTTGACCAATTTCAATTGTCTGAGAATTTATTGAGCCGATGTCCAGCAAAAAAATCAATATTAATAAGAGGGTTCTCATTCTTATGAAGATTAATCCCAAACTTATTATATAAGCCGTTTAATCAATTCACAATTACATTAAAAGTTTCGGACCAGGATCCACCAGAATTATCAGTCATATTAAGTATAAATGGGATCTGATTTCCTGCAACAGCTATGCTTGATACCTTAAATTCAATCGCATATGCATTATAGTTAGGTGCAGACATATAATTTTGTCCATCTGTTATTGTCGCAAAACCAGTTGAAGAAGCATTAATATAATCATTGCTTTCACTACCTTCGGTTAATTTAACATATTTACCTGAAGGTAAAGTAGTCACCTGTGCTAGGCTACTTGAAGTTGTAATTGTGGCTCTGACACCGGAAAGATTTGCTCCTCCTGTATTTTTAACAGTTATTTGGAGAAATATCCTATCACCATGTTTAACTGTCTTCTCTTCCGAATATGTAATTGCTCCAGAATCATATTTACATATGACTTCATATGAAGAGAAGATCAATTTTTTATCATTTGGATTTGGTGAACCATTATTATCCAACGGATTATCTCTAGGAAGGTCAGGAATAATCTTATCACAAGCGCTAAAAATAACCATCAGAAAAGAAAAAATAAATATTTGTGCTTTCATGTTAAAATTTGAATTTAAAATTTATCGCTATATTTTGATTCAAATCTACTGACGGATAGACAGATAAATTAATTTTATTTTTGAATGATTTCGTTTCCTTTGTATTCTTGGCTCCCTTAGCGGCGACCCAAATAATATCTGTAAGCCATATAATACCTCCGGCACCAATAATAAGCCATGCCGCTTTATTTTGATTATTAGCTAAATTGTAATAATGATCCATGTCGCTCTGCTGCGTGGCATCATGGTATTTTCCATAATTCTTATTTGATGAATATTTCAGATAAACACCAGTACCGACAATTGCAAGGGTTCCAACTGTCGTTACCCATGGAGAGACTTTCTTACCAAGAAAAGTACCGTGCCCTCCGTTTACAAAATGATCTCCAAGTCCAGGAATCAGAACAGATAACAATGCAAATCCTGCACCTCCAAAACCCTTATATTCAATTACCTTTAAAGATTCTTGAAGTTTCTGATCAAATGAAACCATAGAGTACTCAACTTTATAACTTCCATCGGGATAACCTTTTATCATCATCTCAGAAGAAATAAATGATTTCGTTTTTTCAAAACTATCATTATCACCTTCCTTCAATACTAAATTGCCTTTTGAATATTTTAGAGAAAAAACTCTTTTATATTTTGAATAATCAATGTTGATATTACATTTGGCATTGACAGTATATCCATCTTTATATGCTGGTTGAAATTGGATTTTTTCAATTGCAAATCTCAAACTATCCTCAAAACCTTTATTTTCAGAAACAATGGGATTCAAGATTCTAGTCACTACTTTATTTGTGTCAACCTGATAATTTATATCAGTTTTAAATGTTATATCTCGACTATCATTCTCGGCAAGTTTAAGCACCTGATTATCAATATCACTTTTTAACTGATTAAACTTTACGGCTTCAATCTCTGCATATGCAAAGACAGTTGTTTTTCTTAAATCCAGAAAATTTCTTAAACGCTCTTCCTCCTCCCTTTTTTTATTCTCCGCATAAATTCTTTGTTGTTCCTTAAGTGATTTTTGAACAAAAGAATATTCCGAAAAGTTATCGACAAGCGTACCACCATATCCGAAAGATTCATCTGTTAATTTTCCATACATGAATTCTTCTGTTTTTACAAGACCAAGATTATAAGCATAATAAAATTTTTCAGACAAGGCTTCTGCCCATTTTAAATCAGGTGAATTTGTTTTGGAAGTTTTAGTAACAATTAAACAATTATCATAGTTTGCATATTCTGTTTTTAATTTACCTACACTACAGGAATAATAATCAGTAACATCTTTATCATGTTTGTCTTGCCATGATGAACCAGCTTTTTTTAGAACTATTATATTTAATTCCTTTTTGCCAAAATCACCCAAGCCCTCAACGTAATCATATATTAAAGTAACACTATTACTGGATATATTATAGAATTGATGAACATGTAAAATCGGAGATTGAAGGACATTATATCTATAAGATTCGCTGGAGATATACTTTTTATAATTGCCTGTATTATCTAGGAAATATTGTATTGTATTCTTTTTCTGAAATGAACCATTTGCATTTGTCCACGTCTTTGTTTCATATTGAAATTCTTTTAAAAAATATTCGCTATTAGGAATAAAATACTTTTCCAATTGAGCAAAAGAGACTGAAGAATTTAAGGTAAAGATACCGGCTAAGAAAATAAGGCGTCTAAAAATATTCATTGCATTTATTTTGGTTGATAAACAAGGTATTGCATCTAAATATTTACTTGTGAACATTATTACAATTCGAAGAGGTAATGTAAAAATAGGATATAATTCCTAATGAAACCTAATAAAAACATAAAAAAAATAGTAAACCAGTATTAACTTAAGACAAGTCATGGACACCCATTCTTCCCAAGAGGTAGGGAAGTTCAAGACAACGATTAAATGAAATTAGCACCATACCATTTATAAAACTGATCAAATGTATGAACGATAAGATAGATGCCCTCAGCTTTTTCGACTTCTGCCTGATATTTTGCCTGGGCGGGACTCTGGCGGTCTTTACCCCACTTGATTTCGATTTTGACGGATTTGCCTTGGATGGTGGCGGAGATGTCGGCGGAGCCTTTGGTCATGGCGGAGGGGATGTATTTGACTGATCCGATCGTTTTGCGGTGGCCGAGGATGTCGGTATAGGTTTTTCGGGTGTCAATAGTACGACCGGTTACTGATATTCGTTCGGCCTGGCCGCCGGATAGGCGGATGAATTTGATGACGGCTTTGGTAAGTTCGTTGGCTGAGTTGGCTCTGATGGGTTTACAATAAAGAAGCTCGGGTGGGATATCGGGATACTTGTTCCTGAGGTATGCCCGGTTCATTTCGTTGAGGATCTGGATGGGGGTTGGCATGGTTTCTCATATTTTCACAAAGCTGAATTTCTTTGTGACAAGTTTAAGTTATTGATATTTATTTGCTTATAGGGTTTCTCACAATCTCACGGATTTTTGGAGGAAACTTATTATGATTTTTTCTTTGTCTTGTTCAGGGTATTCTCTATAGATTACTATTACTATTTATTTTTTGTGAGAAAGTAAAATAATATATTAGTAGACAGATATTTAAGTCCTCACAAAAAGTCTCACATAGTTTTCTTTTATCCTGTTGATACGTGAGGATGTGAGGTTGTTAAAATGGCAATTCATCGGCGGGGCTTTTGAGGTTTTCGGTATTCAACATGGTTTTCTTTATGAGGTATGGCCTACCTGTTTTGGGAGGATCGTTGACAAATGGATTGAAATAGATGGATTCCAGGATAGGGATGAGGTTAAACTCATTCTTGAGAACGCTTCTGATATAGGGTAAGTCGATCCTGGGATCGCTGGCAAAGAATTTGCTTTTAATGGATTTGACGTCGGCATAGAATTCATCCTGGGCGCGGAGTTCATTCATGAACATATCCTCAAACAACATGACCATGGCTTTATACAGGCTGGATTTTGATTCTTTTTTAACATCGAGCAGGGAAGTGTTTGACAATTCGGCCGGGGTGAATCCGGAACGGTCACGAGAGAAGTCAACAGGTGGCAGTGTGGTCAGATAATGAAGGAATGCCGGGATTTCCTTTACCATATCGGTCTCAATGTTGTGGTTGGTGATGGATGGGATAGTGACTTTGCGAATGAAAAACCGGATTTCTTCTTCGTCGATACGGGCAAACTTGTCTTCATTATTGGAGGTCAGGATGATCTTTCCGAAGAATGGCATGCGGTATTGGCTGACGAATTTCTGGTTTACAGAGATGAACTTTTGTGTTGCCATGGATTTGACTTTCTCAACGGTGATGGCTTTTTCAATGAGGGTTTCTTCAACGGCAATGATGTTGCTGCTTGCATAAGTTGAATTGAAACCATTGATCAAATCGTCGGGGGAGATGGTTGCCATGTTATCGCCAAAGATCATGTTAAGCCAATTCACAAAGGTGGTCTTGCCTGTTTGGCGTTCACGGCTGACCATGACCAGGATGGGCATGAGGCGATCGGGATGGAGATACAGGATCTGCAGATACCGGAGTCCGAGCTCATATTGTTCACCGAAAATATGGCGGATCAGGATTTCGGTCCAATCCCAGGTTCCGGGCGAGGGATTATGAGGAAAGGGGCGGTAAAGGTTATAACAATTATTCACAATGGGAGAGAAATTCAGGTTATCGGGAAGGATCGTAAAATCGTCGAAGCGGGCTATCCTGTCAAGAATTGCCTTGCCATGATCCAGCTTGATTGCATCAATCTTCCATGGCTTAAGTTCGGTGCGGCTGATCCCAAAGCGGTCAGTCTTCTTGATTTTTTTGAAATAGTCGACCCCGATCCTGATATATGGAACCTCTTCATCAAAATACTTTTGCTGGATCCAGGAAATGGCTGAACTATATGAATCGTTAAACCTTAAGCGGACAAGGATCTGAAAAGGTGTATAGTAACAATCATTGAGGAAAGGCGCAGCGGATGAGCTGAATACATACAAGGCATTATACTTCTTGCCCCAGGTGGCGGAATGTTCATTGCCTGGTTTGCCCGGACGTTTCCAGAATTCAATGCCCTCGGTTTCGTCAGTCTTCAGCTTTACCCAGCCTTTGTCCTCCAGGAGCTTTTTTGCGTAGGCAGCACAGTTCCAGTTGAAATAGCTGACTGGGTCGGTGGTGTCGAAGTGTTGGGCGTGAGGAAGGACGGAAGGAAGATCGTGAGGAAGGACGTGAAGAAGATCGTGAGGGAGGGCGTGAGTAAAAGTCTTTGCAAGGGTTATCAGGTAGTTGCGTTCGTCGTGGGTGATTGTTGGGATGGAATTGATTGATCCGCTGTGGATGGTGTAGTTTGGGGAGGGATAGACTACGGTGTATCCTCCTTCGCCACGGGTTTCGATCATGGATTCTCCGGAGGGCCAGTTCGCCAGTTTTTGGTTTCCTTCAAAGATTTCGGATTCATAACGATAAAGAATATGATAGCCTCCGCGGGGAGATCGTTCGATGGGAAGATTATACCTGGACAGAATATGCGCTACTCCTTCGTCGGTAATGAACCTATTATAAATTTCTTCAATATCGTTACCATGCGAATCGAAATCAATAACCTCCAGTCCGCATGAGACAGAGCCGGAGATGAGGGCTAGTCCCCATGCTTGTAAAAACAGTTGATCGCAATCCTCAAGATCAGGCAGGGCCTTTTGATACCTTTCCCATTTGATGGTTGCCCGCTTGTCGCTGTTCACCGGGATCACTGATAATCCGGCGAGCAAATACTCTTCAGCGATTTCCCGAATGGTTGAGGCTGGAGAATCTCTGATCATATACAAAAATTTAAAGTGGTTGAAGAATCATGATCATACGAAAGGAATCAGAATGGAAGATCATCTTCTGGGGCTTCAAGCGGGCCGGTATCGGATGGTTGCGGAGATGAATGGACTGACTTCATTGCGGGAGTCATGAGGTGATCGTTAAGCTGAGACTCAGTCGGTTTTTGATAATCCTGGATTTGTTTTTCCTCGATATACCCTGCGATCCTGATCTTTCCGGAATCGGTGAACCGGGCCCAGGCGGATAGCCGGATATCCATCCCTCTGAACTTCGCTTCACCGAAAAAATCGGGGGAGTTTTCTTTTTTCTTGAATTCAGGATCTACTTTAATGAGGCTGAAGGTGCCTTCTTTTGTTTCGAATTTGTCGGACATAGGGTTAAGGTTTGAAGGGTTGAAGGAATGAAGGATAAAAGGTTTAAGGGTTTTAGAACGGGTGTTTGGACAGGTATACTTCGAGGCCTTTGTCGGCGATCCATACTGAAGAATTGGGCGCGATGGGTTGTACTGATTTTTTAAATTGTTGTGCATTGGAATTGACGCAGCTCAGATGCAGAAGGACGATATTCCGGACCTGCCGCAAATCGTTTGCCTGGAGGAATCCCAGGCAAGTATCAAGGCTCATATGCCGGCCCACGGCCCGGTCGCTGGTGAGGATGGCATCCTCATAATTGGCCTCGATGAGGATATGATTGAGGTTATTGAACTTGTTGGAGATATATGCTGCATCCGTTACGAACAGAATGGAACCGAAAAACGGATGGTTGATCAGGAAGCCCAACGTAGGAATACCATGAGGAACCGGGAAGGGGATGACTTTGAACTCACCAATCCGGATTATGGTATTGGCCTGGATTGGATGGACCCGGTGGCCTGAGATGCTAGCGGCCTCAATGGTTTCGGCTGAGGTATAGATATCGATGCCAGCCTTCATATAATCATCGGCGTATTTGCAATGATCACCATGGGAATGGGTGATGAGACAGGCGGCGACCTTCCGCAGATCATAATTCAGGGCTTTTTTGACATCATTTAAGCGGATACCGGCCTCGATGATGAGTATCTCGAAAAAGGATTCGAGAAGATAGCAGTTGCCTGCAGATTCACTGCCGAGGACTTTGAGTGTCATCAGAAACCGGGTTCTTTGGGTGAAACTTCCTTTTTCCACTCACGCTTGGATTCAGGTTTGGGCGAAGTGGCTGTCGAAGGTGGATCAAGAGTCTCAATGATGGCCTCGACGGGTTCATCTTCGGGAATTTCGATCAAATCACCCTGATTGGCCCCGGCTTCGATCTCGGCTTTTACCCTGCCAATCCGACCGTCTTCACCTGGTTCCATGAGCACGGAATCATCACTGGCCGCGATCAACAGTTTACAAGCCCGGTTAATGACTGTTTTCTTGGCCATTTCGCCAGGAAAGTTCTTGTGGGCCGGACTCTGTCCTTTGGTGGGACCCTGTTCCCATGATTTTTGAATCTGGGCCATGGTCATGATCTCGGTATTCACAGATCCGTCGTCAAAGGTTACCACGGCATAAGCACCGATGATCTTTGCATCGTCGAGGTTTTCCATGCGCTGGGCATGAGAAGTGATCTGCTTCATACCGGTGGTTGTGTCAATGGCATATTCAAACACATCGCCCTTGTAGATGACACCGGCGTAAATGTTCTTCATGGCGCTGTACCTGCGGGCCAGGGCAATACTTCCGGCGTATTCGCGCTGCAGGGTCAGTTTGTTACCGTAGACAATGAAGCTGCACTGGCGTTTGGCCGGGTTGAGTCCCTGAACTACCATGTTGAATAAAGAATTCGCGATGGAATCGGGAGTTGATGACTGAAGGACCGGGAGGTTGGCCTTGTCCTTCATGTCCTGAAGGATTAGCCAGGCGGAGCGAAGTGCATTTTCGGCACTGAAATCGGGAGGCAGGGCGATGCCACCGATTTCTTTGAGACTGTTGACCTTGGTGAGGACCTTTTCGACCAGAGGCGGTTCGAATTTTTTGATTGAGTTTTCTGTTGGCATAAGGATGGGGTTTTTGAATATCGAATATTGAACATTGAATAATGAATGTCGAAGTGTATTTATTTTATTATCAGAGTTTTATCATTACTTACTATGAGGTTTATGAGTTGGGATTCGGTGTGTGGAATTTCATTCGTGGATTCGCGGTTGTCGATCCAGATGGGGGCGGATATTTTATAGTGTTTGCTGAGGGTGTTGATAATGTCGATGCCAGCCTGGATCTTGCCGGCGCTGTTGACATCGGCATAGGGAACTCCGCCGACCATGCAATCACAACATTCCTCAATGCCACCATTGATGAGGGTATTGAACATCCTGAACTTAACCAGGCTGAATTTGCCGTTTACCCGGGATTCAACGAGATCCATGCGGGAGCGGGTGTAGGCATCCATGGCGAATTCCTGCTTTTCGAGATCGCTGATCTGGGCGGCCAGGGATTTTTCGGAAGACATCAGTTCATGGATTCTGGTTTTACCCCGTTTGATCACATCCTCATGGCCCAGGATTACCTGAAGGCCATAGATTTCGGACTGCAGAGCTGACTTTTGCTGTTTGAGAGATTCAATATCAAGCTTTGGAGATTCGAGGATCTGCAATTCAAGTTTTGCTATCTGCTGACGGATTTCGACGAGCTGAGGGATGGAATCAGGATCAGGGTCCCGGGGAGCTGGCAGAGTTTCGGATTCGGAGAGTTGCTGGGAAAGTGATTCAAGTGATGCTGAAAGTTTATGGATTTCGGCATTGGTAGTTTCGACATCTGCCGTGATTTCGCCAAATGTTACAGAAAGCCGGCGGCCCCGGGATGTGATATCCGCCAGCCGTTTTGAATTATTTTCAGTGAAGGCCTGAATCATTTGGGCCGACTTTTCGGCAATGCTTTCTGGATCCAGTTCCCGTTTGCAGAGGGGACAAACAAATTCATCCTCCTTAAAAACCAATTCTGCCATACTGACCGCGGTCCATTCGGCCCTGAGTTCATTGATCTCAGATTCAATGGACGATTTGGATTGAAGCAAAATATCGAGAGCATGCTGCTCATCTTTCAACTGGCGGGACAGAACTGAATGCTTTTGCTTCAGATCGTTGAGCTTCAGCATTTGTTCATTCCGGACTTTCTGCAGCCTGGATTTCTCTTCGAACTGCATTGAATTCAGGGTTTCACGGAGTTTGAACACCTGGTTCTGGATGCACTGGATCTCTTCTGCCTTCTGCTTGTAAGCCGTGACCTGGTCGGTGATCGTATTCTCTACATCGAGCAAGGCAGCCTGCTTTTGGGAGATATCGGCCTTGACGGCTTCGAAATCGACCGGTTCAGGCAATCCCTTTGTGACTTCATCGATGCGGGTAGAAATCGTCTTTAACTCATCGCTGAGCTTTTTTTTGCGAACTGCAATCTCCTTACGGAAATCGGCCAGGCCCTTGCCGGAATTGAGAATAGCGTTGATATCCCTGACTTGGTCCTTTTCCATCATGCCCAGTACTTCCTTGTTACTGATCTCACCGGCAATCAGGATCAGAACCTGGCGGCGATCCTGCCACTTAAGTGTGTTGAAATACAAAGTGGACGTGAGCAGCTTGAACAAGCCTTCGTTGATTAGGCAATCAATCTTTGATTTGTACTCGCCAGCCTGCAGGGGGACTCCGTTCCACCAGAACAGGGTTTCGTGGCCTGTAAGCTCCGATTGCTCAGCGCCCCGGCGACGAGTCCACTTTTCCTGGTAGATCCGTTTAAGGGTCATAGAAATGCCATCCGCAGACAATATCCCTTCGACCATATGGTCCAGCATAGGAATTGCTTTGCCGGTTTCATCCAGGGTTTTAATGTTGAAGTCCTTTGCATCGTGAGAATCTTTGCCGAACAGCAGCCAGGTAAAGGCATCGAAGACGGTGGATTTGCCGGTACCATTATCGCCATGGATGTTGGTAACGGAGCCAAACTCAATGGTAAGGTCTTTTATGCCTTTGAAATTGGTGAAGGTGAGTTGATGGAGGTGGATGTTCATGGGGAGGGGGTGGTATTAGGCACTGGGTACTGGATAATGAGTACTGGGCTTAGTAATTATCGGACGAGGCTGTTAATTGCATTGATTTTGATTTCGTCGGTGGTTGAGCGACGGGAGGATTTGATCCAGGCGAGGAGTTCCACCTTTGAGAAATACAAGCGGCCCCGGCGTTTCATGCAGGGAATGGCCCGCTGGTGGACATATCCGTAAACAGTGGGCACGGTTACAGAAAGTAGAGTTGCTGCCGCTTCGATAGTAAGCAATTCATCACGGACCGGATCATCGGCAGGAACTGCTGCTTCCTTGAGCGCTTTACGGACTTGGTTAAAGACCAGGGTTTCAAGCTCGGTAAGGGAAAGGGGGGAAAGAATAAAGTCGTGCATTGCTGATTTGATTTAAAAACCAGCAGCAAATAAAATACAAAAAAAAGCGAAAAGTTCAAATTGCCTTTGCCTGATTTGCCGATCAGCAAACGAGGCAAACCAGGCAATCGATATCAAGTGCATCGATAAGAAAGGCTAGAAAAGGGATGATGGAAACTATGATGGTCTTTTTCAGTTCGTTGAACAGATAGGAAAATTCCTTGGGGGAAGGATTAACATGCGTGATGGTTGAAGAACTGATATTCTCGGTTTTGAAAGTAT
>SESA01001647.1_pt1 | contig 11355 bp, 10 predicted proteins | sample 3171451 | NCBI WGS metagenome assembly SESA01 (sample SAMN06051862, study PRJNA518727) | freshwater metagenome | biome: subpolar coniferous forest; feature: holomictic lake; material: water; isolation source: holomictic Lake 227, 8 m depth | place: Canada: near Kenora, Ontario | collected...
GAGCTCACAATCGTTTCGTCTCTTTTGAGGCCCACCCCGATCCGCTGGATCCCAAACGTTCTCCCCTTCTCTATTGGACCAATGTCTTTATGATTGCGCTGTTGGTGGGGACGTTCACCTTTTTCTGGCTCCATACGATCCTCTGGTGGCGGCGGGTATACTGCGACAAGTGCTGCGAGGAGAGGGCGGGGTTCATCGAAAAAACAATCCTTCCGGAATGCCGGGAAGAAAAGCAGATCCAGCGTTTTCCCGTCCGGGACCGAATTATGCACGTCCTGTTGATTCTGTCTTTTTTCACCCTCGTCATGACGGGATTCCCGATTAAGTATTACGATTCCCCCTGGGCCAAGATTCTCATCAACCTCTGGGGCGGAGCATACCGGGCCGGGCTCTTTCACCGGATTGCCGCCCTGGTCCTCTGTGGCCTGTTTCTCTATACCCTGTGGCTTTCCCTGAAGTTTCTGTTCCCGAAGAAGCAGTTCCGGGGATCGCTGCAGCGTCTCTTCGGTCCTGACTCCTTGTTTCCGAACTTTAAGGATCTCAAGGATATCATCGGCATGTTCAAGTGGTTCTGCGGCAAAGGAGAAATGCCTAAGTTTGACCGTTGGACCTATTGGGAGAAATTTGATTTCCTTGCCGTTTTCTGGGGAATGACCGCTATCGGTGGTTCCGGATTCATGCTCTGGTTTCCCGAGGCGTTTTCCTATCTCTTTCCAGGCTGGATGATCAATGTGGCCACGGTAGTTCATTCCGAGGAGGCATTCCTCGCGGCTATATTCATCTTTACCGTCCATTTCTTCAACAACCATCTTGTGCCTAATAAGTTCCCCCTGGAACCAAATGTATTTACCGGTCGCTATCGTCTGGATGCCATGCGGCATGAACGGCCCCTCGAATATGAGCGGCTTGTGGCGGAAGGGCGTCTCGATGCCATGAAACGGGAAGGCCCCGGTTTTTGGACCCAGTTGTTTGCCTCCGCTTTCGGTCTGGCCAGTCTGATGTTGGGGCTGTTGCTGACGGGATTGATCTTCTGGGCGGCGCTATTTTATTAAATATTAAGAGGTAACTTTGCCGAAACAAAAAAATCCCTTCTGGTCGTTCTTTGCTTCCGTCTATCTGACCATAACCCTCCTTGTCTTCACGGTTGTCCTGTCGATTGTCGGCACCTTCATCCCCCAGCAGGATGCCGCGCGTGAGTTTGCCCAGGGGATTCCACCAGGACTGGCCTCTTTCCTCCAGACCATGCAGGCCTTCGATCTGTTTCATTCCGTCTGGTTTTTTCTCCTCATGCTCCTCCTTTCCCTGAACCTTATCGTATGTTCCCTGAACAGGTGGCCCCTGACGTGGAAACAGTTCCGGGGGGCGCCATTATCAGGTGAGGAGGGGTTGTTCAGGGGACTGAGCCCTGAACGTATCTTTTTGTGCGATGAAAATGTCGGGACCATGACCGGGCGGATGGAAGGTCTTTTAAATCGAAAATATCGAAAGATCAGCAAGACTCAGGAAAAAGAGGACGCCGTAATCATATATGTCGAAAGAGGTCGGTATTCCCGCTTCGCCGTCTATGTCGTCCACCTATCCTTACAGCTCCTCATCCTGGGGGCGTTGATGGGGGCGTTTTGGGGTTGGGAAGGCTATGTCAATATCGGGGAGGGAGAGAAGGCGGACGCCATCGATCTCAAGGGAGGGAAGGGGGCCAAGGTGCTCCCTTTTACCATTCGTTGTGACAAGTTTATTGTCGAATTCTACGAGAACGGCGCCCCCAAGACGTACCGCTCGGACCTGACCTTTTTGAAAGACGGCAAGACAATCTACCAGGGACCTCTCCTGGTGAATCATCCTGTCTCCCTGGCAGGAGTGCGTGTATACCAGGCCAGCTATGGAAGTTCTCCCGATGGCCGGGCCTCCCTTGCTTTTGTCCGGGCCGGTCAGGAGGAAAAAATAATAAAGGTTGGATCCGGGGAAAGTTTTTCCCTGCCGGAAAAGGAAGGAACTGTCCAGGTAGTGCGGCTGGAGGAAAATCTCATGCAGATGGGACCGGCGGTGAAGATCCTGATCCGGTCCGGGCAGGGAGAGGTTTCATTCTGGGTCTTTCTGCATATCGACAAAATCCGGGAAATGAATCCCGGGGTAACGGATCAGGTCCCGATGTTCAATCCGTCTTTGTTCAAGCCCTATGTCTTTGCCCTGAAGGGCATGGAAGAGCGCTATTATACAGGTCTCCAGGTGAGCCGCGATCCGGGAGCGCCGCTGATGGCGGCTGCGGCTGTGCTGATGATACTGGGATTGATGGGAACGTTTTTTTCATCTCACCGCCGTATCTGGATCAAGATTCAACAGTTGGGGGAGAAAACGAGAATCAGCGTCGCTGCGAGAACCAATAAGCACCCCGTGGTTCTGGAGCGCGAGGTACGGCAGTTGGCTGAAAAGATAAAAATAAGCTTGGAGAAGGGATCAACATGACGAACACCATGATACTGAGTTGGGTCACCTTTCTCTATTTCGGGGCCTTTGTATTTTACCTTTTTCGCCTGGTATTCGGTAAGGAGCTATGGGGCAAAGCGGCGTTTTATTCGGTTCTTGGCGGCCTTGGCGCCCATACCCTGGGCCTGCTCCTCCGCTGGAAGGAGTCATATTCCCTTGGCATCGGCCACGCCCCCCTCTCCAATTTCTATGAATCCCTCATCTTTTTCGCCTGGGCTCTCGTTTTGCTCTATGTCATAGTAGAATGGCGGATCAAGAATCGCAGCCTCGGCGTTTTCGTCCTCCCTGTAGCTTTCCTGCTCATGGCTTTTGCCTCCCTGGCCCCGAATATCAGTAACCGTATCCAACCCCTCGTTCCCGCCCTGCAGAGCAACTGGCTTACCAGTCATGTCATGACATGCTTTATGGGTTACGCGGCCTTTACGGTGGCCTTTGCCATTGGAATCATGTACTTTCTGAGGAATATTCCTCTGTTTGGTTTTATTCCGGAAGGGGATATCCTGGATGAACTCATGTATCAGCATGCGGTGCTGGGCTTTGTTTTTCTTACCCTCGGCATCATGACCGGTTCGGTATGGGCCCATTACGCCTGGGGATCCTACTGGAGCTGGGACCCGAAGGAGACTTGGTCCCTAATCACCTGGCTTATCTACGCCGTTATGCTCCATGCCCGTTACGTTCGGGGATGGAAGGGCAAGCGCATGGCCGTTCTGGCGATTGTAGGATTTGCGGCGGTGCTGTTTACCTACCTGGGTGTGAATTATCTGCCTGGACTGCACAGTTATCTCCAATCATGACAAAAAAGGGAGGAATTGATCGTGAAATCTGTTTACTTGATTTGTATCGTTTGCTGCCTGTTTTTGTTTACTCATGCCATAGCCGGCGAGGATGTTCTTATCGAAGTCCGGGGTTCCGAGGGGGTCACTGACATAAGCTTCAGTAACGGAATCAGTGAGGTGAATACGAAGCCGGATCATGAAATTGTGGCCACTTTGCCGTCTAATCCGACCACTGGTTATCAATGGCAGTTGATGAAACCCCTCGCCGAAAGCACCGTGAAGCTTGTCAGCCATGTGTATGACCCTCCCCAGACGGGATTGGTTGGGGCGGGAGGGGAGGAAATCTGGATTTTTCGCACTGTGAGCCCCGGAGAGGCCGAGATTGTCCTGGGGTATCTCCGATCCTGGGAAAAGGGGAAGCCCCCTGCTTACATCCGGAACATCAGGCTAAAGGTTACTCCTTGAGGACGTCCAGCAGTTCATTTCCGTAGCGATGCACCTTGTCTTGAGAAAGGCCGGCGTTGGTAATTAATGAAACCAGCGTCGGCTCGCCGGTCCGGGAGATCTGGACGAGTTCCTGGTCGGAGATGATCATAAAGAGCGCCCGGTTGATGTTTTTCCCCTTGTTGAAGCGCCACCGGTAAAGACGCTTCAACCGCTCCCTAGCTTCCGTCGTAAGGCTGTTGAAACCCTGAATATGGCGGTATCCTTGGTGATTCATGATTTTTTCATGCCACGATACGGAAGCGATACCCTCAAAACCCTCGGCGGCGGCTTCCTGTAGTCCGGCGTGATCAAGTTCTGCTTGTAATTTCTTGTACAGATCAATAAGAAAAACCGTATCCTGGGCGGCGTAGTGTAGCTGCTCTTCCGTCAGGGGTCTGTTTTCCCAGCGGGATCGCTGCAGCTTTTTCTGCTTCTCGAAGTCAATGGCGAGGAACTGTCGAATCAAGGCGGACAGAGACAGCTGACGGCAGCCAAGCAGGGCGGCCGCACGATGGGTATCGAAAATCTGGTTGAAGGAGAAATCATAGTCACGTTTAAGTATCCGGATATCATTATCTCCGGCATGAACAACCTTTACCGTCTTGGTACCGGCAAAAACCTCGCCAAGAAAAGAGATGTCCAGGCTGGCCAGAGGATCGAAGATGTAGCTGCATAACCCGGAATTGATCTGGAGGAGACAGAGTTTCTCACGGAAATACCGGAAGGAATCGTACTCTGTATCCACGCCGATCACGGGCGCTTTAATAATGTCTCGAGCTGCCTTGTCGCGTTTAACAGTAGAATCGACCCAGCTCCATTTGATTTGCATGTTTCCTTCTCCTGATGATTCAGAGCCTTGATCATAGAGAACAATGGACAAACAGTCAAGAGCGGAAGGCAAGTTTTTTATAAAAGCGAAAAATATTCAAGAAAAACCATGAAAATATTTGTGGATATTTTTTCCGACTTGTATTAGAAAACGCATCTATATAACGATGTGAAGAAGAGGTGTGGAAAAGGGATTATGAGATTTGACATTGCCAGGGCAGGTAACGGTCTGACCTATGAGATCAGAAATATCGTCATTGTTGCCAATAAACTAAAAGAATATGGAATTGAGGTTCACTGGGAGAATATCGGCGATCCGGTTCAGAAAGGAGAACAGATCCCCGAATGGATGAAGGAGATCCTCGTCGATATTCTCAAAGACGATAAATCCTTTGCCTATTCCCCGACAAAAGGGGTGGACGAAACGAGGGACTTTCTTGTCGATCTGGTCAACAGAAGGGGAAAGACGCAGATCAACCGGGAGGACATTATCTTTTTCAACGGCCTGGGCGACGCCATCGCCAGGTGCTATAGCTCTATTCGCGTGGACGCCCGGGTCATTGTACCCGAGCCGACCTATTCGACCCATTTTCTGGCAGAGGTTCTGCACGCCTCTTTCCCGCCGAACACTTACCGGATGAACCCTTACAGCAGTTGGTATCCGGATATCCGGGAATTGGAGCAGAAGGTGAAAAGCCACAGTTCCATTGTCGGCATCCTCGTGATCAATCCGGACAATCCAACCGGTTTCGTCTATCCCGCCGAGACCCTGCGGCAGGTGGTAAAGATCGCCAAGGAGCACGATCTCTTCCTCCTCTTTGACGAGACGTATATCAATATTGTTTACAACAACAAGAAGACCCTGTGCCTGTCGGACGTCATCGGAGACGTGCCCGGGATCAGCATGAAGGGAATCTCCAAGGAATTTCCCTGGCCAGGGTCGCGCTGTGGCTGGATCGAGGTGTATAATGCCGACAAGGACGAGACCTTTGCCAGATATGTAAATTCGATCCTGACCCAGAAGATGTCCGAGGTCTGCTCGACGACCCTGCCCCAGATTTCCATACCGAAGATAATGATGCACCCGAAATATCAGCATTATCTCGATGAACGGATCAGGCATTATGAGCGGCTTTCCAATATTGCCTATAACATCCTCAAGGACGTTCCCTGCCTGATGGTTAACCGCACCAACGGGGCTTTCTATATGACGGCGGTTTTCAATGAGGCATTCCTGAACAGTAGGCAGAGCCTGGCGATTTCGCAGCCGGAAATCCGGAAATTTGTGGAGGACCTGGTAGGTGATAATGTCGAACTAGACAAACGCTTTGTCTATTATCTCCTCGGGGCGACGGGAATATGCGTGGTGCCCCTGACCTCGTTCTTTACCTCTCTGCAGGGATTCCGGATGACCCTCCTCGAAAAGGATGAGGCCAAATTCGAGGCAATCGTGAAGATCATTGCGGAAAAGGTGGAAGAATATATCGAATCATCCCGCTGATCAGCAGCTGATCAAATGTATGATAAAAAAGGGAGACCCCAGGGGTCTCCCTTTTTTATGGCATTGTTTGATGATGCCCATGGAAAAAGTTAAGAAATTACCGTCATTTGATGAGGCGGCGGCGCATCTTGCTCAGTGCCAGGGGATAGAAAACCATGGAGAACAGCAGGAGATAACCGAGGGCCAGGGGAAATGATTTCGCGAAACTGCCGTAACATAATCCCCGGGTCAGATCGACAAGGTGGGTCAGGGGCAGGGCCGTGGCCAGCACCTGGGCCCACGGGGGCATGCCTTCCAGAGGGAAAAAGGTGCCACTGAAGAGAAACATGGGCGTGATGAAGAGAAAGAAGGGAAGATTGAAAAGCTCGATATGAGAAACGATGCCGGTGAAATACATGCCTACGGAACCGAAGGCGAAGCCGCCGCAAAAGGCCAGGGGAATCAGCAAAAGGCCCGTGGGGTAATGGATGAGATCGAAAAAGGTGAGGATTACCATCATAATTGCTGTGGCGATAACGGATTTGGTGGCCCCCCAGACGATTTCTCCGGTAATGATTTCTTCCACCGAAAGGGGTGTCGCCATCATGGCGTCAAAGGTTTTCTGGTAGTACATACGGACAAACGAGGAGTAGGTATTTTCGAAGAAGGCGTTGTTCATGATGTTTATGGCCAGCAGGGCCGGAGCGATGAAGGCCAGATAGGAAATTTTCCCGTCGCCATATGCCACTTCGCCAATAAGGCCGCTCAGGCCGATACCGAAGGCCGCCAGGTAAAGCAGGGGTTCAAGGAGCGGCGGCATGAAGCTGATCTTCCAGTTTTGCCGGTAGACGTCTAGATTCCGCTGCCAGACCCGTAAAATACCCGTACTCATTCCCTTAACCCCCGTCCGGTCAGCTTCAGAAACACGTCTTCCAGAGTTGCCGTCCGCATCACGCAGCCCTCCGGGCAGAAACGGTTGCTGATATACCGATAGAGATGGTCGTCTTGATTGCCGTAAATGAGGAGGCGATCTCCCACGTCCTCAAACGCCATCTTCTGGAGACGGATGTAGGTTCTGAGGTCAGCAGCGGGGGATGATACTTCCAGGACGTCCTTGCCGATGTGTTCCCTGATCAACTCGGATGGTTTGCCCTGAACCAGGATGCGACCCTGGTCCATAATGATGATGCGGTCGCACAAGCGGGACGCCTCTTCCATATAGTGGGTGGTCAGCAGGATCGACATGCCCTGCCGGCGCAGGTTATCGAGGCGCTCCCAAACCTGGTGGCGAGACTGGGGGTCCAGCCCCGTTGTTGGTTCGTCGAGAATAAGCAGTTCTGGCTGGTTGATCAGCGCCCGAGCCAGGACAATGCGACGGACCATTCCCCCCGAAAGCTCCAGAGCCCGGGAATGACTGCGGTTATCGAGGGACATGAAACGGAGCAGCTCGTTGGCCTTGCTGACTGCCAGGGCCTTCGGAATATCGAAATAGCGGGCAAAGACAGTCATATTCTGGAAAATTGTCAAGTCGGGATCGAGGGTGTTGTCCTGCTGGCAAACACCGATGCGGGCTTTGATCGCCCTGGCATGGCGGGATACAGCCAAGCCGAAGACCTTGAGGGATCCTGCCGTCAGCGGAGAGAATCCATAGGTCATACGGATGGTGGTTGTCTTGCCGGCGCCGTTGGGTCCAAGGATGCCGAAGCATTCCCCCTTGGCGATGGTAAAGGATACATCATCGACAGCGACAAGGCGGCCATAGGCCTTTCTGATTTGCAGAGCTTCAACAATAGGTTCCAACATGACATGAACCCTAACACATTTTTCCGTTTCTATCACGATGTGATTAACTCGCCATAAGCTAAAAAATATTTCTCCCCAAAATCATAGATATAAACGAGAATTGTCGGTTGTGGAAACTATACATTTATTGTATGAAGACGCTGGCATACTTGATTTTGAAGGAGGCTGATTATTCCTGACTTCAAAAAATATCTGGAAAAAATTAAAGCGGGGCAAAAGGGGCTCAATCCTTTTATGGATTTCATCGGCATTGAGCCTGCCGAAATAAAAGCAGGTTATGCTCAGTTTCGCATGCCTGTCCGTCCTGAATATTTACAGGGCGCGGGCAAAATGCAGGGCGGCCTGATCGTTGCGCTGGCTGATGAAGCCATTGCCCATGCTATGGTTACCACATTAACCCCTCATGAAGGATTGACCACGATTGAACTCAAAAGCAACTTTCTGGCATCGGTAAGTTCCGGTGAACTTATTGCTACAGCAAGTGTGTTTAAAAAAGGCAGCAGTCTGGTCATCGGAGATTGTTTGGTAACGGATGATAAAGGGAGGAATATCTGCCGTGTCTCAGCGACATTTCTCTTGTTAAAGCAAAAGGAAAAGAAGGTTAAATAAGAGGAAGATCGCCTTGCATATTTTCATAATACAAAGTAGAATAATCTAACAATCATTCATTGAGGAGGGACAAGATGAGAAGACGAGAGAATGGTATTGCAAGGTATTATTTAAGGTCAATCTTTGTTCTTTTAATGGCTACATTGACCGTTATCTTATCTGTATCGCCTGTATTTTCTGACACAAGTGGAATTAGCCTTGGGAAAAATTATGTTGTTGTGAAGGGAGGCATATTTGCACCGGGGTCAACTGATTTGAAAGGTTTTGGTACCGGATTCAACGGAGAAGTTGGTTATGGTAGATATATCAATCCGTATTTTGCACTGGAATTTGGTTTAGGATATTATCAAACGAGCAATTCTGTGTCTGCAACTGAATCTTCAGGCTCTGATTATATGAGTGGTACTGCAAAACTAGATCTCTGGGTGATACCGGCAACATTAGCCGTTAAGTTAATCTACCCGATACAGCAGTTTGAATTGTATGCCCTGGGAGGCGCCGGTGCATATTTTGTCAATTCAAAATTAAGTTATAGCGGTACTGCCACGATAGGAGGGCAAACGTATAATGGCTCTGCTTCGTCTAGTTCCAACACCGCCGCTTTTGGAGGCTTTGCCGGGGCCGGCGCTAACTTCAACTTCACCAATAATTGGTATATAGGAGCTGAAGGTAAATACTTATGGACAAGACCTACTTTAAGTTTTGATGGAACAGATGTTACCGCAAATCTCTATGGTTGGATTGTAACTGGAAATGTCGGATATAAATTCTAAATAATTAGAGTAAAAAGAGACAGATAACATGGCAGTTAAGACGGGAACAGGACAGTAAGACCTGTTCCCGTTTATCTTGTTCATAGGAGAATGATGATATGAAGGTTAAGTTTATGGGGGCGGCAAGGACGGTGACGGGATCCTGTTTCATCATGGAGACAGGGGGCCACCGTTTCGCCATCGACTGCGGGATGCATCAAGGCAATGGGGAAATCGAGAGGCGCAACTGGGAGACGAAAATCTATGATGCTGCTAAAATCGAATGTATTCTCATGACCCATGCCCATATTGATCACGCCGGTCTGTTGCCCCGGATCGTCAAGGAAGGTTTCCGTGGAGCAATCTATGCGACGCCTCCCACGCTTGATCTTTTGAAAATCCTGCTCCTGGACAGTGCCCATATTCAAGAGATGGAGGCCCTATGGAAAACTCGCAAGTATCTTCGCCATGGCGGAAATGATGTTGAACCCCTCTACACCAGAAAGGACGCTGAAGAAGTTACCCGGTATTTCAAGGCGGTAGAGTATGATCAGCCGGTAACGCCCTTTGCCGATTTGACGGTCACCTTCCGCGATGCCGGTCATATTCTCGGGGCCTCCATCCTGGAATTAGGGGTAAGGGAAAACGGGAAGCTATCGAAACTCGTCTTTTCCGGGGATGTCGGGCGACCTGCCCAGCTCATCATCAAGGATCCCACGGTGATCGAGTCGGCTGACTATCTGTTTATGGAGTCCACATACGGCAACCGGGACCACAAGAACGAGACGGACAGCCTCAACGAGCTGGCGGAAGCCATAGCTTGCAGTTACCGTCACGGAGAAAAGGTTATCATCCCTTCATTCGCCGTGGAAAGAACTCAGGAATTGCTTTATTGCCTTCATCTCCTGGACAGGGATGGGCGCCTGCCAAAAGATATGCCTGTTTACGTGGACAGCCCGCTGGCCACCCAGGCAACGGAGATCTTTCGGAAATATGCCGACTATTTTGATGAAGAGGCCAAGGGACTTCTCAAGAAGGGAGAGGATCCCCTGACCTTCCCCCAGCTCCATTTCACACGAAGTACCGAGGAGTCTATGAAAATAAACACCTCACCCGGTCCGGCCGTGGTTGTTTCGGCAAGTGGCATGGCTAATGCGGGCCGGATTCGTCATCACCTCCGCCACAATCTATGGCGGGAAGGGGCGAGCGTGGTATTTGTGGGTTTTCAGGCCCAGGGAACCACGGGGCGGCGAATTGTGGACGGGGCCAAGATGATTAAAATCTTTAATGAAGAGGTGGCGGTCAAAGCGCATATTTTTACAATTAACGGCTTTTCCGCCCACGCCGGGCAGAGTCAGCTTATGGAGTGGCTGGGGCATTTTCGGTCGCTATCCTTACAGGTCTTTCTCATTCACGGTGAATACTCGGCCCAGCAGACCCTTGCCGGTCTCATCCATGAACGTTACGGCTTTCCCGTAACCATTCCCGACTATCTCGAGGAAATAACATTGAAACCCGGGGAAGAGATCGAGCGCGTGGCCGCTCCGGAGGAGGCTGCCAAACGGATCGACTGGAACTTTATCATGCTGGAGATGGGAAATCGCTTGCAGCAGCTCCGGGAAAGACAGGCGCGGATTGAGGAAAAAGGATGGGCGGAACAGTCGGAGGTCAGGGAACGAATCCTCGACCTGAACCGGCGGTTGACGGCTTTGATTTCCGAGCTCTGATCTTTACTCTGCCAACCGGTAATGAAATACCGCTATGATGTTAAGTTTCGAGAGCCCCAGGTCGACCGGCAGGCGGTCATAGGGACCGGCAGCGCGAATGATCGAAAGGGTGTATTCATCAAGAAGTTGTGAACCTGACGACGAAACGACATCCTGAGAGGATAAATAACCGTTTTTATCGATGGAAAATCTGACCGTTGTCGTGCCTTTTTCCTTTTTCTGGAGAGCGGTTTGAGGGTATTTCCAGCTGCGTTCAATTCTCTTTCGGATCTTAAGAAGATAGAAGCGGTAGCGGCCGTCCTCACTCCCCAGATTGACGGTGTCTTCACCGGCAGCGGTCATGGGTGCTGCCGCCGGTGTCGGCGCCGGTTGTTTCTTTACCGCAACCGGTTCTTTCTGGTCGTCCT
>SESA01001648.1_pt1 | contig 11350 bp, 10 predicted proteins | sample 3171451 | NCBI WGS metagenome assembly SESA01 (sample SAMN06051862, study PRJNA518727) | freshwater metagenome | biome: subpolar coniferous forest; feature: holomictic lake; material: water; isolation source: holomictic Lake 227, 8 m depth | place: Canada: near Kenora, Ontario | collected...
GGAAGGATATAAACAATCCGGATAATTCATTGATTGAATATAAGTACATCCGGGCTTTATTAGGGTTAGCCGAACAGTTCGAATTTCAAACTGATCCAAAAAATATAGGGAAGTTTGTTGTTCAGATAGGGAGTGAAAACAATCCAATTCAAAGATATAAATCTCCGATCACCTTCAAGTTTATTAATGGCAACATTTATTTGTTAGCTAACAAAATAACGACCGAAAACGCTCCTTTGGGGGAAAACATTGATTTTGCATTTGGCATTAAGAGCCAAGACCATCTAATTCATGAAAAAACGAAACATATAATTCCAAATCCTCCAAAAATTCCATCTTCTTTTGACATTGAAGAGTTTATTGATTTCGCAATTTCAGATCACACAGATGGTGCATCAATAGGTAAATATGTAAAAATACACAAAACAATTATTTCATCCTAATCATTTACTCCATCTTAAAATTGTTTAGATATCTTGAAAATACAGGAAATTCCGGTTTCAGACTATCATAAATAGCACTTATAATTATCAAACAGTAGTATATGAACAACATCCAAACCCAAATCAGATTGGTCTTACCTGAGTTAAAGTTACGTTATCCAATCGTTGAAATGGCCCTTTTCGGATCACAGGCAAGAGGCGACGCCACAACAGAAAGCGATGTAGATATACTGGTTTCGTTTAATGGGGCTATAGGCATCGAATTTATTGACCTGGCCGACGAACTCGAGCAATTATTAGGGAAAAAGGTAGATTTGATAACCATGGAATCTCTGAAGCCGCGGCAATGGGATTACCTGAAAGAACAAATAGTTTATATTTGACCAATCAGAAAATATTTATCAGCCATTTTAAAAAACCACAATAATGAATAATTCTTACATAGGGCTCACCATCGGCCCAATCTATAAAACCATCAATGCGAGCCAGAGAACCCGCATGCTATGGGGGGCAAGTTTTTTATTTTCCTTTTTGATTAAAGAACTGGTTAAATTGCTTAAAACCGGAATATTGATGAGCATTAACCATCCGGAATGTAAAATCGAAGGCAAAATATTAATCCCTTTTTCGGATAAAATAGAAGAAGATACCTGTATTTCAGGCGAAGGAAAATACCCTGACCGGATTTTGATACATTCGAAAGAAGGTGATTTTAACAAGGTACAACGTGCGATAACTATTCTTATCCAATATATGGGACAAGAGATAGCAAGACATTTAAATAAACAAGGGGAAAAAGAGCAGGTTATTAATGACTTATCTGATTACTTCCAGTTTTATTTTATTGAAAAGAAAATCGGAGACAGCGAAAATGCCCTGTTATCATTGTACAATGACCTGGATGTGTTGGAGTTGCGAGGGAAATATCTGGCTAGCAACGAAAACAATTATTTGTTTTATTATCTTTTTTATCTATCAATTCGAAATAAAAAAAGCGGATATTCCATATTGGCCCGAGATGCATTCCCAAAGGCTGAGAACAAACGATTCCGATCATTGATTGAAATTGCAACGGCCGGCTACATTAATTCCATTGATAAAGATGAATATGAAAAGCTTATTACTGAATCATTCATCAAACATGCTTTACAGGATGTTCCTGAAACTGATCCGTTCCGTGATAAGAAATTCAATGATGACGATGACAAGCAGGATGAGTTCATTAAAGCACTTAAGACAGGAAAAGATGGGGAAAATAAGTCATTGTTTACAATCCCGTTTAAAAAACACCATCAATACATAGCGGTAATTTATGCAGATGGAGATAACATAGGAGCGACACTTAGAGAGATTGGAAACGATGAAATAAAACTGGAGAATTTCTCAAAGAAATTAGTGAAGTTCGATGGTGAAGTTGTCAAACTAATTAAGGATTATGGTGGAGCCCCTGTTTATATAGGCGGTGAAGATATTTTTGCATTTGTCCCGCTGGCCTCAATTAAGGATGGCAAACGGGAGACTATTTTTGATTTAATAAGAACGATCGATGCTGCGTTTAAAAAACCAGAATATTTTTCAGAAGATTATGCAAATGAATTAAAGGTTGTCAGACCAACCCTGTCATTTGGCGTAGCTATTGCGTATTACAAACATCCACTTTACGAAACCATGACAATGGCCCGTGATCTGTTACACAAAAAGGCAAAAAAGCGACCAGATAAAAATGCCATTGAACTTGTTTTGCAGGAACATAGCGGACAGCAATTCAGATTGTCGGTCCTTAAAAATAAGAAAAGTTCTTATAATACAATTTGTGGACTAATGGATTCGCTTACATCAAAAGTGTTTTCCAAAGATGATCAACAGGAAAAGACATTTATTAATTCAATAACCCATAAATTTAAAGACCCGTTGTTTAGAGTCCTTTTACTTGCTGTGGGGTGCGACCGTAGCAGACTGGATGAATTTTTCAAGAACAGCTTTAATGAACCAATTCACAGAGGAGAGATGAAGGATTATCTTGCAAATGTAAAAGACCTTATTACGGATGTATATAATGATTACGGCGATGATGATACGCGCATTCAAAATATTTACTCAACATTACGTTTGATTGATTTTATGCACAAAGACCCAAAAGAAGAATAATCATGGCAAATTATTTAGTAAAAATGAAACCAGTTGAGCACTATTTTTTCGGAGTAGAAAAGACAGGAAACCTGGGAAACCGGAAACCATATTATCTTGAAACAACCGAATTCCCGCAACAAACTGCCATTTTGGGTTTGTTGCGTTACATCATTCTTGTGAAAAAAGACAAATTGGGAAAGGATTTTTCAGATAATAGAGGAGGAATTAATGACCTTATAGGAGCGAAAAGTTTTCCGGGTGATCCTAAAACTGGTTATGGTAAAATCAAATCGATTTCGCCAGTTTTTATCGTGGATGATGCCGGCATAGCCTATTTTGCCCGTCCTCTCGACTGGGAATATCGGTTTGTTAACAAGGATAAAGGATGCAATGTCAGTTATGGCAACGAATGTTCACTTGATTATGTGCCCTTTTTGGATGGGTATAAGGCAAAAGATGGTATTGATCCCTTCCTGATAAGTTCACAAGGAAAGTGTATTCCGCTTTTTTTTGATATAGATATCAAAAAGGGGGTTTTACGTAAAAAGGCAAAAGCAGGGAATCAGAAAAATCCTGACCGGTTTATGGAAAATCAGGATGAAAAGGCAGAAGACTCAAAAAACGAAGCCTTTTACAAACAGGAATTTCTTTACATGGAAAAGCAATTTGCGTATGCTTGTGTCGCTGATATTGAACTCGAAGAGTTGGACGGATATCAAACCGTTTCACCCTTTGGCGGAGAGCGTTCTTCTTTTGTAATTCATTTAACAAAGATTGAAAGTGAAAACTCATCAGATACTTATTATTTCAATCTTCAACCAAAAAATGATTATTTGAAAATTGAACTGCTCAGCGACGCTTATGTAGAACAAACAATTCTTGATACTGCCTGTTTCGCTGTATGCGATACCATTGGATTCAGGAACCTTACAACACAAATATCAACAACAAACTACAGCAAAATTTCCCGAAATAAAGAAGACAACAACGCTGGATTGAGCGACCGGTTGCAATTGCTAAAACGTGGTTCGGTGTTGTTTTTCGATACGGTGAAAAAAATGAAGGAAGCAGAAGAATTATTAACTGAAGGCAAAGAACATTTTACTAAGATCGGATATAATAGATACAGAAAATTTGAACTTAAAAACATAAACTGACATGGCACACTTTAAAACCTACTGTTATGAAATCAGGCTGCTCAGCAATATGCATGTGGGCAGTGGCGATGCAACTTATGGAATAATCGATAAGTTGGTGCAGCGAGACCCGGTAACTGATTATCCCATTATTCATGCGTCAAGCCTTAAAGGGGCATTGCGCGAATTCTTTTCCAAAGATGAAGGTTTGGATGAAAAAACGGATCCGTTGATACTTTATATTTTTGGTTCTGATCCAAAAGAAAAGGATAAATTTAGAAATGGCGAATACCGCTTTTTTACTGCTGATCTGTTTCTTTTGCCGGTACGCAGCAATCATCAGCAGTATTATCTGGCAACCCAAACCGAAATAGCCAAAGGATTGAATGAAAAGTTAGACATGCTTGGAATAAAGGATGCCAAGATTGGAAATTTTCTCCAGAATCTTTCCACATTATCGAAAATAAAAGTAGATTCAACACCGGTTATATTTAAAGGCGAAGTAAATACAGTTCTTGAGGATTACCTTGTAAAAGTTGCATCAGACCAGGAGTCTTCTTCTGATATCTCAGCCTTGAATTCGAAATATGGCAATAAACTGGCTGTATTCGGTGAAAACTTTAACGAATTAACAAAGAACCTTCCTGTTATTGCACGCAACCAACTGGAAAATGGAAAAAGCGAAAACCTGTGGTACGAAGAAATTGTTCCCCACCAGTCGCGATTTATCACATTTGTTTCTGTTCCGGTTATCGACGGAATAGAAAAATATTTCAAAGAATTCAATGATATGGTTACTAAAGCAGTAATTCAAATCGGGGCTAATGGATCTATCGGTTATGGATTGTGCAAATTCGAAAATTTAAATCCTGACAACCATGAATAAAATCGAAAAATTGATTCCGTTTGCTTTGGATTCAGCAAAAAAATTCATTGAAACAGATTCGGTACAGCATAGTATACCTAAGCAGTTTAAAGGATATATTTCGTCGTTTGGCGCCAGTATTATTCAGGCAGGTCTATTGCCAACCCTTGCATTTTACAGTGATGCCAACAAAGCAAAAGGCGACCGTTCAATGTTGATACCTGCGTTGATATGGATTCTGGATAAAAACAAAAATTTGAAGCCAGATGAATCTGTTATAACGGCTCTTGATATTATTGTCAAGGATGAAAAGAAATTGCCGGATCAGATGAATATTCTGTTTAATTGGCTGCTCAAGCAAAATTCCGAGATGCTGAGAAAAGAGTTAATGGATGCAGCCATAGCTTTAAAATTGGCACTTCGTACATTCAAAGAGATAGATATTAAGAAAAACGAATAGCAATGAGGATACCAAATTTAGGCTGGATGTATTATAAACGGTTTTATGATACATCCGAACAAATTCAGGGTAAAGATGGCGGAATCAAATTATCCTTTTCTTTCCTGAAATTTTCTTCCTCCGAGAGCAAAGACAGCACAGTGAAGAAACGAATTATTAAGGATAATGCCGAAGTGTTTGGACACAGAAGTCAATTGCTTTATCAGGAAAGATTAACATCCCATAAGCCAACGGATTTTTTGGCTATTCCCGATTCAACGGGTTTCGATCTTGTTACAACTTATCCCGGCTTGCTTTGTGGCAGCGGGTATTCTCATGGCATCAGTTCTGAAACTGATTACAAACTTGGTTTCTTTTTCGATCATACAACCGGGTTACCTGTTATTCCGGGTTCGTCTGTCAAAGGAGTGTTGAGAAGTGTTTTCCCGGGATTATATGAAAATGAAAAATCGGAACGATACAGGTTTGTCCGTTGGTTAATTACGCAAACCAATAACAGAATATCTGTTGAGAATTTACAAGTACAACTACTTCCCAATCTTGATGATGATTCAATTGATGAACTCGAAAACTTCATATTTAGGGGAGAAAATAAAACAGGAAAGCAAATTTCATATTATCACAGGGATATCTTTTTCAACGCTTTTCCTGTAATCTCATTAAGCCATCAGGGTTGCTTCCTTAGAAATGACTACATTACACCACATATTAACAGGGCAAATTTGGCGCTATCACCTTTTACAAATCCGACTCCTTTACAATTCTTAAAAGTACTCCCAAAAGTAAAGTTTCAATTTCAGTTTAAATTATCTGATCAGGGTGGTCTTCTATCAATACAAAAGAAACATTTTTTCAAAGAGATTCTTCTGACCCTCGGCATTGGCGCCAAAACCAACGTCGGTTACGGGCAATTTGATGATGACAACCCTGTTGCCGAAAAAATAAAGATAAATAACCCCGGCGATGCTGCAACCCAAGTAAATCACCCTTCCAAACCTCCCGCCCCGCCACCGCCACCACCGGTATTTGATTTCCCAAAATCAAAACCCTTCGACAGGTTGAGAAACGGAGATAGAATTACCGGTACCGTGGTCAATAATTCAAACGGCGAACTTTTATTTAAAGTCGAAGTTGAGGGTGAATTCCAGGTGAAATCCTTTAAATACGCCAGCAGTTCCGATTACAAGCCCGGCAGCAAGGCAATTCTCGATTTTGTCAATAAGCAGAAAGAAAAAGGGATTTGGATGCTGATGGTTAAAAATCCCAAATTCCATAAGGAATAACGCTTAATAATTGAAAAAACAGAATGGAAATTATCACTTACCGCATCAACCCCTACCTGAACCTGTTTGAACTGCGGGAACCCTATTTTAACCCGGGCAGCGAATGGGTGCGCGATGCGGTGAAGGGGCTGATGCACCGCAACAGCGCGATGTTAAAGGTGCAGGGTGTTGATACTTCCCGGTTTCATAACCACGATGAGCAAACCAGCCAAAACAAGCCGGGGTATCCGCTGATCATCTATCACTACACCGGCGGGCAGTTCCTGGTTACCGGCATCAACGAAGGCGCTTTTGCCCTCAGCCGGCTTATGGCGTTGTACCCCGGGCCGGTTAAGGTAAGCCATCAGATGATGGTTTACTTTTCGATGCTGAAAGAGTCAACCCAGGAGATTGAAGCGGTTGACGAGCCTGTAATTTATCAGCTTCACACCTATCTTCCTCTGAATGCCGGCCTGCACCGGGAGTTTGAATCGGCCGGGGCGATGCGTAAAATGGCCATGCTTGAGGAGGCGATCAGCAAGCATCTCGAAAAAGACATGTTCAAGTATTTGGGCATCGATCTTCCGGTACCCGAGATCAGCCTGATCGACATACCGGCCATTGAACCCAGGCGGCAGACCTACAAAAACCACCAGTATCTTGCGTTCAACCTGAAATTTTCGGTCGGGTTGCTTCTGCCCGATTACCTGTCCCTGGGAAACGGAAAGGCTTTCGGATACGGGATCCTTGAAAAGGTGGTTTGACCGGCTGCAGATAGATGAGCGTCAAGGCATGCTCATTTGTCAGGACTGGCCAGCGCAATACCTGTTCTTTGACATCCTGACTTAACATTTTCACCTCAACCCCCTGACCCCTTCTCCTAAAGGAAAAGGAGGGAAACCCTTTGCCAGGGGGGATGACCAGGTTGAGGTAATATTAGCTTTTGGAACAGACCACTTATTCCGGAATTAGCTGCCCTGTGGGGATTTCTTCCCTGCAGGGCCGCCATGCCGGAAATTTCACCTTTGCTAATAAATCGCACCATGATCGAAAGAGTAAAAACAATCTCCGACCTTGCACTTTTCCTTTCAATAAGCGTTAAAGCGCTTCAGGAGTTAAGACCGGATGAACATTACACCACATTCCAGATCCCCAAACCGGGCAAGAAGGAAAAACGAACCATTGAAACTCCCAAAGGCCCGCTGAAACCTATCCTTAGCCGGATCAGCGACAGCCTTCAATGGCTTTACAGTAAAAAAAAGACCGATGCGGCTTACGGGTTCATCAGGTCGTGCGGAAATGACACCGACAAGCGAAACATATTTACCAATGCATCGCGCCACCTTGGGAAAAAGTATCTTCTCAATATTGATCTTGATAGTTTTTTCTATCAGGTTGATTTACATAAAGTAACCAATCTTTTTAACAATTACAGTTTGTTTTCCTTGGAACCCGAAACGGAGAAGGTGCTAACAAGGCTTGTCGTTTATCACGATCGTTTGCCCATGGGAAGCCCAACCTCTCCACCGTTATCGAACTTTGCCACCATTGACTTGGACAATGATCTGTTGCATTGGGCCAACCGCAGCGGATTTGTTTATACCCGGTATGTGGATGACCTTTCATTTTCATCGAACCTTGCCATCAGCCAGACCCATTTCAGTCAGATCACGGCGATCATGCAATCGCACCGGTTTATGGCTGATCCTGACAAGATACAATGGTTCGGGAAAAACGACACCAAGGAGGTTACCGGTTTGGTGATTGGTAAAAAGATTACTGTTCCCGATGATTTTATCCGTGATTTTGAAAAAGACCTTGACAATTACCGGAAAGTATTTGCGTATGCCCATGCCTATCCTGACCATCATGTGCTGGAGTGGATTGAAAAACTCGGGCAGGTTATCCGGGGACGGCTCGCTTTTTTACAGATGGTTTACGGCAAGGAAAATCCTGTTTACAGGAAGCTGCAAAACGCTTTTGGGAGCATCGGCCCGGATGAGGAGTGTGAATATAGTATGAGTTGGCGATATGCCGGTTATGATCACTTTTAAAATCCAATTACCATGCAAATCGTACTTGATACCCGCGGACTTAATCTCAGTGTTAAGAACCGTTGTTTTTTCATTGAGGCAGAAAATGAATCACGGATGATCCATCCGGACAAGATAACGAGTATTCTGGTGACAGCTCCATGCCGTATCAGTTCACCTTCTCTTGAGCTCGCCACCCTGCACCAGATACCTTTTATTATTTGTGACCATTGTGGCTTACCTGTTGTGAGAACATACTCCGCACAGTTTATCAATATCACAACCTTACGGAGAAACCATTACAAATTTACTTTCGCTCCCGAAGCTGCTACCTGGGCGATGGCGATGATTCATAAAAAGATTGAAGGACAAATTGCAACCATGGCCTGGCTGACCGACCGGAAACCTTCGCTTCAGGGAATTTTTGATAAAGCCAGACAAGAGATTTCCTTACAGATAAACAAAATCAACCAGGCTTTTAGTCAAACGAACCCGGATTGGAAGAAGCAGGTACTGTTTCTCGAATCGTATGCTGCCAGCCGCTATTGGCAAATCATAGGAATAAAATTACCGGTACCGTTCACTTTTTCACACCGGGTAAAATTTAACCCGGCAGATCTCTTCAATCCGAGTATTAATTATTTGTACGGGATGCTCCGAAACCAGATGGATACGGTGATCTCTTCTACAGGACTTGATCCCGGGCTGGGTATTGTTCATTGCGATCAGTATAAGACACCGACATTGGTTTTTGATCTTATGGAGCCTTTTCGGCCAGTCATAGATAAAATGCTGGTGACTGCCATCCTTGAAAGTAGAGCTAAAGTATTATCAACCGGCGTGCGGGAAGAAGGACTACTTTCAAAAACCCAGCGGAAATGGCTGATTGAATTTTTTATTTCCGGGCTTGACGACAGGATATCCTACACAGGAAGTGTTACATCGCTGAAAAATCACATGTTCAGGGAGGTGCAACAATTGGCTGCCTTAATAAAATCGTTATGAACAACCATGGAACACAATTTATCGTAATGTATGATATCACCGACGGACGCACCTTGCAGAAAGTGGCCAAAGAGATGGAAAGACACGGGTTTGAACGCATCAATTATTCGGTATGGCTTGGGCTGACGAACCCGGCGAAGGATCCGGGGTTAAAAGCCAGGATATGTGAGTTGTTGAAAAAGCCCGAAGCAAAAAATTCGAAAGTATATTTTTTCCCTATCGCGCACAGTTCGCTGGCAAAGATGAGAACGATTGATGGCAAAAAGCCCGAAGATCTCGATTATTGGCTGATGCAACGAAAAACCATGTTTTTTTGACTTAATGCATAATTTGGCGTTATTGCAACCGGAAAACAATTCAGGAAACCCAATAGATATAAGGAAAAGTTAATATCTTTGTGTTCGAGTGGCCACGTAGGATTTCGATCACTGAGACTTAATTCTTTCATTAAAAGAAGTGCGAATGTAGCGTTCGAGTGGCCACGTAGGATTTCGATCACTGAGACACTTTCAAGGTTACGACATACTTAACTTGATTAGTTCGAGTGGCCACGTAGGATTTCGATCACTGAGACTCCGAATGCCCCATCTTTTTCCAATCCGAGTTCCGTTCGAGTGGCCACGTAGGATTTCGATCACTGAGACCATGATAAAAAATGCTGTAACATAACCCATAGAGTTCGAGTGGCCACGTAGGATTTCGATCACTGAGACAAGTTTGTTGCTGCTGTAGGTGTTGCAGGTGCAGGTTCGAGTGGCCACGTAGGATTTCGATCACTGAGACTACTTTACACAACATTATCATTTTTTCTTTTGTGTTCGAGTGGCCACGTAGGATTTCGATCACTGAGACCCTTATGCACGCGGGATCAGGGCAGCGTACGCGTTCGAGTGGCCACGTAGGATTTCGATCACTGAGACGGATAAATCCTTAATGGATTTGTTTTGCTCAGCGTTCGAGTGGCCACGTAGGATTTCGATCACTGAGACTTTAATTTCAATACATCAATGATGTCGTTTTTAGTTCGAGTGGCCACGTAGGATTTCGATCACTGAGACCTTTTCGCCCTTACGCACCTGGCCGCCATTGGAGTTCGAGTGGCCACGTAGGATTTCGATCACTGAGACTTTTTATTTCTTGTATCAGAGAATTTTCTGAGAGTTCGAGTGGCCACGTAGGATTTCGATCACTGAGACATCATGGATATCATAGATCTGAGATATATTGTTGTTCGAGTGGCCACGTAGGATTTCGATCACTGAGACAAGACACAGCGGCCCAGGACAATTAGGCAGGAAGTTCGAGTGGCCACGTAGGATTTCGATCACTGAGACTAATTTGCTTGTATACTTCAAGCTCTTCATCTGAGTTCGAGTGGCCACGTAGGATTTCGATCACTGAGACAAACCGGTTTGGCATTTTTTATCAACTGAAAATGTTCGAGTGGCCACGTAGGATTTCGATCACTGAGACCAACCCAGGACGTATCAGCACCAACGGCACTGGGTTCGAGTGGCCACGTAGGATTTCGATCACTGAGACAGTTTTCCACTGATAATTCTTTATCAGTTTTTCAGTTCGAGTGGCCACGTAGGATTTCGATCACTGAGACATTATTAAAAAATTTGTTTGTGAATAGTGTTTAGTTCGAGTGGCCACGTAGGATTTCGATCACTGAGACGGAACACCTGTTAAATTCAGGTCATTTTCATTTGTTCGAGTGGCCACGTAGGATTTCGATCACTGAGACACACTTCTTCTGCTTCTTCTTTTGTCACCAACTGTTCGAGTGGCCACGTAGGATTTCGATCACTGAGACCAAAACGGAATGAGTGAATGGGAGCGTATGGTAAGTTCGAGTGGCCACGTAGGATTTCGATCACTGAGACTTGAAAAAATCCGCACCAACTCTATCCATTTTATGTTCGAGTGGCCACGTAGGATTTCGATCACTGAGACTAAAATAATCAATTATCAGGGTTGGGCTTACAAGTTCGAGTGGCCACGTAGGATTTC
>SESA01001653.1_pt1 | contig 11323 bp, 8 predicted proteins | sample 3171451 | NCBI WGS metagenome assembly SESA01 (sample SAMN06051862, study PRJNA518727) | freshwater metagenome | biome: subpolar coniferous forest; feature: holomictic lake; material: water; isolation source: holomictic Lake 227, 8 m depth | place: Canada: near Kenora, Ontario | collected 2013-06-25...
CGTGAAGATGTTGTGATTGAGGCGCTCAACAATGGTGCTGATTTTTACATTCAGAAAGGCGGTGAGCCCAAGTCGCAGTTTGCAGAGCTATCGAATAAAATTCGTTACGCGGTTTCAAGAAAACATTCTGAGGAAGCACTGGGGGAAAGTGAGTTACTTGAAAAAGAGATGGAGTACCATGAAAAGGAACTCATGAAATTTTATAACCAGACGCTGGATGATGCAAACAAGAAACTCACACTTCTCTCAGAAATCACGCGACATGACATCATCAGCCAGCTGACCGCACTACAGTTATACCTTGAAATTCTGGAAAATAAGCTACCCGACACATCGTACCAGGAGTATTTTAAAAAGATTGGAATTGCTACAGACCGGATCTCTTCCATTGTGCGGTTCACCCGGGAATACGAAGAGATCGGAGTCAATACACCGGTCTGGGTGGATGTCAGTGCCATCGTTGATACCGCAAGAAAAGATGATGTTGTTGGGGACATCCAGCTCATAAACGATCTTCCAGCCAACACCGAAGTTTTTTCTGACGCCCTCATCGCCAATGTGTTTAACAAGATGATAGCGAATGCTGTGCGGTACGGCGGGAAGATCACGACAATACGGTTCTCTGTTGAAGAACGGGATGGCGATCATGTTGTGGTGTGCGAAGATGATGGGGATGGTGTCGTTGCACAAGAGAAAGAGAAGATCTTCGAGCGGGGTTTTGGGAAGAACACCGGGCTGGGTCTGGCACTTTCCCGGGAGATCCTTTCAATTACCGGCATCACCATTCGCGAGACTGGCGAACCGGGCAAAGGAGCACGGTTTGAGATCACGGTGCCTAAAGGGGCGTGGCGGATGGCAGGAGATGGTGAATGATGGCTGCAAAAAATAAAGATACGGAAGTAAAAGCGCTGCGCGAGAACGTTGCCCAGTACCGCCAGTTGGTTGAAATCTCTCCGGACTGGGTCTGGAGGATCGACCTCGAAGGATGCCACACGTACACCAACCCCTCGGTCTATCAGCTTCTGGGATACAATGTCAATGAAATTGTGGGAACCAACGCATTTCCACTTATACACCCCGATGATGGACAACCTGTAAGGGACATGCTGAAACAGTGCATTGAGCAGAAAGTGGGGTGGCACAATGTCGCCATCCGATGGCTGCACAAAGACGGTTCCGTCCGCTCATTCGAAAGTACCTCCAGCCCGATGTTGAATGCTGACGGTCAGGTCACAGGGTTTTCGGGCATTGATCGCGATATCACCAAACGTAAAGTGGCAGAAGAGGAACTTTTAAAGAAAAACGAAGAACTCAAAGCCTCATATGAGCAGATTGCAGCAGCAGAAGAGGAACTCCATGCCAATTTAAACGAACTTACCCGGCAGGAACTGGAACTCCGGGAGAGCGAAGAGAGATACCGGACGGTCTTTGAAAATACCGGCACTGCAATGGTTGTTCTCGAAGCGAACGGTATAATCAGTCTCGCCAATAACGGATTTGTACAACTCAGCGGCTTTTCCAAAGAAGATATAGAGGGAAAAAAGATCTGGACCGGGTTTGTGCACAAAGAAGATCTGGAACGAATGCTTGCCCAGAACCGGCTGCGCCAGCAGGATGAGGGAAAAGCACTCACCCATTATGAGTTCAGGTTTGTCACAAGATCCGGTGATCTTCGCGCTATCCACCTTTCTGTCGGGGTCATTCCAGGAACTAAGAAGAGCATCGCCTCCCTTTTGGATGTTACTGAACGAAAGCGGGTGGATGAGGAACTGCACCGGGTAAGTAATCTGTTGAACAGGATTCTTGCCCGCATAACTGATTCCGTCATTTCTCTTGATACAGAGTGGCGATATACTTACTGCAATGACACCGCATTGAAACTCATCCGAGGTACCCGTGATGAGATCATTGGCAGGAGTATATGGGATGTTTTTCCCGACATCGTGGGAACTATTTTCTGGGATAAATACCATGAAGCCATGCGGGAGCAGGTGCCGTTAGCATTTGACAATTACTATGCACCATATGAGGTCTGGACAGCGGTCAGAGTTTTTCCATCCAGGGAAGGACTTACAATCGTTGTTACCGACATTACTGAGCACAGGCGGGGGGAAGAGCGGCTGAAGGAGAGCGAGCAAAAATATCGTGATATTTTTGAAAATTCAGTGGTAGGATTATTCAAGACCGCACCAGACGGTCGGATGACCAGCGCAAACAATGCACTTGCCCTCATGTACGGATATGCCGGCTCAGCAGAAATCTTGAAAGCCGGTGTGAATGTCAGGCAACTGTATGCCAATCCGGAAGACCGACAGGAAGTGCTCCATATTCTTGCAGAAAAAGGAAGAGTAGAGAACTATGAAGCTCCGCACATTAAACAATGTGGAACACGTTTCTGGGTCTCAATAACCGCAAGGACCATCCGGGATACTGAGGGAGCGGTGCTCTTTTATGAAGGTACGACCATCGATATCTCCGAACGCATGCGGTCACAAAAAGCCCTGGACCAGGCCAAGAAGAAACTGAATCTCTTAAACTATGTAACATTCAACGATATCCAGAACATGATCTTCACTCTTTCCGGATATCAGCAACTTGCAAAAGAGAAAATTACAGAAAGTCCAGTCAAATCAATTATCGGAAAACAAGATGAGATTCTACAGAAAATTTCCCATTCCCTGAAATTCGCCCAGAGTTACCAGGATCTTGGACTCAAACCACCCCAATGGCAGGATGTCAACCATGTATTTCTCCTGGCGATTTCCCACCTGGATTTCCTGAAAATAAATCATACGGTCCTGCTTGACGGGCTTGAAATCTACGCCGATCCTCTGTTGGAACAGGTATTCCAGATCCTTGCGGATAATATCCTCATTCATGGGAAAACGGCAACGCAGGTAACACTCACCTATACCAGTGGTCCGGAGTCCATAACGCTGTTCTTTGAAGACAATGGCGTGGGCATACTAAAAGATACCAAGACCAAAATGTTTTCACCGGATTTCCAGAAGGAGAAAGGTGTCGGGCTCTTCCTATCCCGGGAAATTCTTGATATCACCGGCATCACAATTACCGAGACCGGCGAGCCGGGTAAGGGTGCACGGTTTGAGATGACAGTGCCGAAAGGTATGTGGCGTATCGAGAGGAAGATTACATAATGACAGATGTGATCCGGGTTCTCTACGTTGATGACGAACCCATGCTTCCCAACCACCGGAAAAAACGACCTCGATAACGACCCATTGTAGGGCAGATCTCCCCTAAAACAGGTAACACACCGGGAAAAACAAACCGCGATTTAAAGGGCCTTGGCGGCACTCATTTTTAAAGCCAAAAATAGCCGTATTTTGGCAAACGGGGCGAGATTCAGGCACTTATTTTCACATTCCGGAAACTGATGGCTTTTTAGGGGGGTTCCGGACCGGAAACCGGCAATCGGAGCCCAATTTGGGCTTGTTTTCTCTCATGGTACATACCCCCTGATTCCAGAGGTAACCGAGAAGGGATAAATGGGGAGAAGTGATCATTTCACCCAAGGTAATAATCCCCACAACTTGCTGAGCTGTCACATGGATCACAACTTGGGCCAACACAAGATCCGGCCATCGTAATGAACAAGATACAGAATTGTTTCTTTCACCTCACGTCAAAACTTATTTGATATCGGTATTCGAGTGGACTCATCTTTAAGGTGGATCAAAATGGTATTGGCAAAAACACACAGTCGCAGTATATCTCTGCAACAAAAGGCGCATATATAATCTACGGCAATTCGGGCAAGGCAACCCCGGTTACCAGAACCTATTAATTTAAAAGTACTTTTAGAGCCAGAAGGATTGGCAATTTTTCATTCATAAAAAAAATTAGAAAAATCTATTTTTTCTCTTGAGATTTCTCTAAATCTTTTGCAGTATTAATCATGATTTGTTTAAACTGTTCCATAGTTTCTGCAAGTTGGCCAATCTCATCATCGGATTCAACCTCTATTTTAGCGTCAAAGTCTCCACCAGCCACCCTCGTAGATACATTTACAATTTTTTCTAATGGTTTGATGACTATCTTTGAAACCAGAAGTACCATAATCCCACCAATGATGATAGCAGACAGGATTGCAACGATCAAAACCGTCATATTACTTTGTTTTGCATTCGCGTCAAGCGTTGTGACATCTTCAATGACTACAATAGTCCCGATTTTTTTATTGTTAACGTCATTAAAGGAAAAACCACCGCAAACAAATGTTTTGTCATTGCTGGTGAACTGTGAAAAGATCTTTCCTTCAGGGGGAGCATTATTGATGTTATTTTCATTGAGGCACTGGTTTTGAATTATTCTGGCATCTGGTAACGTGGAATCAATTACCAAAGAATTCGTCATATCATTGTAATTGTTTCTGAGTCCCTTACCCGCAGTATAAGTGTTCCATCCATCTGCAGTGACTTTGGATTTATCAACAACCATTACAAAATCATTTCCGGTCTGCTTAGCCATCAAACCAAGAAAATGGCCTATCTCCTCACCAAATTCCACATCCCCAATAACATTACCTGAATTGTCTAAAATTGGAGATACAACTCTCAAGGCAAATCCACTGTTTCCTAAATCAATTCCACTTGCCCAGTCCTTGGTATCTTTTGCAACACGATTTGCAGTTCTGGACACAGCATCCCCGAATTTCGCCGGGTTATGGACTCTGGCAAACACCGTAAGGTTGGCAGCGTTATTTGGATCATATTTATTTATCTGGTAAACACTTTGCCCCAATATTTTTGATTTATTAAATGCTGGCAGGGCTTCATTGATGAGCGTAACCCTGTCTCCTTTCAAAAATAACTGCATGGTATCCGGGTTTGCCAGGAAATTGTTAATGCCCATCTTAAGCATCTTGACATCATCCTGCTGCAGATTAACGAAGGTATTTTTGGATGACGTTATTCCATCAAAAGTTATTTTCTGCAGATTGGCTTCCTGAGTATTAACTGAAAAGAAATAAAATATGCCGGCTAATAGAATGATTCCTATAATTATTACCGGCAACAGCTTCGTTTTGATGCTGGTCAATTAAACCGCCTCCCCGAGAATTTCCTTCGCTGCTGCTTGAACCTTTGCTAGTTTTCCAGGGTCATCAGGAGTATCTTCTCTAAAAGAGAGCAGCACTCCAGACTTAAGACCGATCTTACCTCGGGTTTTCATCTTGTCCAAACCCTTTTTTGCAATTACTTCATTAATTTTTTCAGATACATTCCAAAGTTTTCCCATATGATCACCAGAAATTTTAAAATTTTTGTGAGATTGAGTAATTTCTCAATATTTTTTATATATCTATCGTTACGATGATCCAACGAGTGGCCGCACTATGATTTGCTTGGATTATTTAATAGCACTAATCATAAACCCGATACAACACTATAGTTATATTGATTTTATGGCGAAAGATATGATATGCAATTTCAGATAAATACTATTCAAGAGTTTTCTCAATGAAAATACGGACCCGTTCACGACTAATCCTTGTTGCCACTCTGGTAATTTTCCTTATCGTTCTTAGTTTAATCACCCAGTCAGTGATCCTCCAGTCATTTGGGACCATTGAGAAGCAGGAGACCACATCCCATGTCCAGCGTTTTGTTTCCCAGATCAACAACGAGGTAGAAGATGTGGCAGCAAGCTGCCGCGACTGGGCACTCCGAGATGAAACCGCATCAGTTTTTACAGAAACCGGCAGTGTGCAGGATCCCTCGCGGTTCTTCCAGCCGGTCTCCATGAAAAACCTCGGCATCGATTATATCATGATCTATAATACCAGCGGGTACCGTATTTTTTCTGAAACCATTACAAATGACGGGAATACGATTCAGTCGGTTCCTCCCGAAATCGATACCATCGTTCATGATAGTATTATCATAAAGGGGGTGTCAGGAGGTATTTCCGGGAGGAGGGGGGTGTCTTCCATTAAAAATAACCCGATAATTCTCGCAGGTTATCCCGTTGTGTACGGGAACCAGTCGGATCCAGAAAAAGGCACCCTTGTCATGGCGCGGCTTCTCGATGCCACAAGGATCGGCGACATTGACCAGAGGTTGCAGCTGGATGGAACGCTCGTACCTTACACCCCAAAACCGGGCGACGAGACCCTGTCAGCGCAGGAAACTGAAACCGCAAAAGGGGGGGCAATCATTGTCCACCCTTCCGGTGACGACCAGCTGGACGGTTATGCCATTATTACCGGGATCGAAAACAAGCCGACCTTCCTGTTGCTTACCATTAAAACCACACGACCGGTGTACCAGCAGGTAAAAAACTCTATTGCGATCGTGGCTGGTGTCATCATCCTCCTCAGTATCATCTTCCTTCTGGCTGTCCAGTTTCTCCTCCAGCACTTTGTCATTGAACCATTAAGTGAACTCGATTCAGGGATGAAATCCATCGGTGAATCCGGAGATCTTTCCCAGCGCATTCCGGAGATTGGTGATGAGGAGGTGGTCTCTCTCACCCGTTCCCTCAACCTGATGCTCGGCCAGATCCAGCGCCAGCGGGATGAGATGCATGAGTTGATCGAAGAGATCGAGCAGCAGCGGGACGATCTGACGGATGCCCGACAGGAACTTGCTACACGTAACCGGGATCTCGAGGAGCTGAACCGGAAGGCAAACCTCTATCTCGATATCTATCTTGACGCCATCACCTACGAAATCCTCAACGCCATCATGGGACTGCGGGGGTATGCTGAACTGGTTCGTACTACTGCCGGGGTAAAAGAACAACAGTTCGCCGATAAGATCATCGGGCTTGCCAAGAGGAGTGACGATGTGATCCGGAACATCGAGACCATCAGCCGTATCTACAAGAATCCTCCGGAGGTAAAGGAGATGGACCTTGCTGTCATCATAAAAAAGGAGATGGGATCCCGCACGGGTGTTAATATTATAATGGAACACTGCAACAGGAAAGTGCTCGCCAACGAGATGCTCGGCGTAGTCTTTGACAACCTCTTCTCCAACAGCACAAAATTCGGAGGAAAGAATACCGAGATAACGGTAAGCGCCAGAGATACGCCTCAGGGCCTGTTGGAAATCTCTGTCAGCGATACCGGGCCGGGAATTCCCGATTCTCAAAAACCACTGGTATTTGACCGGTTCGCTCAGGACAAAAAGACGCGAGGCAGTTACGGGCTCGGCCTCCATATTGTCAAGATGCTGGTGGAAAGTTATGGCGGCACGGTCTGGGCAGAGGACAGGATCGCAGGTGACGTTAAGTCTGGTACTGCGATCCGGTTTACCTTGCGTATGACCTGAACGAGGGGCATATAACCGTAGGAGAGGGACTGAAATTGCAATTCCTTTTCTTTGCAATGCCAGGAACCGGTAACAGAATATCCAGCATGTGACATGAAGAATGGCGACTTACTGGGTGGGACTCATCAGCTGGCAGGTCAAATATCAAGTTTCAGCAGATTAATAATTCGCACAGCACGATGAGCCAGTGGGTTTTTCCCGGACAAATGCTTCCATGGATCATAACGTTTGGTCGGTTTGCCTTACCTATGATTCATCAGTTTTCAAGCTTCATTTCCACTGGATACCTGCTCTTCTGTCAGTTAGATTTCGATTAGGGGACATTCTATGACCGCTGAAGGATCAACTCACAGAATGGATACAGCACTGTTTCCTATCCGCGCGAAAGGATCTGGATAATGGAAAAAAACCACCAATCACAATCGTGTATAAACCCGTGCCATGCCAATCGGGGCTTTATATACCGTCCGCTCCACAGGAAGAAAAGGGGTATATGAATATTATGAATTGACCGGAATTTCCTAAAACACATGGTAACTCACCAGAATCAAAAAATCGTTAAGAAGTGAACGATTTTTTCTCAACGCTACGTGCTCATTTTTTTCATATTCTTACGGGGGTGCTGATGCAATACGGTCGGAAAAACGGTTCAACTCATACGGCTCACGAGAAGTCCCGTAAGGAAAAATACTCAACTTGCCAAAATAAAGATCGAAAACCAACCCGAAACTGCAAAGCAAAAACAAAAAAATAATACCTTTGATGACCTCCGATGTGCACCGGGTCGCATAAAACAGCAGCGAAATTCCTAAAAACGGGGTAATAAACTACCGGGAAGTTTATGAAATAGGGTTTGGAGGGGTGAATATCATACACAGTTTAGACCGCTCCGCATAGGAGAATACACAATCGCAGGTGCCCTGATCGTTCCGGTGACCGTAATTAAAAAATTTAGCGCCGCTTTGCCGTCATCAGGAAGATCGTAAAATCCCGGGGCTTGCCAGTGCCAGACGATGTCTTATGTATCGTCGCGGCTTGACTGAACCTGACAGAATCAAACCCAGCCTTCTCAAAAACCTGTTGCAGTTTTTTCCGGTCAATACCATCGTGCTCCGCAATGCCGGGGGCTTCATGGAACTCCCCGTTATCGGAATCCAGATCGGCAATCGCAATTCTCCCTCCGGGCAGCAGGAGTTGATGAAACGTCCGGGCCGCAGCCGCAATATCCCTGACATGGTGCAGGGTCATCGAACTCACGATCAGGTCAAACACCGGGAGGTCTGCAGTATCCTGACCAATGCTCCATTCCCGCGGCTCGATGGTGGTGATGCCATCGGTTACGAGTTTTTTCTTAAGCACCTCCAGCATGCCTTTTGCTGAATCAACCGCGATTATCCTTTTGACATGCGAAGCGATCCCAAGCGCGATATTGCCGGTGCCGGTACCGTAATCCATCACCAGCTCTGTTCCATCCGGGTGCAGGGCATTGATTATCGCATCGGCAATCGTCTTTGCCATCTGCACCCGCCCGGGATCCTTGTCCCAGACTACTGCTGCCTTCTCAAAAAAATCGGTCATGGTCACTCATCTTCCGGTAAAGAGTATCAAAAAAAATTATTTCCCATCCTCTCCTAACGATTCGCGGCTCCGCATCTGGTAGAGCACCATCGGGTCCATCTCACGGTGTTCCTTATCGCTGGTCCGCATGATCACATTGGTGATTCCGGAATTCACGATCATCTTCGAGCAGAGGAAGCAAGGCCAGATCTGGGTGAGCGCTCCGGTCTCAACATCGAACCCGGCAAGGTAGAGCGTGCATCCCCGCGCCAGTTTTCCTGCCTGAAGCAGGGCATTCATCTCAGCATGAACGCTCCGGCAGCGCTCGTAGTTGGAGCCGGACGGGATGTTGTGATCCTTTCTCCAGCAGCGGTTGAGCTCCGTGCAGTCCATCTGCTTTCTGGGGGCTCCCGTGTAGCCGGTCGAGACGATCGTATTGTATTCATCCACAATGATCGCGCCAAAGTTCCGGCGGAGGCAGGTCCCCTGGTGAGCGCACCGCAGGGCAAGGTCGAGGAAATACTCGTGACGGTTGGTTCGCATCTACAAGAGTTTTGGGAGGCGGGGTAATAAAGTGAAGGGGTTTTTTAGTGACCGGCAATTACCAGATGTGAGAGACCAGCACTTACGGATCTATATATCGCAATGAAACGGCACCCGGGTTACTGAGATTTTTCCGGTAGTATCGGACTTTTTATAAACCAAGACAATCTATATTATAGCACAGTTATTCAAATGACTGTTTGAGAACTAACATGTTTGGAGAAAATAAATTTGGCGGCCAGAGAAATTTTGGCGGCGCAAGAGATCAAGGCCCACGAGAAATGACAAAAGTATCCTGTTCAGACTGTGGGAAGGAATGCGAAGTACCTTTTAAGCCAACCGAGGGCAGGCCTGTATACTGCAGAGACTGCCTCCCGAAACACCGGAAACCCCGGTTCTAATCTCATAAATTTTTTCATTTTCTGCGATCGTTTTGTTATTATTTTTACCTTGAGACGGTTTCGTGTCGGTTTCTTTACTGATGCGAATGATTCCATCAGTATCACAAGGATCCTGTGAAGCACAGGAAAATTACCGCAACAGGTAGATGATTGCCACAACATGGACGAACAGAAATACGGGCACAAGATAAAATTTCAGTTTCCGTGTCTTGTGCCGGAAGATGAGCATCGAGGAGTATGCACCAAAGGGGCCAAATGCCGCAACCAGAAGCAGCAGGTTCTCTGGTGTCCGCCAGGCATTGTTCTTTGCTTTCCGCTTATCATTTGCAAAGAGGAGAAACGCAATAATGTTGAGAACTGCGTAGAGGACCAGAAAAAAATCCATAAAGGAAAGAGCAGTCACCCTTGTCGTTTCGCGTAATTGGGTTATTGCTTTTTCGTTCTGATTTCATGTACTTCTGCAACCATACCTAAAAAACGAGATTTGTGTTGAAGGATTAATAAATCTAAAACCTTTGCTGAATTCCACAATTATTGCCGCACCGTATAACCTGCCCGTGTGAGAACACGTACCACTTCTTTGTCCCATACGGTGTCATCGGTATCGGGTAACGGGTCGATAAGTTCCTCCCAAATCCGGTTTAAGAAGGCATCTTCAGTGACAAGCGAGCGCCGGAACATAACACGTCCTACCCTTCGTCCGGTATGATTGAGGATAAGTATCCGCCAGCAGGAGAAATCCTGGCAGATATCCGGCCGTGTCAGATGGATGGTGCAGTACGCCTTTTCACTGCCGGGCATATGCCGGAAGAACGGGCATGCCTCAGGAAGTTTTGCAAAGATACTCTTGTTTAAGAAGAGTTCGTGCTTATCGGGATCTACAATTACTTCGGTTTCATCGGAAGTATACTGGTTGTACACAATAAAGTGAAAGTTGCCAAGATCTTTTCGTATGCTATGGACAAGCCCCAGATGGGAACAGCACTCCCCGCACTGATGGCATTCAAACGTGACAGCCCCCAACTCCTTGTACCGTATTAGTTGCCCGGACAAAAAAAATAGAGCCGGGTAGCAGCTCATATATCCGTGCCACACCATACTTTCCCTGACACATGGCAGACTCTACTTCACCCGGTTGTGGGCAAGTTGGCAGCGGTGAGGCACCTGCGTGCAGGTATGCACGGGAATCGGATGCAATACAGCGGTTTTTCCTGCGCCCGTTCTTTCTGAGCCTGACAATTGGCGTTCCGTTCTGCATATATAAAATGATCTTTGGGATCAGCATCCTGCGGGCAGGAGCGGCGGGGGGTGCAGTGTTTGCAGTGGCTGGATGGCTGATCATCTGCTGGGCATTTGCAGACCTCTTGATGAACACAGCATACTCGCTGCAGGATCTCTTGCATCTCCCGGTTAGGTTTGAGTGCTGCACGTTGGCCCAGATCGGGCATTTATTTTCCCGTCCTATGGTATTTCTTGCACTCGATACCCTGCTCTCGTTCTCGATCGTCTGCCTGATGCTCTGGTCCG
>SESA01001654.1_pt1 | contig 11323 bp, 10 predicted proteins | sample 3171451 | NCBI WGS metagenome assembly SESA01 (sample SAMN06051862, study PRJNA518727) | freshwater metagenome | biome: subpolar coniferous forest; feature: holomictic lake; material: water; isolation source: holomictic Lake 227, 8 m depth | place: Canada: near Kenora, Ontario | collected...
AGCGGCGTGTGCGTGTTGACAAGAAGGTGGTATCCTTAAATAAGGAAATGGCTCTTTTTGAACTTCGTCAGGCGTTGGACATGACTCAGACAGAGTTGGCTGGCGAGTTGAAGATGAAACAAGCAGCTATTTCAAAGTTTGAGAAGCAGTCCGATATTTATATCAGTACCCTTCGCAAGATCCTTGCTGGCATGGGAGGAGAGTTGATTATCTCTGCACGTTTTTCTGAAGGAGAGGTGCGTATCCGCCAATTCGACGATGTCCGAAAAGATATCATACAGGAAGCTTATGCTCGCGGCTGAAGCAGAGCCGAGACGACTCTGCCACCTTGCGTTTAATGCTTAAGTGGATTCGGATTTACTTTAGAGTTAAGCGTTAAATGTTAAGCGTTGAGCGTTTGAATTTTGAATTGAATTTTAACGTTTAACTCCCAACGTTTAACTCTTAACGTTTAAGTACGCGGAGATTGATCGTCTGGTATATGACCTTTACGGATTGACACCGGATGAAATCGCGATTGTTGAGGGATAAAACGTTTAACGTTTAACTCTTAACGTTTAAGTTTAAGAAATCTTACTTTAGAGTTAAGTGTTAAATGTTAAGCGTTTGAAACTTGGAATTAATTTTTTAACGTTTAACGTTTAACTCTTAACGTTTAAGTGTAAGCCTACCTGCAGAGCGCGGTGAAGGCGACGGTGTAGAGCTCGCCGCCGGCGAGCTGCCAGGTATCTGGATTTTTGCTAAGCGACTTCATGGCTTGGCGGACGCGAAGTGCTTCGCCCTTTTTCCCGGCTAACTCAAGTGCCATAATCTTGGCGTAATCACGATAGCAGTCGCGTTGGGATTCAGGACGTTTTTGCGAAGCCAAACGGTCGGTCATGTGATGGGCGCAGGTTTGCACGTCAGGGAAAGCTTTCCCTGCGGTAATGAACGAGATGGCCGTCAAGGCCGTCAGCGTGTCAGAGGCTTGCTCCGTGGGCTTGTAACTGACATATCCGTTCTGAGAGGACGTGGTGCGCATCAGCCACCGTAGCCCTCTCCTCTGAGCCGACTGTGAATTACCCATGCCGCTCTCTTCTGCGCTTTTCAATGCGCGCACCATCCAAGAGGTGATCGCAATGTTGCCTTCGGGAGTCGGCGCATAGTCCCAGCTTCCATTGGACAACTGAGAGGCTGTAATGGCTTCGACGGCCCGCGTGACCATGGGACGCGTCGTTGGTGTATGGGACGTGCAACGCGCGAGTGCAAAAGTTGTTATCGCTAAATTATAGATTTGTGCCTGGGCATCCGGACTTTTGAAGAGACCGTCCTTCGTTTGCAGTCGTTCCAACGCAGCCATTCCTTTTTTTAGGGTGTCCGAGCACGGAGAAGAAGATTTATCCAACGCAAGGAGGGAGAGTGCCGTTAATGCAGGACGAAAGAGCTCTGCTCCTCCGTGACGCGCGGGGTTCCACGTGCCGTCGGGTTCCTGTTGGGAAATTAGCCACTGCAGGTCTGGCGAGAGTGGTTGAGGGCGAGAGTGCAATACATACGTGGCTGAAAGAAGAATTGCGATACTGGCCGCAGCGGCCATGCGGATCCATGGATTGCGCCAGAGGACGATGCGTTGCGTCTTCGGTAGAAGCGCAATCGTCTGTGCATGTAACGCTAATGATGGTTCTTGCTCGGGCATGGCGCGTAAGCGTTGCACGAGTGAGCGGAGCTCATCTGCCTCCGTCTGAGAAAGTTCGTTGAGGTGTGTATGAATCGTCATAAGATATTCTACCTATAATTTGAACGTTAAGCGTTAAGCGTTGGGCGTTGAGCGTTCCAAACTTTTAACTCTCAACGTTTAACTTTTAACTCTTAATTTAAAAAGTTACTCCTCTCGTTTATTCTCGTGCCCCGGGCGTCCAAGCATCCTGCGAAGCTGTGCAAGCGCGTTAAACATCCTCGACTTGACGGTGCCTTCAGGGATGTCCAGAATCCGTGCGATTTCCGCGTAGGGTATTTCCTGATAGACGCCCAACTCGATCACGATGCGCATATTTTCGGGTAAAGTGGCCAACGCCTGTTGTAAGTCGGTTGTTCCTGTTGCAGCCACTTCGTCTGCGGCTGAGCGTGCCACGTCGCCTTCTGTCTCCTTGGCAAACGACTCTACCAATTTTTTTCTTCGGCTACGCTTTCGAAGTTCATCTATCCAGACCTGCCGAGCCATCAGAAAAAGAAAGGTGGACACTTTTGCCTTGGGTTCATACCGGTCGCGATAACGATACAGCCGGAGAAAGGTCTGCTGCGTTAAATCCTCTGCATCATATTGAACGCCCAGGCGGATGAAAAAGTTCAAAACTTTTTTTTCGTACGACTTCATTACCATAGAAAAAGCGTCATGGTCTCCGTTTCGGACACGAAGCATGAGGGTTGCGTCATCAAGAAGCGTGGGGTGATCTGTTGAAGCGGGCGACATAAGCAAGTATGGTAACGCGCTTTGGGTGTTGCCGCAAGCGTGAAAAAAAATTGATTTATTGAACCGAACAGGTTAGGTTGGCGTTTAAAAGAGCATGACCAACAAAATCGGATTTTTATGGACTGCTCTTTTTTTGTGCAGGTCCGTTTTTGCGACAGAAACAAATGCTAACGAACAGGCAGCATTAAACGTGGCGACCAATTTCCCCACGATTGTGGTGACCGCTTCGCGTGTGGGACGGCCCATTCAAGAGACACCCGCGATGATTTCGCGGGTCGATGAAAAACAAATGGCTGAGAACGGGGTACGTTCCTTACCGGAGGCACTCAAAGATGATCCTTCTGTGCGTGTGCAGAAAACATCGCAAGGACAAGGCTCGCCCTATTTGCGTGGCTTTACCGGCTTTCGCACACTCATGCTTATCGATGGTATACGTTTAAATAATTCCGCCTTCCGCAGCGGCCCGAATCAATACTGGGGTACCATTGATTGCTATAGCCTGGCCGCGATTGAAGTGCTCAAGGGGCCCGCTTCTGTGTTGTATGGCAGTGATGCGGTGGGCGGGACGGTTCAGGCATTCAGCTATGAACCCGAGTATGCGGAAGAGGGTCAATACCATTATGGCAGCCGCTTATTCACACGGCTCTCCAGCGCCGAACGGTCCGTGATCAGTCGCGCGCAAGGTGAAGTGGCCACCGATTCAACGGCGATTCATGCGGGAGTGACGTATAAAAATTTTGGAGACTTACAAGGCGGGCATGAGGTAGGACGTCAGAAGAAGACGGGGTATACGGAATATGATTATGATATCAAGGCACGGATTAAATTGGCAGGGGAACGCGAGATCGTCTTGGCGTGGCAGAGTGTTGAGCAGGATGATGTGTGGCGTACGCATAAGACCGTCTATGGTATTTCTTGGGAGGGCACGACGATTGGCGATGAACTCGCACGCACCTTCGAGCAGAATCGCAGGCTCGCGTATCTTCAATTTCGAGACGATGAGCCAACATGGATTTATGACACCTTACGCTTCACGCTCTTTTGTCATATCCAAGAAGAAGATCAATATGCCGTCAGCAAACCCGCAGACAATAAAACAACATGGGATGGGTTCAGTGTCGTGACGCCTGGTTTCAATGCCGAGCTTATGAAAGAGACGGATCTGGGAACGTTTGTATATGGCCTGGATTATTCGCGCGACTTGGTGAACTCCTATAACAGGGAGGTCAAAAATAATGTCTCAACCACGCGCGTCCAGGGACCTGTTGCAGACGACTCCTCCTACGACCTTGCAGGCCTCTTTGTAGAAGATCGGATTCCGCTGGGGAACCATGTTGAAGTGACACCAGGCATCCGCGGGACCTACGCGCACGCGAGCATCGATGATTATTATTCGGTTGCGCCCGGCGGAAAGAATCCCGAACAACGCGGGCAGTCCTTTGAGAAGACCTGGTATGATGTCTCCGCCAATCTGCGGCTGGCTTATTATGTGACCGACGACAAAGCCTTGATGCTTTATACGGGCTTGGGGCAGGCGTTCCGCTCGCCCAATCTCTCCGACATGACTTCCTATCGCGCATCCAAATCAACCACTTATGAAACACCGTCACCGAATGTGGATACTGAACGTTACCTAACGTACGAATGCGGGGGAAAGTGGATAAAGGATGGATTAACCCTTCAGGCTGCGTGGTATTACACCTGGATGCGTGATCAGATTACGGCGGTCTATGAACAAAGCGGGACGGATATCCTTGCGAGTTCCGCCAATAGCGGAGAGGGATATGTGCAGGGTGTAGAGCTTGACGGGGCCTACGAAATTACAAAGAACTGGGTGATGCGCGGCGGGATCGCCTGGTCGGAAGGGTACACAGACACCTATTATAAAAACGGCAATCAGATTGTGACCGTGAACGACGACAATTTCAGAACAGCGCCGCTTGCGGGCTTTGCAGCGCTTCGCTGGCAGACGAGCGACAAAAAGTTATTTATCGAATTTACGAATCAGGCCGTTGCGCGGGAAGATCGCCTGACGTACAGTGAAGCTCATGGCGGCGACACGCAACGTGTGCCGCTTCAGGGGACGCCTGGTTATTATACCGCAGGAGTGCGGGCGGGCTGGCAGATATGTGAATACGCTACTATGGGTGTTGCGATTGATAATCTCTTGGACAAGGATTATCGTGTCCATGGTTCTGGTAACAACGAAGCAGGCCGTAATTTTATTATAAGTCTCGAACTGCGCTTCTAGGGTTGCGGAATAGGGGTGTTTGAGGTAATGTAGGTCTCATGCGCTTCCTGTGTTACAACATCCAATATGGTTCCGGCTGGTTGCAGCGGATGGCTTGGCTTGGCTTCATGGCTAAGACCACACGCCATTTCCCGACGGTTCAGCGTTTTTTGAAATGCGTGGATGCGGATGTAGTCGGGCTTGTCGAAGTCGACGGAGGATCCTATCGCTCCGGCCGCCAGAATCAGGCCGAGATGTTGGCGCGGGGACTGGGTTACGCGGCCGTGTACCGTGGTAAATATGCAGAAGCGAGCATGGGACGTCATCTGCCTGTGCTGAACAAACAATTCAATGCCGTGTTGAGTCGACCGCCCGTGCTCCGCAAGGTGTTTCATGAGCTGACACGTGGCTTCAAGCGGCTGGTTATTGAAGTGGAGACCGAAGAACTTACCATATTTGTTGCGCATCTGGCTCTGGGCAATTATGCCCGGAGACGCCAACTTCACGATCTGCATGATATTGTCATGGCCCGCAAGAAACCGTGTATTCTTGCAGGAGATTTTAATTTTTTAAAAGGACCGTGGGAATCCACGCTCTTCCTTAAGGCCTCAGGCCTGACAAGTGCCAATGAACAGGGGCGTGCGAGCTTTCCAAGTTGGGCTCCGTTGCGCGAACTGGATTATGTGTGCTATAGCAACGAGCTGCAACTGGAGCGTTTTCGTATGCCGAAGGTTCGGTTGTCGGATCACTTGCCGCTGGTGTGCGATTTCGCCTTCAAATAAGCCGATTATTTAGGCTCGATGACGAAAATTAATTCGTTTGGACGAATGAGTTTATTTTGACGCGCAATCAGTTCGACAAATTCCGAATCCGTGGAAAAGCGTTGTTGGCGCAACTTGAGGGTTTCAATTTCTTTTTCCTTGTAAGCTATTTTTCGCTTGATCTCGTTTCGCAAGGACTCGAGATTTTTCATATTTTGAATTTTCGGCGGCAAAATAAATAAAGCCCCTGCAATCACAATCGCGAAGGCGGTGCAAACAGCTACTTTTGTTATAATCTTAAACAAAGCTTCCACGTTTTATTCCTGTAAAACTTTCTTTTTATTTATGTAAGTTATATTCTTCACCTTCTTGTACAGGAAGTCAAGACAGAGTTTAAAAAAAATGAAAAAAATGAAGTTATTATACGGCTATTTTTTATTTGCCTCTGTGAAGGAGTTGGTGCTAAGATATTCCTTGTGAATAATGTAGTGCATCTTTACGAAAGCTTTTGATATGCAACAAACAGTAGAACCGAAGAAGAAAAGCCTTTTGCTGACTTCTTTTTTTGGCCAGGAAGACATCCTGATTCAACAAGAAGATTTGCATCGAAATGCTTTAATCCGCACCATGTTGGAACATCTGGCCAAACGCCATGGAATCCAGGATGTGAATGCGTGTTATAACGCAGTCATTGAGCGTGAAAATGCGGATAATACGATTGTTTCGGAAGGTATTGCCCTTCCGCATGCTCGCATGAATGGTTTGACCCGGCCGCTGGTCTGTGTCGCGACCTCGGAGCTTGGAGTCCAGTTTCGGGAAGGCGACAGCAATCTGATCCACATTATCTTCATGATTCTGATCCCTAATGATCAGCCTGCTTTTTATCTCCAGATTCTACGTGCGCTGGCCACGATCATGAAAGACCGTGAAGCTCCGCGTGTTGTTTCGGGTCTGAAAACTCCGCACGAGGTGATGACGTTCTTGGAGCGCGGGGGGCTGACGCTTCCGAGTTATGTGCGCGCGGCGGATATCATGTACGAGCCCGCTGTCGTGCTGCACAATCATGACAGTCTCAAGACAGCGATTGACTGCTTTACGTCTAAAAAGGTGACCGAGATCCCGGTCGTTGATCGGGAGGGCGACATTGTGGGCGTGGTGAGCGCAGGAGCGTTGTTGAAGATCTGCTTCCCTGACTATCTATTGTGGATGAGCGACTTGTCGCCGATTATTAACTTCGAACCGTTTGCCAATGTGTTGAGTAAGGAGCAGAGTGCCTGGTTGTCAGATATTCTGACCACGGAGTACTCGTCGGTTCAGGTCGATGCGCCAGCTATTTCAGTGGCAGCGGAGCTGACACGTAGCAATACCTCCCAATGTTATGTGCTCAACGGCAAGAAGCTGGAGGGTGTCATAGATCTCCCCATATTCCTTAACAAGATATTTCGCGAGTAATTGATTGGAAAAAACGAAACGCGCCCACTGAAAAAATCGGTCAAAGGACAAAGTAAGTTAGACTTTGGCAGAGTAAGTTAGACTGAGTCGCATTTAGTATGTCCAAAAAGTGTGACGATACGGCATGGGGATGGCTTTCGAGGGTTTTTAAGGCCTTGTTTCGACCTCCAGCCGGTCATTTCAGGGTGAACGGTAACGCGGTGCGCCATCTTCCTGTTTTTCGGACATGGTAAGTGCGCCCCGTCTCTTGCGCCTGCCCGAAGGGCGGCACCCTTGTTCCTCCGGACGTCGTACTAGAGCATTTTCTTAAAAAGTGTAGCCGTTTTTTTCTCACAGAGTCCACAGAGCGCACGGAGGAGAACAATTCAAGTCGGTTGCTCTGATAAATGGATAAGCCTGTTCAATATCCAGAAGTCATAATCATTTGCGAGACAGGACAGCATAGGATGTCTTTATCATTCATTCGGGATACATTTTACTCTGTGCCCTCTCTGCCTGTCCGCCGTAGCCTTGGCGTAGGCGGATGCCTCTGTGAGGGACTACACATTTAATTAAAATGCTCTAGTCGAGCAAAGAGGGTTTCAAAATCACATTGCCCGAGGGTATCCTTTGGATGTTGAGCCGCTCTAAAATATCCTTCCCGTAGGTGAAGGTGAACAGATCGAACGGTGTCTTGTCGTTGAGGGCGGGTCTTGAGTAACTGTTGACATGAGACATGACCCTGTCGATGTCGGACTGTGTCAGGCCGTCAAAGGACTTGCCTTTCGGCAGGATCATCCTGATGAACTCATGGTTGCGTTCGACGCGCCCCTTCTGCGGAAAGCAGGTGGCGGATTTGGATGCCTTTGTGAAGGAGGTCCTCGCCTCGGGCTCCACAGCCGCCAATCCGCGTCCAGTGACGGCCGAAGATGCTCGCTTGCTCCTTGCTGAGATCTTATCTTGTTCGAGTAGTGGCCACCGCTATGCCTGTTTCATCGGGATCCCCTTTCCAGGGTCGTGATGTTGTTTGCCGCGAGGTGGAGCGCGTGGAGTCCTGTTGTTTTATCTCTCGAACTTTAGAACTTCTCCCGCTTATTCTTCCACGCGGATCTTGTAGAAGGCGGTGGCTCCAATGGCGGACTCGTCCGTGTAGGAGTTGCCCTAAAGACATGTCCCTTAGTTACCTGTTGCGGCCTCTCTCATTCGTCTTGTCCATAACTTCAACGTTCGACGTTCAGCGTTCGCGTTACCTGTTCAGGGCAGGTTCACGGCGGCCCGGAAACCAAAAGAGTTGCCCTAAAGACATGTCCCTTAGTTACCTGGATCGCAAAATCCGCCGCACCAGCCATGCCGGCCGTTGCGCACGTCAGCGCAACAATCAAACTTTTCACACTCTGCATCATCTGTTTCATACTCGTTCCTTTACTATAACTTCAAGCGGATTACGATTATGCTCAAGATTAGGATTAAGAGGAATCAGCAGCCTTCGTAATCGTAATCTTAAACCTAATCTTAATCGTTTAAGAAAGTTGCCCTCTCGTTTGTTCCCGCTCTGCGGGCGGGGGGCATTGCCTATAAGTTGACCGGATTACATGGTTACACATCATGTTAATCATGTAATCCTGTCGTCAACTTTTCCCAGTGTTTGCTCCTGCGCCTCTGCGTTTAACACTCTCCACTCACGTTCGATGTTCGGCGTTCTCGCCCTTACTGCTCCACCTGGATCTTGAAGAACGCGGCGGCATCGGTGTTCGCAACCGTGCGGCTGTTCTCCGGCGGGGTGGCAACGAGGCCGGTCAGCACAGGCTCGAACGCGTTGGTCAGCGAGGTCGCCTTCAGCAGGGTGTAGCGGCGGCCTGCAGCGCTGCTCCAGCGCACCTCGAAACCTTCCGCCACGCTGGCGCCCGCGGTGAGCGCGAGGCGCGAGCCGATCAAGGTCGGGTCGGTGCCTGCGATGAACTCCGCATAGTTGCTCATGCCGTCCTTGTCGCCGTCCGCATCCTTGTCCACGGAGCGGGCGCTGAAATACTGCATGGCCCACCAGTCTTTGACGCCGTCGGAGTCGGTGTCGCCCGCAAGGTCGGTGACCAGCAGGTTGTTGCCAGCTGCGGCGAGCGCCCAGGCGTTGCTGGATGTAGGGGTGATTCCGGCATAGGCGCTGGACGCGCCGCCCGCGATGAGCGTCTGGCCGAGCGGGATCGCGCCGGCGGTCTGCACAAAGCTGACCGTTGCGCTGCCCGTGACCGCGCCCGCGACGGCGAGGCTGTCGAGCGACTCGTTGCCCGTGACGCGGCTCACGAGCGTGGCTCCGCTGACAAAGGCCAGCGTCGAGCCGAAACTCAGCGTGCCTTGCGGTACGAGCGTGCCTGCGATGGTGGCAGGTGCGATGATGGTGCCATTGCCTGCGAGGGTTGCGGCAGAGCCGAGCGTGAAGGCGGTTGCTTCCAGTGAGCCGCCGAGGTCGAGGCGGCCGGTGTCGAGTTCGACGACAGAGGCGCAGAGGTCCGTCGCAAAGCCGAGCGAAAGAACTGCGGCTAACAGGCGGAGGGTTGAGGTGCGTGTGGGTGTTGTTTTCATGGGTTTCCTTGTTGGTTTGACCGTATTGACCGTGCTGACCTTATTGACTGTCAATAGGGTCAATGCGGTCAATGGTGTCGCACCTGATTTTGGGTTACTTGATTTTCGCCTCCAACGCGTCGAGGCGCTTCAGGATGTTTGCGTTCTGGGCCTTGAGCGTGTCGTTCTCGGCTGAGAGGTTGGCAATCTGGGCCTGTTGTTCCTGTATCGCTTTTACCAACAATGGTGTTACCTTGCCATAATCGACGCTCCACATTTTGTCGTCGTTGGCCGGTTTGGTAACTGCATTGGGGAATATTTCGAATAATTCCTGCGCAATGAAACCGGTGGTTAAGGTGTTGGCGGCATCGGCTTTGTAAACATAATCGCGTACCTGAATTTTCATTAAATCGCTGATACCAAAGTGGGTGTTTACGATATTGTTTTTCAGGCGGCGGTCTGACCCCGTGTTGAATGCTCCTGCAATAAGTTTACCGGTTGAAGTAGACCCGGCACCATTATAAAACTCATAATCTCCGCCAGCTGTATTCCAAAAATAAACTGAAGAACCAGCATTATGATATATCTGCAAATTGGAACCACCACCAGTTAAGCCTAAACTAATACCGTTTGATCCTAAATCGCCTTTAATTGTACCACCCGCCACATGTAATTTATAAGCTGGTGTCGTTGTCCCGATGCCGACATGGCCGTTATCCAACACCGTAAACTTTTCATTACTGCCACCATCTTTCAGACTCAGTAATTTATTGCTTCCGTTACCCGGATTGCCACCTGCTGCAACTGAGAGCCCGGAACCTGCTGATGAATTATTCAAAATCTGCGCTGCATAGGCTGCATTTACATTTGCAAACACATCCAGTTTGTAGGCGGGTGTCGTTGTCCCGATGCCGACGTTGCCATTGGCGGCGGAGTAAAGGGCGGAGGTGCTGACCGTGCCGCTGGCGGTGAACTTGGGCACATAACCAGCCGTGCCGCTGCCGCCGACCTTGGCGTTAAACGTAGTCCAGTCCGCGCTCGTCAGATAGCCGTTGGCCGAAGTCGTGGCCGACGAAAGTGAGAGCGTCAGGTCACCGGCCAGCGTGCCGCCGCCCGTGAGCGGAGCCGTGGTGGCGATGCTGCGCGTGGGACCGACCTTGGCGTTCCAGACCGTGAGGTCGCCCGCCACGATGTTCTTGGCCGCGCTGGCGCCGAAGACGGGGTCGGTCTCGGTGTAGCTGGTGAGCGGGTTCCAGGCGACGCCGTTTTTGTAGATCGCGCCGGTGAGGTTGATGTCGCCCAGCACGTCGAGCGGGTAGGCCGGAGTGGCCTTGCCGATGCCGACGTTGCCGCCGGAGTACTGGATCGCGCCGCTGCCGGCGGTGCTCCAGTAGGTGTCTTTGGAGGTGGCCACGGGCGTGCCGTTGATGGTGATGGCGGTGGCGTTGAGCGAACCGGCCACGTCGAGTTTGTAAGCCGGGGACGTTGTCCCGATGCCGACGTTGCCAGTTGTTGAAGCGACCGTCATCCTGACAGCCGAAGCAACGTTATCATATACATAAAAATTGTTGGCTATTGATCCTACGTTGGCACTACCGTACACACCCAGAGAATAATTTCCGAGTCCATTTGAGTTAGCTAATCCAATAGTTGCTCCGTCTGCGGTTGTTCCACCCTTAACCGTCATTCCGCCCCATTCAGTTGTACTCAAAACCGATAACTTCGCCTCAGGTGTAGTTGTCCCGATGCCGACCTTGCCGTCGGAAGCGACGCGGGCGAGTTCGTTGCTGGCGGCGTCGCGCACAAGGAAGGCGCTGGAGCCATTGGAGGAGTCGAGGGTCACCTTGGCGTCGCCGCCGTAGGTGGTGGCGGCGAGGGCCGCGATGATGAATGCGAGGT
>SESA01001660.1_pt1 | contig 11293 bp, 7 predicted proteins | sample 3171451 | NCBI WGS metagenome assembly SESA01 (sample SAMN06051862, study PRJNA518727) | freshwater metagenome | biome: subpolar coniferous forest; feature: holomictic lake; material: water; isolation source: holomictic Lake 227, 8 m depth | place: Canada: near Kenora, Ontario | collected 2013-06-25...
TTTTAGGAACCTTATTGTACTTATACAACCCCATTAACCCTTGCTCAACATGCACAATAGAGTCATATACCTGCATGAGTTTTTTTCCATCGTCTGTATATTGCTTCAGCATTAAAACCGGATAAAGCATATCGATATACTTCCCCTTTAAATTGATCATCGAATCAACAGTATTTAAAAGCAAAGTTTTCCAGCTATCAGCAGTACTTGTTTGAACATCAAAACATCCATTTATTTTTCCAGAAGTAATATGAATTTTTATTGGTTTAAGGCTAGCGTAATTATCACTATAATAATCAATATATCCTAACCCTTTTGCTGATATATTGATATTATTCATACCACTAAACAATGGATAATTTATACTGGTTTGAGTACCGTAATCAAATACTTTTAGCGAAATGGATTGACCATAAGTATTTCCGACAAGAATAACTGCTTTGCTATTATTCTCAAAATGAATTCCTGTAGCATTTTCAAATTGCGAGTAAGTGTTTGTTTTTAAAGCTGAAGCAGTAGAGTCAACGTTTGGGTAGGGTACATAAGTCTGAATTCTATTAGTAAATTTATAAGTTCCATTAAACATACATTGAGCCAGATTCTTATAAAACCCATCAACCATCCCATCAATGTCAGTTTGCTTTACATTTGCTTTTATACCTGAACAGATTGAATCTTGAAAGATGGTATCTGGAAAATTATTCCCCAAACTATAACTGTAAAACTCCATTTCGGCACAACTTGCAAAGTTGTTGAATCCACTATTTACAATAATTCGAATGGTAGCCGGGGTTAAAATGGAAGACGGAAAAACTACTTTTGTATCATTAGGAGAACAACCAAAATTAAAATTACACACTTTAATAAATGTGGTTGGGGATTTGATCGTTGAATACCAAATTTCTGTATTTTGAAAAAGTCCATCAGTTCCAGAGTCATTTCGAGGACGATAAATTAAGTAATCAATTTTATCAACATTACTAAAGTTGTAGTTTAAATTGATTGGAAACCCACCTCCATTATAATTTGAATGATATAATGTTGTCATATCACCATCAAAAGATTTGTTTATATTAAACCCAGATTGAAAGCTAGAAGAAGAACCACTAAATATTGTTTGTTTTTGGTCTGAAGTAAGTCCGACAGCCGGGTCACAATTCGATACAAGGGGAATTGGAACATTCGTACGAAACTTCATTTCAGCACAACTTGCAAAATTATTTTTTCCAGTTTTGACAATAAGACGGACTGTGGAAGGATTCAGCAGACCTGTTGACCCATTTAATGCAACACTGCTAACATTTGGTAGTTCTCCAAAATTTTTATCCATGAGTTTAGTAAATGCGGTGGGTTGATCATTGCTAGCATACCAGATTTCTGTTTGACCAAAATAACCATTTGTACAATTATCAATTCTAGGATAATATATAAGACTATCAATTCGCGGAATTTGTACAAAATTAAAATCTAATGTATCTGGTAATGATTCCCCACCCCAATCAGAATGGTACATGGTTGTTAAATCTCCATCAATTGCATTTATTAATTCTCCTCCCTGTTGGCATTGAGTTGCGAATGCATTATAAACAGCTACTGGATAAGATGTTGTAGTAGTTAAATTCATAGATGAAACTACATTATTTTCAGCAGACAGTGTTATAATTATTGTCAGAATGATGTATAAACTTAATGTTGTTCTTTTTAACGTATAATTCATTAACTTATTTATGATGATATTAAACAATCAGAAATTTATGTAAATAGTGAATATTATTCCAACAGACTATTAATTGAATTTATCAATTTGAACCTAAGTTATCAAACTAATTTCCGTAGAAAAGTGCGGGTTCTGTTTTGGTCTAAGGGTAATAATCCGCGTTTTGCCAAATCGTCCATCAAAATCTTTTTCAAATTAGCTTTGATTTTGGCTAAAGATGGGTCATTTAATAGATTTGTGGTTTCACCCGGGTCGTTTTTAATATCGGTCAACATTTCCGGATTTCCGGGCAATTCGAAAATGGTCAGTTTATACCGACCATCATGAATCTGGAATGCATTGCAGTCTTCGGTGATTAAATATTTACGCGATGCAAGCTTCCCCTTTCCGGATAAATTTGGCTGTAACGACATGCCTGTCAGCTTCTTGGAATATTCAATACCTGTCAGATCGCAAATGGTCGGGATAAAATCCAGTCCATTACATACCAGTGTAGTTTTGTCCACTTTATTGGCTTTAATACCTTTTCCTGCAAAAATCAAAGGAACACGTTGACACTCTTCAAACATCACGTTTTTGGTAATAAATCCATGCGAACCACCCATTTCGCCATGGTCGGATGTGAAAACAATTATCGTATTTTCCATCATTCCTGATTTTTCCAAAGCGGTCAAAACACGTCCGATTTGTTCATCCACACTTTCTGTCAACCGGCAATACATCCAGCGAAATAAATCCCATTGCTTATCATCCCAACTATCTCGAGCCCAGGTGCTTGCCATTTCTTTTGGCTCATCTGTTATCGGAAGATAATTAGCCGGTTTTGGCGGTATCTGACTACGGTATTGCTCGTTGGTCAATGTTTTTTTATAATCCAGAAAACGCTTGGTTTCCACCACATTTTCAGCTGGCAATTTATCAGGATAACGAGGGTCAATACCGGCACTGTAACAGATGTCGTGTGGATTCATAAACGAAAGAAACAAAAAGAAAGGCTTTTTGCTATGTGCTAGTTCCGGTAGCGCTTGCTCAGCATAATTTGCCGGTTCTTCATACGGGTTCAGTCCGTGCATTTCAAATCCATAATCATCCGCTTCATTTTTGCCCATCAAATGCGTTTTCCCTGAGTAAAGGGTGGTGTAACCTGCTTTTCGGAAAAGAAATCCAAGTCCGTCGCTTTGAGAAATTTCAGCAGCTTTTTCTTTGTTGTATTGGTGACCATTGGTTTTTTCACCCACTTCCGACGAAAAATGCCCTGTAAGTAATGCAAAACGCGAAGGCATCGACAAAGGATTTGCACAATAAGTATTGTCAAATCGGGTTCCCATTTGGGAAATCTTGTCTATGTTAGGAGTTTTTACCCACTTGTTACCGTAACTGCTCAACATATTATACGACTGTTGATCGGTCATGATAAAAACCACATTGGCCTTCTGTTGAGCAAAAGAAGGTACTGTTGCCAGACTAAGCATAGCTAAGCTTATGCTTTTTGTTGGAATTGACTTTTTCATTCGATTAATTTATGATTGACCTTTATATTATTTTTTCGATTTCTTTGAAATAGCGGTAAGTACCTACTTTTAATTCGGTTGTAGCAGATTCGTCGCACACAATAATTCCTTTGGGGTGTAATTGCAGTGCCGTAATAGTCCATAAATGGTTTACGGAACCTTCTACAGCCTGATGCAAGGCCATTGCTTTGTTATAACCATTCACAATAATCAGAACTTCGTGTGCATCCATCACCGTTCCAACTCCAACCGTTAGTGCCGTTTTTGGCACTTGATTCACATCGTTTTCAAAAAACCGTGAATTGGCAATTATGGTGTCCTGAGTCAATGTTTTGATTCGTGTGCGTGAATGCAACGACGAACCGGGTTCATTAAACGCAATATGCCCATCGGCACCAATTCCTCCCAAAAATAACCGAATGCCACCAACAGCTTTAATTTTGTCTTCATAAGCCTGACATTCAGCCTCCAAATCTACAGCATTCCCATTTAGAATATTGACATTTTGAGGATAAATATCGATGTGAGCAAAAAAATTATCCCACATAAAACTGTGATAACTTTGAGGATGGGATTTTGGAATTCCCACATATTCGTCCATATTGAAAGTGACTACATTTTTGAAGGATACTGTCCCTGAATGATATTGCTCAATGAGTTTTTTGTAGATTCCAAGAGGTGTAGATCCTGTGGGAAGTCCCAACACAAACGGACGGTCTGCAGTTGGTGAAAAGGATATTATTCTTTCAGCAATATAGGCAGCAACCCATGCCGAAATAGCCTCATAGTCAGTTTGAATGATTAAACGCATAATTTAGTTATTGTTTTTTATTTACCCAAATTGGCGAACTGAACGCCCAGTTTCCATCACGTTGACGAACCCGGACATAGTAATAGTCTGTTGCTTTTTCAGGATTGTTATCTGTTATTTTATAATCAATTTTATACACCGACTCAGTTGCTGCACGGTGAAATTGAATGGCTTCACTCAACCATCCAATCATGAAATAAGAGTAAGTACCATCGAGCAATTCCTGCATACTGTGTTCGAAGGTTTTGCCATTGAATGAAGCAACGACTTTTGCATTTCGTGGCATTGCTACTTCAAGTATTACGGCCTGAGTAGCAGGTGTAACTGTGTTTGGGTTCATCGTAGTGAAGAAATCCAGATTAACCATTTTCTCAGTTCTATCTAAAATTCTGTTTACATAAGTTTTAAACAAATCAATTGTTCCTATCTGACTTTTTTGTGGTGATGTATAAGCTGCACCTCTGAAACAAGGCGTAACATTCAAAATTCGTCCTTCGCTCAGTTTTATATTGCCCAGCCAGTGTATATATTCCTCATCTTTACCCCACCCAAATTCAATTTTTACTTTAGCATGAATACTATCACCCTGAATTTCAGCATTTGAATTTGGAGCATTTACGCGCACCAATTGATTCCCGTTTTTGATAATATCCACATAATCAATAAAGCTCTGACCTTCTATTTTCAATGAAATATTGCGTTTATTTCCGGAAATTTCATCACCCATCATGGCTTCGTTGATACGAAAATCAAGTTTGATTTTATCACCGGTAACGCAATATACATGGCGTTTAGAGATTGCATTCCAAAGCGCTTCCCGCGTATTTTCGGGAGCAATAACTGCCATCAATCCATCGCCGTAACTTCCCGGATAACCGGCATGTTGGTCGGTAGAACCAATCACTCCGAATTTAAATCCTTTATTCAGTCCTGAAACCATCGTGCCTTCAAAATTGCGTGGTCCCATGGTGTGCAGGTTTGGAAAATCGCCCAAATCATCTTCGGCCAATCCATGACGTGAATAAATTTCGACTAAAGGAGTCATCGCTGGGTTAAATGACTGCCAATTGTACCCACGATATCCTTCCAGATAACCCATGTGGTGTGGAGTTACAAAAGCTTTGGTATTTTTCAGTTTATCCATTAAATCGGGTACTGATGTAGCATCAACCAGGGGTGCGTCGAGACTGTAATTCAATGCCACATGATCGCCATAAAGCATGCTATGGATTTCATAACCAATAAAAGTCACAAATTTCCCCTCTTCGTTGTATTCTTTAGTCATGGCCACATATTTTGGCCAACCCTCTTTTCGTAAACGTGCAAAAGCCTGTGAGTGATAATCAATCACCCATGCCAACCGTGGGTCATTTTTTCCGGGCATACCCGGCCATAATGCATGAGGGGTAAGCGACAGAAAATCAAGCTGTTGCTTCGCAGCCTCAAAAGCATCACGCATATCACCGTGAGCATAGGTCAGGTTGCAATGGTTATGAATATCACCAAAATAAATGTGATTTTCATTGTTTTGAGCAACCAAATAAGCGCTAATAAAAATGATAACCGAAAGCAATTTAGACTTCATGCAATGATTATTTCTTAAATAGTTGGTTTAACTTCACTGTTTTGTTTTGAATCAAAGGCTTTGCCCAAACAGATATACCGAAAATATAAGCCATTGGAAGTAATATTACCAACATTGCCAGTTTCAGACCTACAATATCAGCCAAATTCCCGACAATAAGCGGACCGATGGCTCCACCCACAATACCGGTGCATAAAATTCCGGCAAATGAGCCATGATGTGAACTTACTGAGTTTAAGCCCAATGACATAATTATGGAGAACATAACCGAAATGGTGAAGCCTAATGCAGGGAAGCCAATTAAGGCTATTTCTTTGGAACTAAACAAAGAGAGAAAAAGTAAAGCAATTGAAATTGTGGCTGATACACGAAGAATGTATTTAGAATCGAATAATTTCAAAGCAAACAACCCAATCAGACAACCAACTGACATTAAGCCCCAAAACCAACCCACTTCCTGAGCGCCAACAACCTGTGGATTCAATCCGTGATATTTGAATAAAAACTGAGAAATCCAGTTCGCAATTCCCTGTTCGGTGGCTACATACGATAAAATACCAAAGAAGAAAAGATAAACGTATTTGTTTTTCAACAAGGTTTTATATGAATTTACCGACCCGGATTTTTCATCTTCGTTCAGTTCCAGTGAAGGAAATCGAACCATAAATGTGATCACAATAATGGCAATCAGAATCAGAGCAAAAACCCAGTAAAGTGATGCCCAGGGTAATTCGGGAGGTGTTAGTTTCGCCAAAAATGTAACAAAAAGATTTTGTCCGTTTTTGTTAGTTGTAAGTTCTTGTACCAAATATGAATAAAGTAAGGGACTCACAAACGAAGCAGCTCCAAAAACCAACTGACCAAAAACTGAAAAGAAAGCAAAATTTTCTTCGCCACCGGCAACACGAGTCAATGGATTGATTACTGTTTGCAGCATGGCCATTCCCAGCCCAATAATAAATGACGATAGTAAAAGCGTTATATATGACGGATGTATAGCAAACAACAAGGACCCAATCAGCGGAAGAGTAAACCCGATAATCAGCACAATTTTCTGGTTTAATTTCTCAATCAATATGCCCGAAGGAATTGACATTACGGCATAAGCCACAAAAAAAGAAGTGGGAATAAATCCGGCTAAACCGAGATAAGAAAGATGAAAATTCTGAATTACATCGGGAATCAGTGGTCCCATAATGTTTGTAATAAACGAAATTACAAACCAAAAAAGCATGATAAGTGCAACTATCCAATAATTTTTTTTCATAAAGCCCCTGCCCCCGAAGGGGGATTATTTTTATTTTGATTAATATTAATTTTAAATATCTTGCGTATTCGTTAATTTAGCAACTCAAAAGTCCCCCTTCGGGGGATTTAGGGGGCTTTCATTGCAAACTTTGCTGCACCTAAAATACCTGCTTTATTCCCCAATTCAGCCAAACATAACTGAGTATTGACGGCACAGTCGGGCATCACGTATTTTCGGAATTCTTTTTCTAAATTTTTCAGATAAAATACTCCCGATTCGGAGATTCCACCACCAATCACTACCCTCTGCGGACTGAAAATATTTACCAAACCTGCAATTCCTCTTCCCAAATAAGCCCAGTGATTTGTCAAACATTCCACTGCTATTGAATTATTGTGATGATAAAATTCACTGATTAATTTTCCGGTAATTTCATCCCCAAAACTTGTATTAAGCTTGTTGCATTTGTCATTAAATTGCTGAATCAATGCACTTGTAGAAGCATACGCTTCTAAACAGCCCACGCTTCCGCAAGAACATGAAATTCCATCCATAAACAGCGGAATATGACCCAATTCCGTACCACGATTGTCATAACCACCAAACAGTTTTCCATCAATTATAATTGCTCCGCCAATTCCTGTACCGATAGTAAGAAACAAAACATCCGAACAATCTTTAGCTGCACCGTATGTCTGTTCACCCAATCCCATTAAATCTGCATCGTTGCTGACAGAGCTTGGTAGTTGACATGCTTCTTCAATTTTATCGGCCAGATACACCTGCGACCAGCCAACAATATTATCGGCACCACCCAACACAATGCGATTGGTTTTATCCACTATTCCGGGTGTTCCAATGCCAATTCCAACGACTGAAAGTTTGAGTCCATCTGCTTTATCTTGAACATTTTTTACAGCTTTGACTATATTCTTTACAACTGTTTCTGCTCCACAATCTGCCTGAGTAGGTAATTGACCTTCAAAGACTAGTATGCCTTCAGCACTCACCAAACCGTATTTTATGGCAGTTCCGCCTAAATCAATTCCAATAGTATAGTTCATACTATAACTGATAGTTTAATTTATAGCTTTGTTTTCCTATTTTCAGAGAAACCAGCAATTCACTTTCTGAATAATTTTTCTGAAAAGCTGCTTTTATTTCAGGGGCTTTCTGAGCATTTTCTATTGGTAGAATTACTGTAATGTACCGAACAGGTTTGTCAGTTTGTTTATCTACATTGAATGCAAATGCTTTGCGCGCCTTCTTTACCTTTGATTCATATGAAACCCATCCTTCTTCCTCGGTCATGCTTTGTTTTTGATCTGAAAATGTCTTTACAATCAGATTATTGCCGTCATTGAAATTGCTAAATGCTTTTTGTGCATCTAAATCCAGTTTCACATCGCCTTCGCACATCTGATAATGAATCGCTACTTTGCCCTTGGCATCACCAACAGCCTCATCAACAATCACGTAGAATTTCTTATCCACAAAAAACACAGAGCGACGATGTGACAGATTATGGTAACTTGGATTTTCGGTTACAAGCATATCCACATTTTTATCTGATTTCCATAGCAAGCATTTTGTGTCCGCTTTTTCCAGATTTTTGTCGTTCAATGTCAAGGTGTTATGTACTTTTGTCTGACGAAACCAGTTCCGCATTTTCATTACCTCATCATCGCCACCATAGGAATACGAACCGGCATCGGGAAAGAAATTGCGACCTTTTGCCATGAGATTAAAAGTTCCGTTATCCAACTGACAATGCCATTCCCCGGCAGGTCCGCCTTTGTAAACCATCGCGGTTGCTTCTTTATCCCAGCCACTGCGTAGTGAATAAAAACCTGCATTTTTCATCGCAATTAAGCCCGAAGCAGGAGCTGTTCCTTCCTTGCCTTCAGTAGCAAAAAATCGGATTTGCTGATTCACCGGGAATAATTTCGCCCAGTCTTTCGAATTTTTGATTACTTCTGAAGCCTTCATTTCATGTGTATCGCTGAACATAGGCATGGATAAATCGGGCAATAAAATACCATAATAAGCTGCTATCATTTTCTCGATAACATCCTTGTATTTTTGAGGAAATTCAGACCGGTAACCATTGATATCAGCCATGTTTAAGGCTTTATTAAATACATTAATCATGGCTAAATGGTACATGGGGTCAAGTTCATTCTGCATACCATCATCATAAATCTGCACATCCATTTCGCGGTTCAGAATATCAATGGCTGATTTTCGCCATTTTGGAGCATCTTTAAATTCGGGGAATAATATACCTGCATACAAAATGCGTTGTGCTTCAAAAAGTAAATGATTCCCCTGTTCTGAGTAGTTGTTGATAATGTAGTTAGCATGTTTGTAATTATTTGCCAAAAACACACTGAAAAACTCGGGAGTAAAATTTTTCGAACTATTGAACAGTTGAAAATAAGCATATTGATTCTGCAAGCGGTTACTCACTTCCAGCGGACGCCAGGCATAGCGCATATTGTCCAAATCCACTTTGTTATCTTCTTTCATTGCCTGTTCCTTAGTAAGGTTTGCAGCTCTCTTTTTTTCAATCAACGGATTTTTTTTAATCCAGTCTAGGTATTGAAAAACCCATTCCTGTGCCCACTTTTCATCTCCGGTTAAGCGGAAAGCTTTTCCCATGGGGATAAACCATTTCAGGCGGTGAAGTTGCCAGCGAAGTTCATTGTCTTTCACCGGCCAATAGTTCCAGTCAATATCTTTACCGTAAAACAAGCTTGGTTTGAAACCCTCGTGCGAAAAGAATTTATGTTCCATAGCATCGTCAGCCCAACCTTGTTCTTCTTTTGAAATACTGATTCTATTTAGATTCAAATCAGGATTTAAAATTGATGCTCTGTTTTTATAATAGCTAAGCAAAGCTGCACATGCCTCCGTATCTTTTCCTGATTCGTGCAATTTTTTCACTTCTTCCAGTCCCTTATAATCGAGGTTCAAAAGTGAAAAAACTGAATTATCAAGGTTCTGTGATTTTAGTGAAATAGCATTGAGTATCAGAATAACAGCGATGCTGATTTTTATTGAAAAGAATTTCTTCATAAGAGTGTTTTTATGGATGGTTGTGAGTTATTTTTTATTCGATTTGCAAATATCTACATATCTTTTTAATGCTTCCAGGTAATAATAATCGGCATAGTTTAGTGGCACATCTACTTCCGAGTTATGTGGATAAGAACCGACTGAATGCATCAAAATAAATCCTAGGTTCTTTCCCTTTTGTGCCAAATATTTATCACTTGAAAGACTATTAAGGATTTTTTCGGCATAGTTGAAGTAATTCTGTCCATTTTCACATTCTTGGCTTAATTCCAACAAAGCAGAAGCTGTAACAGCTGCGGCCGAAGCATCACGTGGAGCGTTGGGTATATCCGGTGCATTATAATCCCAATAAGGAATTTTGTCTTCTGTTATTACATTAGACATTATATAGCCAGCAATTTTCTGAGACCAATCCAGGTATTTTTTATCGTGCGTGTATCGGTAACAAACCGTGTAACCATACAATCCCCATGCTTGTCCACGAGCCCAGGAACTGCTGTTTGAATAGCCCTGATGCGTTTCTTTGGTAAGAACAACACCGGTTTCAGGGTCATAACTTACCAAATGATAGGTACTTATGTCGGGTCGAAAATGATTTTTCATGGTCTTATCAGCATGACTGATAGCAATATTTTTATAACTGTCATCACCTGTCATTTTTGAAGCTTCAAATAGCAACTCCAGATTCATCATATTATCAATAATCACCGGGTATTTCCATGCAGGTTCATGATCCCACGATTTTATCAATCCAACTTCAGGATGAAACCGGGTTGCTAGGCTCTTGGCTGTATTTATTAGCACCAATGAATCGCCTTTGCATGGTATCAACCGAATGCCGTTTCCATAACTGCTCATCATCATGAATCCCACATCATGAATTCCTTTATAGTATTGAATTTGGGCTAATTTCTCTGTGAATTTTCGTGCTTCAACAGCTAACTGTTTATTGCCGGACAATTCATAGGCATACCACAATGTACCGGAAAAAAAACCGCTAGTCCAATCATGCGCGCCTGATAAACGGAGTTTATTGCCTTTTGAAATAGTGCGAGGGAAAAACGTACTGTCCGGGTGCAGATTATCAACAGTTCTGGCGAGTAAATTCAATTGAAATTGGGCTCTGTCAATACTTTTTTGAACCCAATCAATATCAGGATTTTGTGGTAAAGGTTTAAAACCTGATAAAAGAAGAATGGCACAGACTGCCAGCGATAAATTTTTCAGTTTCATAAATTGCCTTATTTTGCGTAAGAAATATAATTTTCTGATGCAAAATTAGACAATGCTCACTCATCGGACTTTCCCCAGTGTTGAAAAAACTTTCAATCACGTTGATTTT
>SESA01001669.1_pt1 | contig 11250 bp, 5 predicted proteins | sample 3171451 | NCBI WGS metagenome assembly SESA01 (sample SAMN06051862, study PRJNA518727) | freshwater metagenome | biome: subpolar coniferous forest; feature: holomictic lake; material: water; isolation source: holomictic Lake 227, 8 m depth | place: Canada: near Kenora, Ontario | collected 2013-06-25...
CTCCCCAAAACCCAGCTATTCGCTACGAACCACTTTTGCCATGCGCTTTCGTGAAGATCGTTTTGCAGCATGTGTTCGAATTCTCTAATCGACTGCGCCCTTTGAGCTTGCCTTAGACCAACTGCAAGATCGTGAGGGATGACGTTGTTCTCCAAAATGAATTTTATAACATCTTGTTTGTCAGGTAATGAGAACAACTTTTTGATCTGATTGGCGTTTTCCGTGTCAAAAGGTTTATCAAGAGGAATAAATGCCTTTACACCCTGACGAAATGGTTCGTAATTCTGCTGCAGAAATTCAATGAGCGCTTTGAATTCATCCTGGTCAAGAGTCAGCTCACTTTTCGGATCAAGAACTTCAGGTTCTTCGTCCTTGTTGAAATCCTCAGGCTTTTTGTATCGGCCAAGCTTGAGTCGGACATCTTCTTGATTCGTATTGTGTGGGATTTTCCAGAAAACTGCGCGCGTGATTACACGTTGCTTTGTTTTGATAATTGTTGCTAACCGATCTTTCACGTGTGACATATCGTTCCTTGAAATGGCTCACGCCAAATTAGATTTTTTCAGTATTGTACTTATCCTTTCTCTTGTTGAAAGCTGGCATCGCACCTTCAAGTACACTCACAATTCTTTCATTGATTTGGGGATTTTCTATACTACCGGAGGTAAACTGGAATGTGTTGTCGTGTTCCTTATCGATCTCAACATAAATCACCTGTTCAGAGTCGGAGACTACTGCGAGATTTGGGTTATGTGTGACCATGATGATCTGCCGCTTGCTTTTTGCTGCCCTAATGAAGGGAACAAGAATGCTCGCAACGCTGTGATTATCAAGATTGTCTTCGGGTTGGTCAATTACAAGTGGAATGTCGCTCTTGTCCAAGAGCAGGTAGAAGACCAGAAGTAGCGCACCTCTCTCTCCTGGAGATAACTGGTCAAGAAGCTTTCCGCCTTGGCGTAACTGATAGTTATAGTCAAGATACGACAGCGAAAAAAGATAAAAATAAAAATCCTCGATCGACACTACCTGATCACCAATGTAGCGATCAACGTTTTCCATTTTGTCTCGCTTGTCGTGTTTGAAGGCATCAATCAGTTTATCGAGGAATTCAATGACAGATTCTTCGTCATCAAATTCTATGTCTTGAGTTAGCTTCTTAAGCTGACTTTCCGCACCTTCCCTTGAGTAGAAGGTTCCCATTTTGCCATGATTGACGAACGAAAACAGCTTTTGCTGGAACGAGGAATTCTTTATCAATGAAGCTTCTATTCCAATAGTGTAGTCCTTAAGTAGATCGATTCTTGATTCAATTATTTTGTCGATTCGAACCTTGATCATCTTGTAGATATCTATGACCTCTTTCTTTTTTTTAAAGATTGCTCTGACTATCTGCCTGCGATTTTCGTGGGCTTTGGATAAATTGTCGTTGAGTCTTTCGGCCAAGTAGAGAAGCTCACTCTTGAAGTACTCAATTGTATCTGGGATGAGGTTAGTACCAATCACTGCTTTCTGCGACAACTCCCAGACTACCTTGGTTTGCAGATAGTCTTGAAACAACCTCTGCTCTAATCCGAGTTTGTCTTGTTCAGTCTTCAGTGTGGAGGTAAGTAGCTCAATTTGCTGGTCAAGGCTGGGCGAAGCCTCATCTGCGGAGACCTCAAGTATCGCGGAATCAGTTTCTTCGCCAAGAATTCGTCGAACTTCCACAAGCCTTTTGTTTTTAGATTTCACAACCATATCGAAACCGGCAAAGTCTACTCGAAGAATCACAGCAGACTTCACATCAATACCATACGGTTTAAGTTCAAGTTCCTTACAGGTAACCAAATCTCGAACGTCCGTGATCCGAAGCTCCAATTCCTTCTTGGCATCCTTGATCGTTTTCAGGTCTCTCAGTAGTTGGCCCTTTTCCATTTTTCGCTCTGCCCGAGCATTCTCCAGTACTAAGAGATCCCCCTTCAGGTCGTTGATTCTGCCAACAATCGCTTCACTCTCCTTCTTCTTTTTGGGATCATCATTTGGGTCCGAAACTGGTGTCGGTTCAACTAAGGCAGTCAGCTCCTCATTCTTCTTCTTCAGTTTCAGGGCGACTTCTTCCCCGTAGGAAGCAGACTGCTTGAATTCGAGGGTCAAAATGTACTTGTTCAGAGGGGTGAGCGAATCGACAAGAGTCTTTATCTCAGCCTCGACCAAACGCTTTTGCGATTCTACCAACTCATAAAAACCGGATGCTCCCATTCGCTCGGAATTGTCAAGGTGGTCGAAGACAACCTTTTCAATCTCCTCCTGAAACTCTCGAGCGGTACTGATTTCGTTTGTCAGTCGTTCAAATTGACCTTGGGGTAGATACTTCACGTCCTCAATTGTTCCGGCAGGACTCTTGTCACACAGGAGCTTTGTTGATGAAATCTCACTTTGCCAAGTAATGGTCGCCTCAAAGTTTTTGTCATGTTTGCCATCACGGAACTTCTTTGGTGTCAAGAATGAAAAAGCGTCATGATTCTGATAATTCGCACACAAGGCGATAATGTCAGAAAGCGCGCTCTTTCCGCTACCCTTGTTGCCAATAATTGCGACCAGCTCGCCGTTAATCGGAATCTCTATGTCTTTGAACCATTTTCCATGACGGCCATCATAACCTTCTTTTGAACTCACCCTAATTGTCTTTATGTACTTTGTTCGACTTTTCTGGATCCTACCCACAAACTCAGGAGCATCTCCAATGAATACCCGGTCATTCGGCTCGTTCATTATCTGCATGAGTCCAGCAAAAGTAGGATCGGCCTTGATCCATAGCTTCTCTTTGCGTATGTAGTTGTTTATGTTGTGGTTATCAGAACATAATAAGAGCGGATGCGTCTTTTTGATCTTGCTCTGCAAATACTTGATAACATGCGTTCGGTAGTCTTCAACATCTGCAACTTTTCCTAACTCAAAAAAGTCTACAACTTTAGCAATGTCTTCTTTCTGTGCAGCAGAGTGTGGTAGCGCATGAGATACATTCTCTATTGAATTTGATTTCTTTCCGGCATGAATAGTTACAATTCCGCCAAGTTCATGAATAAGCCCCGCTGCATCAATGAGATCGCTGTAAACTTCCTCAATTTTAGTTCCACTCCCTTCTATTCTCGAAAGGTTTGTCTTGCTTTTCAATTGGTCCCAGACAAACTGCATTTTGCAATTTTCATCAAAAATTCCGATAAAATGTACCGGATCTTTCCCAACGGTTCCAGACAAGAACTCGATTCCCGGCAATACTGTGATGCCCTTGCCTTCTCCAAGAGCCTGTAGGCTACAGATTCTTTTTACATCAATTGTTCCGTGGTCAGTAATTGCAACAACTGAAATCCCATTCTCGGAGAGACCCCTGATCAGATCATCGTCACTGACGTTCTTATCCTCGTAATCGTATGACGATGGGGTATGGAAATGGAGATCCCATTGCCGCCATTCTGCACCACGAGAGTATTTCTCTATGGATATTGATCGGTTCATTATCGGCTTTTGCTCTCCTCGCAATTCAAATAAATCTAACATTGTTTTAAATCTGATCGACCTAATTGTGAAAATGCGGGCTGTTTCTTTTTGAATTATTTGATGCTGACACTCTTCATATCACCGGTTTACTCTCTGCGGTAATCGGCATCCTCGACAAATCCAGTTCGCCTTTGAAGGCTTTTTGGCTGAGGGTGCCATAGAGTGCTTCGAGATTGGTAAGGGACTTTGTGTAATGGGCTTTCAGGGTTTCAACTTTGATGACGATGTCTGAAAAACGGTTCTGAAGATCAGGAGGAGGTAAAGGGATCTGTATGTTTCTTAAATTTGCTTTTGAAATATTCGGCATTGAACCTGCTGCCCCGCCCGCCAGTGATTGGATTTTTTTTCTTTGCGAATCATTTATGAGCAACTTCCAGATATACAGCGGCGTAACAGCGGAATCGTCATTGAAAACAAACCGAAATATCAAGTCTGATATCATCAATTTTGATCTTGTGCTGAAAACATAAACACATGCCGCAACTAAATCGTAGGTATTCTTTCGACTGAACAGCAAATCGCCAATGTGAACTTCGTTCTTTTTTTTTGGCTGAACATCAGGGAGAAGAGCCTTATTCTCATCGTCCCTGAATACACAGCTTGTTATTGCCCCCAATTTCAGCACACCCCATTCCGAAGAAAAAGCAGATCTTGCTTCACATACTGGGCTCCAGCCACTTTCAATATCTTTTAAAATTGAAGAAAAAGGAACCGTCTTCCACCCCATCTCATTCCTGACAGGATCGCCAAACATATCCAGAAAAACACTTTTGAGCAGTTCGTCAAGCTGTTTGAGTTGCTCGCGACGGCGGGAGATCAGGTTCTCTACCTTGGAAAGAAGGGTTGCGATGCGGATTTGATCGTCATATTCAAAAACGGGCACCGGAATACTTTCTAACGCATTTCGATTGATATGCGGAATCGTTGCGCCGGTTGAGGTTTTCCTCAAATAGCTAAAATTCGACTGTAAAAACATCCCGATGAACGGGGCATAAAATTTTGATGTATCATGAAGACGAAGGCGAGAAATAGTGCTGCCAATATATCCCTGTTTCCCAAACCCGATAGTGCCAGCGTTAGCTCCATCCCACGCAATCAGAACATCTTCGTCACAAGCGAGCACACCATTTTTATCATCAGTCAATCTGATTAATGTGTCGTTACGTAAATCATCAATACCAAGCATTCGTGTTGATTGAGAAGATGGCACTTCAGAAATCGTATGCTTCTTCCCTTTGGATATCGTGATGAGAGAGCCGAGTTGAAATGTTTTCATCTCCCCCTCCCTTCAATCGCCTTCATCTCCCGGACCAACTGCTCTCTGAGCACCTCTTCACTCGGCAGATAGAGCTCGTATTGACTTGCCAGAATGGTCTTGTTATCTTCCGGCAGGGAAATCTTTACCACAGCATCATTCTTGTCGGCAGCAAGCAGAATCCCTATGGTCGGGTTCTCTTCGGGCAGTTTTTCGAATCGGTCATAATAGTTGACGTACATCTGCAACTGTCCCAAGTCCTGATGGGTCAGTTTGTGGGTCTTGAGTTCGATAATGACAAAACAGCGTAACAGGCGGTTGTAAAAAACAAGATCAATAAAAAAGTCTTCCCCGTCGAGGTGAATTCTCTGTTGGCGGGCTACAAAGGTGAACCCGTTGCCCAGTTCCAGCAAAAACTCCTGCAACTGGGTGATGATTGCCTGTTCCAGATCTTTTTCGTAGTAAGCGCTTTCACGTTTCAAGCCTAAAAACTCCAGATACATGGGGTCTTTAATGATGTCGGTCGCTTTTTCGGGTTGTTGTTCGCCACGAGCAACCGAGAGTACCCGTTCTTTATCGTTGCTTAACAGGAGTCGTTCGTAAAGCTGGCTGTTTATCTGCCGTTCGAGTTGGCGGGATGTCCAGTTGTTTTTAGCGGCTTCAGCAATATAATACTCTCTTTTACTCTCATCTTCAATGCGAATGAGAACGCGATATTGCGTCCAGTTCAATTGCGAACGCAGTGCGTTCGCAATTGGGAAGATACGATAAAATTGGCGACTAAGCTGTAATTGCCGAACTGAAAAGCTTGTGCCGAACTCTGGTACCAATTCAAGAGAAAGACCATTTATCAGATAAGCTCCGTACTCCGCCCGCTCTTTTCCCTGTTGCTCCTCTTCGAGAATGCTTTTGCCAATGTTCCAGTACATGAGCACTCTGTGATGATCAACTGCGCGAACAGCATTTTCACGAGCCTGCGTAATGATCTCTTTGATCTGCCCTATAAATTGGGGGCGAATAGTGATTTCAATTTGTTTCATCCAATCATCCCCTTGAGCTCAAGCAGTTCCCGAACAATGCCGCTCTGAATGTTGGACAGTTCAGCCTCATCCATCTCCCCCACCTCTGCGGAAATCAGTTTGTCGAGAATTATCGACGGGCTTTCGTAAACAACCTCCTCAAAAACATCGGTTTTGTAGCGGGAAAGTGAGAGATCGTAGCCTCCTTCACCCTGAATTTCTACACGTGGAACACTGAACCATTTTTGGGTTCTGTCGCTCTCTTGCTCAGCGTTTCGCTCTTTATATTTCTCCACAATGTCGAGCAGATCGCCGCAACCCTCCTGCTTGCTGCGTTTGTCGTCGAGGGAATAGCCGTCGGAGTGCATGTCGTAGAACCAGACCTGCTCTGTGGCTGGTTTGGTGACCTTGTCGAGCGGGCCCCATACTTTGGTAAAGAGGAGAATGGAGGTTGATACACCGGCGTAGGGCTTGAAAACTCCGCTTGGCATGGTGATGACCGCTTTGAGGTCGCAGCGCTCAACCAGCAGCTTGCGGAGTGCCTTGAACGCCGTGCCGGAGCCAAAGAGGACGCCTTGCGGTACAATGACGCAGGCGGTTCCACCTTTTTTCAGCAACTGGTAGATGTTTTCAACAAAGAGCAGCTCTGTTTTGGTGGTGGAGAGGGTAAAGCTTTCGTTGATGTCGCCTTTGTCGATGCTGCCGGTAAAGGGAGGATTGGCCATGATGATGTCGTAGCAGGACTCCTGGGTAAAGCCCTTGCTCAGGGTGTCTTTGTAGTCAATTTCCGGCTCGTCAATGCCGTGCATCATGAGGTTCATGAGGCCAAGGCGCACCATGGTGCTGTCGATGTCGTAGCCGAAGAGCGTTTTGCTGAGAATGGTTTTTGCATCTTCGGTCAGGCCAGCAGAGACGGAGGTACGGATAAATCCGTCTTCGTCCGCCAGTAGCTCCTTTGTTCCGGCACGAATGGCGAGTTGTGTAACGATGTATTGATACGCTCCGAGCAGGAATCCGCCGGTGCCACATGCAGGGTCGGCAATGGTGTGTCCAAGCTTGGGTTCGACCAGTTCGGCCATCATTTTGATGATGTGGCGAGGGGTGCGGAACTGCCCGTTTTTTCCGGCGGCGGCAATTTCGGAGAGCAGAAATTCGTAGACGTCGCCCTGAATATCCTGAAATGCCTGCCCCTTTTCATTCGACTCCTTTTCAATCACCTCAAAGATCTCATCAACCGTTTTGACGGCTTCAACGAGGAGCGATGGCTTGGGGATAATGAAGACTGCGTTTTTGATATGGCGGCTGAATTGCGACTCGGAACCGTCAAGCTCTTTGAGGAAGGGAAATACCTGGGTCTGCACGTGGGTGAGCATCTCTTCGGCCTGCAGATGTTTGAATGCACTCCAGCGGAGGGTGCTTTTATCTATCGCATAATTGAAGGAGTTTGCTTTGCCCCGGTGTTCCCTCGGAATCCACACGCCCTCGAATTTTGAGGTGTAGCTGTCGCCCGCCCACTCGGCGCTTGCCTGCTTTTCCAGATCCTGATCGTCCATCCGTTTCATGAAGAGCAGGTAGGTGATCTGTTCAATAGCGGTGAGCGGGTTGGATATGCCGCCACTCCAGAACTTGTTCCAGAGTTGATCTATTTTTGATTTCAGTTCAGGGTTGTGCTGGAGCATTGGGTTGTATCTGTACTATTGATGGCAAATATGTTCTGCGTTCTCATTGTTTGTTCTGCTTCAAAAATGCTTGACCTTGCGCGGTTGTTTGGTAGCGTTGTAAGCGACTTCGAGGTTTATCGGGAATAGTTCGCTCCAAAAAACCGGCATCAATTAATGGATTTAAATAATTCTTCTGGAACGTTTTCCAGTGTTTCAAACCAAGATCCGCCATAATTTCGCTTGCTTTTCGTGGTTCAGCACAGTAGATCACGACTTGTGCGGTGACTTGTGCGGTGACTTGTGCGGTGACTTGTGCGGTGACTTGTGCGGTGACTGGGCCCTTTGACTGGGCCCCGGAAGTGTTTGCTTCACCTTTCAGCACCTCTTCTTCCAGCGCAAGAGCTTCCTGGGATACAGGAAAGGTCGTCCGGATAAAATGGGTGGAGAATGTGTAGGCTTCACGCGGGTAAGCTTTGAGAATCCGGGGCATTCCGGAGCCGAGGTATTCCACCATTGCAAGATCCTTGAAGACCTGCATCAGGGTTTTGTTGCGGGGCATGGAGTATCCGGCAAAAAAATCATCCTGCTCCGAGCCGGGATGAACAATACCCGCCGAGGTAATTTCCAGCCGGTCAGCAAAAATTTCAAACTTCGGCACCAGTTCGGTACTGTAGTCGTTGTGGATGATGGCGTTGATAACGGCTTCACGAAGGGCAATTTTGTCCCACAGGCTTCGGCTGATACGCTCACGGGGAGTTATTTTATTGATGACACGGTTCTCAACTCCCTCCAGACGATCGAGTATCTGCTTGCAGGTTTTAACCAGACAACAGAAGCCGTAGTCCTTGCTCTCATGCAGATCAACCCTGTCCGTGCTGGCATATTTGGCTACCTGCACCGAATTGCCATTCTGGTCTGCCAGCAGGCAGGCGGCATAATTGTAAACACCATCCTCGGTGAGCAGTTCAAGATTCGCAGCGAATTTATCACCAAGCGTGAGACCAGCCTCCTGATAGTAGATTTTAAGCTGCTCAAAGGTGAGATCCTGCCGCAGAGAACGGATACGGGCGATTGAATTACGCGTACGTCGGGCAAAGAGCTCTTCAATCATACGCAGCGACATGGGTTCACTGGCGCTGCCGATACGAATGAAACACCCTTTGTCCGACATACCGAACCTGCGCAAGTAGTAGGGCTTTTCGGAGCCGCTTGCAACGATGAGTTTAATAACATCTTTGCCATCACGGGTTTCATGAATGACATCGAACAAGCCAAGGCATGAGGGCTGAATATTATTTTTGAGGCGATCCTTGATGGCAAGCTGCAGAGCGTCGCACTCCGAAACGCCATAGACAGCTCCATGCTTGTCAATACCAATCCAGATAATGCCGCCGTCATGATAGTTCAAAAATGCGACGACCTCTTTCTCAAGTCCGTCGGTCAGCTCGCGCTTGTATTCGATGCGGTTATTTTCTGTCATGTTATGCTGCCAGTTTTTTGGCCAGTGCCAAAATTTCATTGATTTCAGCCGGTGAAAAGACCCCGCGAATGCCTTTTGGGTGGATGACCGTAAAAGGGGCGGTGATGAGGTCTCGCTTTTCTACCTTTTCGCGTTCTACAATAACGTTTTTGAGGAGGTTTAAAAAGTCGAGTTGGCGACTTGAAAAAGTTGAGTGCTCTTTGATAAAGTGATCGAACGCATCAGCAACTGTTTCGGGGAAACTCTTGAGGATTTCGAGGCCGAGAATGTGGCGGATAAACTGTAGAAAATGGGCTTTACGGTTTTTATAGACGGCACGCAACAGAGCCTCAGTGATGTGCGGATGCTCTTCGTTGAGCAGCTCGGCAAGTGCAGTGGCCTCTTCGGGCGTAATTGCTTGGCCCTCCTTGATTTTGGAGAGGATCGGATTCTGTTTTGTCAATTCGGTAATGAGCGCTTCGACCATTTCGCGGTATCGGGTAATGCTGACGGCCTCATGCTGCGGGCCGAATTCCACCATCTCTTTGTGGTGGAGGAGATCCTGCAAGTTCAGGTGGACTTGACCGATTGCGCCGATATCAGCCTCGCGAAACTTCATCAGCGGCGAAAGCTTTTCAATCAGCTCGTCGAAGCTCTCTTCGGTTGCCTTGTTCCAGAAGTGGCTGGTTTTAGCCTCCCTGATCAGATGCTCTTGCTTTTTTACAAAGCCTACGCTCAGGGGAAGCTGGCTGATCTGCTCGATAAGAGCATCGTTGAGGGTATCGTACCTCTCTTTTTGGTTGCGCAGTTGTGCCAGTGAGCTTTCGAGGATGTCACGCTCAAAGCGCATCGCCTTAAAATCGGCGTCGGAGACGGTTCTGAAGAGTGGTTTGATCTGGTTGCGCAGATAGTCCAGCTTTTGCTGGGAGAGCGCAACCCAGAAGTTCTCCTCTTCGAGTGGATAAAGAAGGGATGCGGCCTCTTTGATCACCACGGAGCTGCCGGGAAGCGCGACAATCTGCTTGCGCAGTTTTACAATTTCCCGCTCTGCAATGGCGGTGTTGCCGGTTAAGAGGGCGCATTCAATTTTGTCGAGCCGCAGCCCAAAGAGTTTCACGGGAAGCGGAAGTTGCACCTTCAGCTCTTTGCCCTTGGGCTGAAGCTTGAAATATTCGAAGTTGTCCCAGCAGTCAAGTATCAGGAAAAGCTCTTTTTCGGTGCACCACGGCTTGATTTTAAGGAACTCAAGGAGGCGTGTGCCTCGGCCAATCATCTGCCAGAATTTTGTGTAGGAGTAGACTGGCTTGGCGAAGACGAGGTTGACCAGTTCGCGGATGTCGATGCCGGTATCAAGCATATCAACACTGATGGCGATGCGGGGCATATCGCAGTTTTTGAACTGATCGAGCAAGCCGCCCTTGCCGTAAACGCGAGGGTCAAGGGAGACCAGAACCTTGGCAAGTTCACCCTTGTACTCTGGGTAGAGCTTGTCGAAAATCTCCTCAATTCTGCGGGCATGGGCTATGGTGGCGCAGAAGAATATGGTTTTACCGGGAAGAACGCCGTTCTGGTCTTTGATGCACTCCTCCATGAACTCTTTGACAATCAGGCTGTTTGTCCCCCGATTGATCACCTGCTTTTCGAGCTGCGTGCCTTCAAAGTTGATCTCTTCGATATCCTTGCCTTCGAGAATCAGCTTTTTCTGATCTTCAAGGGAGATGGTCCGCTTGCTGATCCCCTCCATCTGAAATTTCGTCTGGATCTTCATCACCTGAAAATTGCAGAGATAGGGCGGGACGTTGGTTACCGCCTCTTCGTAGGTATAGGCAAAGGTGGGCAGGCCATTTTCGCAGTGAAAGAGGTTGAAGGTGTTGTGGTCAAGAATATCGGTGGGGGTTGCCGTCAGCCCCAGCGTGATTGTTTTGAAGTAGTCAAGGATCTCTCCCCAGGTGTTGTAGATGGAGCGATGGCTCTCGTCCACGACAATGAAGTCAAAGAACCAGGGGGAAAGAGCATTCGACTCATCCCGGATGAGATGGAGCATGGTGGGGTAGGTCGCAATGTAGATGCGGCGCTCTTTTGCAAAAAGCTTTTCGCCAGTGTTGGGCCAGCGAGGTTCGTGGGGCAAATGCTCCTTGAAGGCCGAGAGTGCCTGCTCCCGCAAGGCAATGCGGTCAACCAGAAAGAGGATTTTTTCGGCATGTCCGCCACGCATCAGGGCGTCGATCAAGGCAATGGCGGTGCGGGTTTTGCCGGTGCCGGTGGCCATAACGAGCAAAAAGTCACGCTTTTTCTGCTCAATGGCTTCGAGGACAGAGC
>SESA01001671.1_pt1 | contig 11240 bp, 8 predicted proteins | sample 3171451 | NCBI WGS metagenome assembly SESA01 (sample SAMN06051862, study PRJNA518727) | freshwater metagenome | biome: subpolar coniferous forest; feature: holomictic lake; material: water; isolation source: holomictic Lake 227, 8 m depth | place: Canada: near Kenora, Ontario | collected 2013-06-25...
CGCGACGCATGTGGACCAGTTGGGCTTTGATTGCCGTTACTGTCATAATGGGGTGGAGAAGTCGTGGTATTCCAATATCCCGGCCAGTTCGACCTGCATGAATTGCCACGGGCAGGTGCTTAAGGACGATCCGCGGCTGGCGCTAGTGCGGCAGAGCGCGGAGACCGGGCAGCCGATTCCCTGGGTGCAGATTCATCGCGTGCCGGACTTCGTCTATTTCAATCACTCCGTCCACGTCAACCGTGGCATCAGTTGTGTGGAGTGCCACGGGCAGATCAACAAGATGGATGAGGTTTACCAGGTGCAGCCCCTGAGCATGACCTTCTGCCTGGATTGCCATCGCGACCCGGCGGCCAAGCTGCGTCCCCTGGACAAGATTACCGACCTCAATTGGAAATGGAGCGATAACCCGACCGTGAACGCCGAGCAGCAACGCAAGAACGGCCAGAAACTCATGCAGGACTGGCATGTGCAGTCGCTGCAAAACTGCTCCGCCTGCCACCGATGAAAGCTAGCCTTCATACTGAACTGACCCAAGCGGCTGCGCTGCCGGCGATTCCCCCTCGCCCCTTCGGAAGGGGAGAGGGCCGGGGTGAGGGGTCTCTCGATGATCGGCGCACTGCTCCAGCCCAGACCAATTCAGCGCCGACTGACGTCGGCGGCTGCGCTTCCACGGGGCCGCGCTACTGGCGGAGCCTGGACGAGCTGGCGGATACGCCGGAGTTCCGGCAGTGGGTGGAGAACGAGTTTCCCGCGGGCGCCACGGAGATGAGCGACCCGGTCACGCGGCGGCACTTCATGAAGATCATGTCCGCCTCGTTCCTGCTGGCGGGCGTGGGGCTGACGGGTTGCCGCCGGCCCGTGTCGAACATTCTGCCGTTCAGCAAGCAGCCGGAAGGCTACCTGCACGGCGTGCCGCAGTATTACGCGACGGCGATGCCGACGCGCGGCGAGGCCATCCCGCTGGTGGTCAAATCCAATGACGGCCGGCCTACCAAGGTCGAGGGCAACGCCCTGCACCCGGACAGCAACGGCTCGACGGATCGCTTTGCACAGGCCTCGGTGCTGGACGTGTATGATCCGGACCGGGCGATGCATTTCAAGCAGGCGGGCAAGGTGGTGACGCAGGCGGCCGCGCTGGACTTCCTGAGCGGGCTGTCGCGGCAAATGGCGGACAAGCAAGGCGAGGGCCTGAGCTTCCTGATGGAGCGCAACTCGTCGCCGTCGCACGCGCGGGTGCAGAAGCTCGTCGCCGGGCGGTTCCCCAAGGCCAAATGGTTTGTCTATGAACCGGTGGACTTCGACATCCATCGCGAGGCGGCCACGCTGGCGTTCGGCAAGCCGGTGAAGCCTTACTACCGGCTGGACCAGGCCAAACGCATTGTGGCCCTGGACTGCGATTTCCTGGGCGCTGAGGAGGACTTGCACCGCCTGATCCGCGACTTCGCGCGCGGGCGTAAGGTCGAGTCGCCGGACAAGGCTCGGGGCGAGGACCTCATCAACCGCCTTTACGTGGTGGAAAGCCTGATGACGCTGACGGGTGCGAACGCGGACCATCGGCTGCGGGTGCCGCCGAGCGCGGTGCTGCCTGTGGCGGCTGCCCTGGCGGCGCTAGTCATCCCGCAAGGTGGCGGGGAGCTGGCCGCGGCGCTGACGGCGCTGGGCAAGCCCGCCGGGGTGGACCCGAAGTGGATTTCTGAATGCGCGAAGGATCTGGCGGCGCACGCGGGCAATTGCATTATCGTCGTGGGGCAGCGGCAGCCGCTGGCGGTGCATCTGCTGGCTCATGCCATGAACGCCGCGCTGGGCAACATCGGCAAGACCGTCGTGTTTCATGAAGCGCCGGCACCTCAGGAAGCGGGCATCGGCGAACTGGCGCGGGCGTTGAACGCGGGCGAAGTGGGAACTCTGGTAGTCCTCGGCGGCAACCCGGTCTATAACGCACCGGCGGACCTGGACTGGGCGGTGATCCAGCGCAAGGCCAAGCTGATCGTGCGAATGGGCTCACACGAGGACGAGACATGCCTGCTGAGCGATTGGAGCATCCCGCGCCTGCATTATTTGGAGTCGTGGGGCGACGCGCGCACGAGCGACGGTTCGCTGGTGCCGATTCAGCCGCTGGTCGCGCCGCTGTTTGAGGGGATGACCGAGCTGGAACTCTTGGCCCGGTTGGGCGGGCTGGAGCCGAACGGCAGCTACGAGATCGTGCGCGAGACGTTCCGCGCAGTGACCGGAGGGGGCGATCAGGACTGGAAGCGGTTCCTGTTCAACGGACATCATGAGGGCTCAGCCGCCAAGCCGGTGGAAGTGGCTCTGGCGGGCGCGGCAGTGAACGGCGCGTTGCAGGCGGTGAAGCCGGAAGCTGCCACTGGGAATTTGGAAGCGGTGTTCCATGTCCACTACTGCGTGGACGATGGGCGCTACAACAACAACGGCTGGCTGCAGGAATTGCCTGAGCCCATCACGAAGGTGGCTTGGGAGAATCTCATCCAGCTCAGCCCGAAGACGTTCGAGAAGCTGGGGTTGGTCAATCAGGGCGCGGGCAGCGGGACCACCGAGGCCTCACTGGTGAAGGTGGTTGTGGGTGGGCGGGAAGTGGTCGGCCCGGCCTGGCTCCAACCCGGCATGGCCGACGGCACGATCGGCCTGGCGCTCGGTTACGGCCGACAGCACAGTGGCCGCGTGGGCCGCGGCACGGGCTATGATGCGTATCGCGTGCGCACGAGCGCGGCACTGCATTGCGCGCGCGGCGTCTCGCTGACGCCACTGGACAAACTGCACCCCGTCGCGACAGTGCAGCACCATTGGTCAATGGAAGGCCGGCCGGCAGTGCGCGAGGCGAACCTCGAGCAGTATTTGGAGCACCCGGACTTCGCTCAGGGCATGCAGATGGAGGCGCCGCCGAGCACCCAGCCGCTTTACCCGAATCCCTTTGACGAGGCCAAGAAGCGCGGCGTGCATCAATGGGGAATGGCCATTGACCTCAATTCCTGTGTCGGCTGTTCCGCTTGCGTGATTGCCTGCCAGAGCGAGAACAACATCCCCATCGTGGGCAAAGACCAGGTGGCCCGCAGCCGCGAGATGCATTGGCTTAACATCACGCGCTACTACGCCGGCTCGCCGGAGGATCCGCAGGTGGCCATGCAGGCCATCCTCTGCCAGCATTGCGAGGCGGCACCGTGTGAAAGTGTTTGCCCCGTCAACGCCACGACCCATGACGACGAAGGGTTGAACGTCATGGCGTATAACCGTTGTGTCGGGACGCGCTACTGCTCGAACAACTGCCCGTATAAGGTGCGGCGATTCAATTTCTTCGATTACAACAAGCGCCCGCTCGATCAGCTAAAGGGGCCATTTTACACGACGCCGCTGCTCCACAGCACGGACGGCCAATGGGACGTGCTGCGTTGGTTGAAGAGCCAGGAGGCCAGCCCGCGGCCCGCTGAGGAGTGGGAACTGCTCAAGCTGGCGAAGAATCCCGACGTGACCGTGCGGATGCGCGGCGTGATGGAGAAATGCACCTATTGCACGCAGCGCATTCAGCAGGCGGAGATTGCGCAGAAGGTCAAAGCGCGCGACAGCGGCAACGTCGAAGTGCCGGAGGGCACCTTCAAGACCGCGTGCGAGCAGGCCTGTCCAGCGGAGGCGATTGTGTTCGGGAATCTGAAGGACGAGAGCAGCCGTGTCTCCAAGCTCAAGGCGCAGCAGCGGAACTACAAGCTGCTGGACTTCCTGAGCACCAAGCCGCGCACGACTTATCTCGCGCGGGTGCGCAATCCCAATCCGCACATGCCGGACTATCGGCCGATGCCCGCTACCTGGGAGGAATACGAGAAACGCCACGGCGACCCGCGGGAGCGCCTGGGCGAGGAAGCAAAGCATGGCGAGCATGCGGCGGCGGCCACCGAACGGAAGGGGGAGGCTAAGTGAACGGGCAAATGAGCACGGCCGCGATCAAGGTATCGGCGCCGCCTCCTGAACTGGAGCGCATCCCGCTGGTGGAGAATCAGCGGTCGCCCGGCTGGATCACGGACAAGGTGGCTGGGGTTATAGAAGGCAAGACGCCTGTGTGGTGGTGGTGCGCGTTCATTCCCAGCCTGATGCTGGTGACGATGTTGGTGGCGATGATTTTGTATCTGGTCACGACAGGCGTCGGCGTCTGGGGTCTGAACCACCCGGTCATGTGGGGCTGGGCGATTATCAATTTCGTCTGGTGGATCGGCATTGGGCACGCAGGCACGCTCATCTCGGCGGTGCTATTCCTGCTGCGCCAGCGGTGGCGCACCTCGATTAACCGTGCGGCTGAGGCGATGACCATTTTCGCCGTGATGTGCGCCGGGATTTACCCGGTCATCCACGTCGGGCGCGTGTGGTTTGCATGGTGGCTGTTCCCGCTGCCGAACTCGAACAGCATCTGGCCGCAGTTCCGCTCGCCTTTGATGTGGGACGTGTTTGCTGTCTCGACGTATTTCACGGTGTCCCTCATGTTTTGGTACGTGGGCCTTATCCCCGACCTCGCGATTCTACGCGATCGGTCCACGACCAAGGCGCGGCAGTTCATCTATGGCCTGTTCGCGTTGGGCTGGACGGGATCCAATCGCCACTGGAGCAATTACGAGAAGGCCTATCTCATCCTGGCCGGCCTGGCGACGCCGCTGGTGTTGTCGGTGCATAGCACCGTGTCGCTCGACTTCTCAGTGTCGCAGCTTCCCGGCTGGCATACGACGATCTTCCCGCCCTACTTCGTGGCGGGCGCCATTTACTCCGGGTTCGGCATGGTGCTGACTTTGATGGTGCCGTTGCGAAAGATGCTCAAGCTGGAGGAGATCGTCACCATGCGGCACATTGATCTGATGTGCAAGGTGACGCTGGCGACCGGCTCGATCGTGGGCTACGCCTACATCATGGAGTATTTCATCGCCTGGTACAGCGGCAACCCTTACGAGCGCTTTACGTTCTGGAGCCGGCTGTTCGGGAAATATTGGTACGGCGGGTGGGCGATGCTGGTGTTTAACGCGGTGGTGCCGCAGGTCTTCTGGTCCAAGAAGATCCGCCACAACCTGGTGGCGGTGTTCATCGTATCCATCCTGGCCAACATTGGCATGTGGTTTGAGCGGTTCGTGATCGTCGTAGGTTCGCTCTACCAGGATTTCGTGCCGGGCAATTGGGGCTATTACAAGCCGACCTGGGTGGACGTATGCACCTTCCTGGGCACCTTCGGGCTGTTCTTTACGATGTTCCTGCTGTTTATACGGTTCCTGCCGCTGATCGCCACCTCGGAAGTCAAGGGCGTGACGCCCCAGGCCGATCCACATCATCCGTTGGGCGGGGCGAAAGGAAAGGAGGTCCTTCACCACGCAGGGTGAGGTGAAGGAATTGCCATGAACAGCTCCTCCAAATCTTACGGCTTGATCGCCGAGTTCACCACCGCGGCGGATATCCTGCACGCGGCGCAGAAGGTGCGCGACGCCGGCTTTTCGCGCTGGGACGTGTTTACGCCCTTCCCGATCCATGGGATGGACGGCGCGATGGGAATTCGCAACTCGCGCGTGGGCTGGTTTTCCTTCCTGGGCGGGGCCACCGGCTACACCAGCGGGATGTTGATGGTGTGGTACATGAACGCCTACGACTACCCGATCGTCATCGGCGGCAAGCCGATGTTCAGCCCGTTCTATCCTTTCATCCCCTGCTTTGAGCTGACCATTCTGCTGGGCGCGTTCGGTGCGGTGCTCGGCATGATGTTCCTGAATCGCCTGCCTCGCCTGCATCATCCGTTGCTGAAGAACCGGCGGTTCGCGCAAGCAACGCACGACAAGTTCTTCCTGGTGATCGAATGTGATGACCCGAAGTATTCGGAGACTGTAACCCGCAAGCTGCTGGAAGCTACTGGCAGCCGGCATATCGAGTTGGTGGAGGACTAATGCGCTACTTCCTTGCCATCTTTGCCCTCTGCGTGCTGGCCATCGTCGGAGTCCTCGGCTTCCGCGGCAGTCACTCGCGCCAGCCGTCGCTCTACATCTTCCCGGACATGGAGCGGCAGCCCAAGCTGCGGCCCCAAACGGCCAATGCTTTCTTCGATACTGGCATGAGCTCACGCCTGCCGGTGGCGGGAACGATCGCCCGCAGCCAGCCGGTCCAGGTCGGCCAAAAGCTCGTCTATCCCTGGGAGGATTCGCCGGTAACAACAGGCCGTGTTCCTGGCACCACCAACTTTGTAGAGTGGAATCCGATGCCAGTCACTGCCGAGTTGCTGCAGCGCGGGCAACAGGTCTTCGACATCAACTGCGCCGCCTGCCACAGCAAGCTGGGCGACGGCAATGGCATGCCCAAGCGCATCGGTGCCATGGCGGTAGTCGCCAACTTGCACGACAAGCGGATCGTCGGGCTTACCGACGGTGAGCTCTTCAATACTGTCAGCTATGGCAGAAACCTGATGCAGGGCTACGCCGGTAATCTGCCCATTCGGGACCGCTGGGCAGCGATCGCGTATTTGCGAGCGCTGCAGTTGAGCCGCCTGGGCTCGCTGGATGATGTGCCCGAAGCAGCGCGCTCAGCTCTCAAGAAATAAAACATGAGCACACTTTCTCATTCTGGCGGTCTGCCGCCCCTGGATCTCTCCCGATGGAGCAAGGTGCCCGGTTTGCTGATCGGTGCCGGCGTGGTGCTCTGCTTGATCGGGGCGCTGCTGAATCTGAAACAGTTCGGCTATTCCTGGCTGTTGGCGTTCATGTTTTACCTGAGCCTGGTGCTGGGGTCCTCGTTTCTGGTGATGATGCATCACCTGTTCGACGCGAGTTGGTCGGTGGGAATCCGCCGCTTCTGCGAACACCTGGCCTGCCTGGCGTTCCCTTGGATGGCAATCTTGTTCCTCCCCATCGCGCTGCTGGCCCCGAAGATCTACCCTTGGATGAGCCTGGACCCTGCCCACGACCATGACCTGGCGGCGAAGTGGCCTTTGTTCACGAAGCCGGGCTTTTACTTGGCGGCGGTCCTTTGCTTTGGAGCTTGGGCGCTGTTCACCTCGCGGTTGCGTTACTGGTCGCTGAAGCAGGACGAGGACGGCGCAGCTCGCTGCACCTACAAGCTGCGGTTCCATTCGTCTTGGGGGATCGCCGCATTCGCGTTCACCCTCACCTTGGCGGCAATCATGTGGATGAAGGCCCTGCAACATCAGTGGTTCTCCACCATGTATGGCGTGTACTACTTTGCCGGGTCTGTCTGGGTGGCGCTGGCCACGGCGTATGCGATTGCCATGATCCTCGACCGGCAGGGGCTGATCCGGGACATCATGGGTGCCGAGCAGTATTACTTCCTTGGCTCGCTCATGTTCGCCTTCACCGTCTTTTCGGCCTACATCCACTTCAGCCAGTATTTCGTGATCTGGAACGCCAACATGCCCGAGGAGACCTTCTGGTATGTTCTGCGCGAGAAAGGTTCCTGGTTTGCCGTCGGGCTGGTGTTGATCTTTGGGCACTTCCTGGTGCCGTTCCTCGCGCTGCTGCGCATCAATGTGAAGCTCATGTTCAAGTTCATGCTTCCGCTCTGCGCATGGATCGGGCTGATGCAGTACGTGGATCTCTCGTTCAACATCATGCCGGTCCTGCACCCGAATGGCGTTGCTCTCCAGTGGGTTTGGCTGGATGCGGGCTGCCTGGCGCTCATGGGTGGTGTGCTGGCCAAGGTCTTCGTGCGGGATCTGAATCGTCACCCAGCCTACCCGGTGAAAGATCCGAGGTTGGCCGAGGCGATGGGGCTTTATCCTGAAGTACCCAAAGCAATGGCGGAGGAGGAGCTTACGCAGACAGGCAAGCTGTCCGGCGCCCAGCCGCATTCCAGAGGAGGTGGACGATGAGTTCTCAGCCTGCTCGTGAGCGCACCGGGCTCGCCTACGTTATCGGCATCCTCGGCTCACTGCTGATTGTCGCCGCGCTGGTATGGGCCATGCAGCGCTACACCCAGCAGCCACCGTTGGGCCAGGACCGGGTAGTCGTGCGCAAGAAGGCGCTGGCGGACCTGCGCGCGACGGAGGCCGGTGAACTCGCAAGCTACGGCTGGCTGGACCAACCCAAAGGGGTGGTGCGCCTGCCAATTGCCGATGCCATGCAGCTCGCGCTGCGCGACTGGCAGAACCCGGCAGCCGCCCGCTCGAACCTTATTGCCCGCGTCGAAAAGGCCACCGCGGCTCCTCCTGCAGCTCCGGCGAAGCCCAGCGCGTTCGAGTAGGCAACGGCTGGTTGCATGAGCGCCACTTCCACCCCATCGCAGCCCGGCACCCCCGCTCCGGCCGTCCTGGCTCGCGCCCCTGTCGCGCCCGCCGCCATTGCCGCCTCCTGCCGCCTGCCCCTGGTAGTGCTGTTCCTCAGTGCGGCGGTATGGCTCCTGACCGCCTCAGCGTTTGGACTCATTGCTTCGATCAAGTTTCATGCGCCCGGTTTCCTGGCGGATTCGGCCTGGCTGACCTATGGACGCGTTCGCCCGGCAGGCGTCAACGCCATGCTCTACGGCTTTTGCTTGCAGGCGGGCTTGGGTGTCGCGCTGTGGATGCTGGCCCGCCTGGGCCGCACCACACTGGCGGCCCCGTGGATGGTCATCGTCGGCGCGCTTTGTTGGAATCTGGGAGTCGCAGCCGGGGTAGTGGGGATTCTTGGTGGCGGTAGCACGGGCTTCGAGAATCTAGAAATGCCCGCCTACGCCGCCGCGCTCGTCTTTTTGGGTTACCTGATGATGGTGTTCTGGGGCGTGCTGACCTTCCACCAGCGGCGCGAACGTCAGCTCTACGTCTCGCAATGGTTCCTGTTCGCCGCCCTGTTCTGGTTCCCTTGGATTTACTCGACGGCAAACCTGGTGTTGCAGGGCTTTGGGGCAAGAGGAATGGCGCAGGCGGTCATTGCCTGGTGGTATTCCGATAATCTGCTGGTGGTCTGGCTCGCGTTGGTCGGCCTGGCAGCCATCTTCTATTTCGTGCCCAAGCTCCTCAACCGGGAACTGCATAGCCGCTATCTCGCGCTTATGGCCTTTTGGATGTTGATCCTCTTCGCGAGCTGGGGCGGAATTCCCGCCAGCGCGCCCGTGCCGGCTTGGATGCCCACGCTGAGTGTGGTGACCACCGTCCTGGGTGTGATTACCGTCATCGCTGTGTTTGTCAACGTGTTCCGCACCACAGGCGGGAAGTGCTTGATGCGTATGAGCAATCCGTCGCTCAAGTTCATCGGCGCGGGCTTGGCATCTTTCGTCGTCGTCGGCCTCGCGAGTGCTGTGACGGCATTGCCCGCCGTCAATCAGGTCACCCAGTTTACCTGGTTCACTATTGGCAAAGGCTTGCTGAACTTCTACGGCTTCTTCGCAATGGTGATCTTCGGCGCGATCTATTACATCGTGCCGCAGCTCATGGGGCAGGAGTTTCCGTTCCCGAAACTGGTCCGGGCGCATTTCTTCACAGCCGCGCTTGGTGTACTGTTGTTTGTTGTGCCGCTGGCCGTGGGCGGCATCGCCCAGGGGCTTAAATTGCAGCACGCGGACATTTTCGCCGATATCGCCAAAGGCACATTGCCCTTCCTGCGGGCGAGCACTATGGGCGATCTGCTGATGGCGCTTGGTCACGTCATGTTTCTCGTGAACCTGGGTGGCCTGGTGTTTCAGTTCTACCGTGGCCGCGCGATGTCGGCCTGGGCGGAGGCTACGGCCGAGATCAAGACTGCGGAGGCCAGGCCATGAATTACGGCCCGCTGATCTTCCTCGCGGCGTTCTTCGCGCTGGCCGGCTCATGGTCGGGCTTTGTGCTAACGCCGCAGTTGCAGATTGGCCGCCTGCAGCAGACCAACACCATCGGAAACCCCACCGCGGCGTATCCCGTGGCTCGCCCCGGTCTGGCGCAGCAGGGGCTCGATGTCTATCGCGCCAACGGCTGCGCGTATTGCCACAGCCAGCAGGTGGGCCAGACCGGCACGGTTCTGGAGATTGCGCTGACCGACGCCGGAACGAATTATCCTCCCATCATAGCGGCCCTGCTCAAATTGGCCGCGGCCCCGGCTGACGGGCCGACGGTGCTGACGGCGCTGCCGCAGTTGGAGGCGGCGCGAACCAACGGCGGCAGCGCGATGCTTCTCGACGGGCTGCCGAAGGCGTTCCTGCGCAGTTCGAGTCGGGAAGGCGCCAATGCGGCCATCAAGGCTCTTTACGCGGCCGGGGCTAAAGCTCAGCTCTGGATCGTTCCGGTCGGCCCCGACCTCGAGCGCGGCTGGGGCAGCCGGCGGACCGTCGCTGAGGATTTTCTCTACGATGCGCCGGTGATGCCCGGCTCACAGCGTGTCGGGCCGGACCTCGCGAACATGGGCACGCGCCAACCGAATGTTAACTTGCACTTGCTTCACCTCTATGCTCCGCAGCTTCAGGTGAAGGGGTCAACCATGCCGCCCTATCGGTTCCTGTTCGAGAGGCGTAAGGCAGGGCTTCAGCCCTCTCCCGAGGCGCTGGTGCTCCCGGCTGAGGTGGCGCCTCCTGCCGGTTATGAAGTTGTGCCCAAGCCGCCAGCCAGGGCGCTGGCAGCGTATTTGGCTAGTCTGCGTGCTGACGCTCCTCTATTCAACGCGCCCCTGACGGTGCCGGCCTCGGCCACGCCAGCAACCTCTACCAACGCTGCCACAACGGCTGCCTCCGCGAAATGAGCGCCCAGCCCCGCCCATCCACTTTAACGGCCGCGGAGACCGCCGAACCCAGGGCAGGCGACATCGCTTTACCGCTCTGGATCATCGTGTTGCTGTTCCTGCTGCTCTACTGGGGCGTGGTCTATTTCGACCAGTACAGCGGCGGGTTTAGCCCTGAGGTTTACATGCCCTGCCGCTCCACGGCCGAGCTGGCCATGTATCAACCGCCTGCTGGCGCGCCGGAGTTTGCGGGAGGAAAGACCGTCTATGAGAATGTCTGCGGCCTGTGCCATGGAACTGATGGGATGGGCAAGCCAGGTCAGGCACCGCCTTTCGTCAACTCCGAATGGGCGTTAGGCAATCCGAATCGCATGATTCGCATCCCGCTGGCCGGCTTGACGGGCCCGATCCAGGTGGCAGGACAGCAATATAACCTGGCCATGCCGGCCATGGGTGCCGCGCTGCCCGATGACGACCTGGCCGCCGTGCTCACCTACATTCGCCAGAGCTGGGGTAATAAGGCTTCCGCTATTACGCCGGAACAAGTGAAGGCTGTGCGGGCCGAGATCGGCAACCGCACGCAGCCCTGGACGGCTG
>SESA01001672.1_pt1 | contig 11230 bp, 8 predicted proteins | sample 3171451 | NCBI WGS metagenome assembly SESA01 (sample SAMN06051862, study PRJNA518727) | freshwater metagenome | biome: subpolar coniferous forest; feature: holomictic lake; material: water; isolation source: holomictic Lake 227, 8 m depth | place: Canada: near Kenora, Ontario | collected 2013-06-25...
CGCGGCCGCCGGCGGAAAGCCTGAGCCTTTGCTGATAGGCTTCAAGCTCACCTCGGGCGCGGGCCCGGAGCAAGTACTGGAAAAAGTAGGCGCGCTGACCGCGGCCGACCTGGTGGTGCACAACGACCTGGTTGAAATGAAGAAGGCGCACGTTTTCCATGCGTACCGCAACGGGAAAATAATTTTCGACTGCGGCGGCCCGGAGAGCCTGGCCGACCGGCTTTATTCGGCCATGAAAGAAACGGAGGCAATATGTTATTAGCATTGGACGTAGGCAACACGCAGCTCTTCGCGGGGGTTTTCAAAGGAGATAAGCTGGTGGCCAAGTTCAGGGGCACTTCCTGCAACGCTACTTCCGACGAGTTCGGCACTTTCTTCAAGAACGCGCTGCGCGAGAACGGCATCGACCCAAAAGATATAAAAGAAGTTGCGGTCTGCTCGGTGGTGCCCGACCTCAGCTACACGCTGCACCAGACCTCGGTGAAATATTTCGGCCTGGAGCCTTTCCTGCTGCAGGGCGGCATCAAGACCGGGCTGAACATAAAATATAAGAACCCGCTGGAGGTGGGCGCGGACCGCATCGCCAATTCCATAGCCGCCTCCTCCATGTTCCCGGAGCGCGACCTTATAATTGTGGACCTGGGCACGGCCACCACTTTCTGCGCGGTTTCAAAAAAGAAGGAATACCTGGGCGGCCTGATAATGCCGGGCCTGCGCATCTCCATGGAAGCGCTGGCCACCCGCACGGCCAAGCTGCCGCGCGTGGAAATAACCAAACCGCCGGAGCTGGTGGGCAGGACCACCGTGGATTCCATACAGTCGGGCCTGTATTACTCCAACCTGCTGGCCATAAAAGGCATAGCGGCGAAGATAAAGAGCGATTATTTCACGGACAACGCGCTGGTGATAGGCACCGGCGGCTTTTCCAAGCTGTTCGAGGACGCCGGACTTTTCGACCGCATCATACCGGACCTGGTGCTGCTGGGCCTGGCCGCGGCCGTGCAGCTGAATAAGAGCGCGGACAGGAGCAAAAAATGATACGCACGCTGATGAAATCCAAGATCCACCGGGTGAAAGTGACCCGGACGGATATAAATTACAACGGCTCCATAACCATCGACCGGACACTGTGCGCCAAAGCTGACCTCCTCGAGAACGAAAAAGTGGATATATATAACGTGAACACCGGTGCCCGCTTTTCAACCTACGTGCTGTACGGAGAGAAAGGCGTTATAGGCGTGAACGGCGCCGCCGCCCGGCTGGCGCAGCGGGGCGACCTGCTGATAATAGTTTCGTACGCGCAGTACGCGCAGGAAGAATGCGAAGGACACGTGCCGACGGTGGTCTGCATGCAGAAAAGCCTGCGCGGCCGCACCGGCCACGCCGAAACCCTGCTGGCCGCCGCCTGACCGCCCGGAACGCCGGGCTTGCCTGCGGGGCAGTTCATTTTTTTTGAGCGAAGATGTTTTTAAGACGCAGCAGCAGGATCTCTTTCCTGATCGGCTTTCGAATATAATCAAGAGCGCCAAGCGCCAGTGCCCGCGCTTCCAGGTCGTCGGTATCGCAGGCGGTAAGAAAGACCACGTCGGCTTTTATGTTTTTCTGCCGGAGGATCTCAAGCAGGCGCAGCCCGTCCAGGTTCGGCATCTTTATGTCGGAAAGCACCAGGTCGAACTTCTCGGCGCTAAGGCGCACGATAGCCTCTATACCGTCTTTTACCGCCGTTACATCATAGCCAGCTGACGCAATGATCTTTCCCGCGAGGATCAGCATGTCAGGATCGTCGTCAACCACCAGTATTTTTCTGGGCTTTACCGCCTTAAGAGGCTCCGGGGCAGGCTTTCGTTCCCCGCTAAGCTCGGGCTCCGGGAGGGGCTCGGAAGGAGGAGGTACAGGCCCGCCCGCAGGCGCGGCCGGCAGGTTGTTCTCATCCTCGGGCACGGTCAGGTCCTCGGCCAGGACCTTGTCGTAGGCCTCCTGGAAAGAGGTGATACCCTCGGTTACCTTGTTGAGCGCGGAGTCGGTTATAAGGGTCACTTTTTTGCGCCGCAGGGATTCACGGATGTCCTGAATTGAGTCCCCCACCCGTATCATCTCCGACACTTCAGGGGTCAGGACCAGTATTTCGTAAACAGCCTCCCGGCCTTTATACCCCGTATTGTTGCAGGCGATGCAGCCCACGGGGTGCCCCGTCTGGCGCGGAGCGGGGAAGTTCAGCCTGGAAAAGACCTGAAGGATCGTTTCATCCGCGGGTTTCATCACCCGGCATTTAAGGCAAAGACGTTTAACAAGGCGCTGGGAGACAACGGCCAGCATCGTGTAGGCGATCTGGCCCCGCGTCACGCCCAGGCGTTCCAGGCGGAAAACCGCCGTGGTGGCGTTGGAAGTATGTATGGTGCTTATGGTCAGGTGCCCCGTGCTTGCGAAATCCAGCGCTGTCTGGGCTGAAATTTTGTCGCGGATCTCTCCCACAAAAAGGATATCCGGGTCCTGGCGCACGGAGGACTTGAGCAGCGCTTCGAATGTCGCCCCGGCTTTTTCGTTCACCTGCTGCTGGTTCGCGTTGGGGATACGGAACTCTATCGGGTCTTCGACGGAGATAAGGCTGCGCCGCTGGGAATCCATGCCGGACAGGACGCTGTAAACGGTAGTGGTCTTGCCAGAACCGGTGGGGCCGGCTATAATTATCATGCTCTGGTTTTTCGCCGAAAGCTGCTTCATCATCCTGACCTGGGCTTTGTCCATGCCGAGTTCGGCCAGGGTTTTTGGTTTGGCATACGGTTCAATGAGGCGCACGACCATGCTCTCGCCGTAATTCGTGGCTGTTGTGGCCAGGCGCAGCGTGAATTTCCTCTCGCCCAGCGCGGCCACGAAAGCCCCGTCCTGCGGGCGGCGCCTTTCCGTTATGTCCAGGCCGCCGAGAACCTTAAGGCGCGTCAGCACCTTGACCGCGGTGACTTTGTTGAGCTTGGTGAATTCCCGGAGGTCCCCGTCTATCCTGAAGCGCAGGATGGTGGAAAGTTCCTTGGGCTCAATATGTATGTCGCTGGCCCGCTCCCGGATGGCCGATTCTATCACTTTGCCGGTTATATACTTAACAGAACTTTCTTCAACCGGCGTGCCCAGCGCCCTTCTTTCGGCCGAATCGCCTACATCCTCGGCCTCCATGGAGAGGTCGCCCGTCTTTGCCCCCGCCGCCCCGCCGAAATCCCGCGCGAAGTTGTAGAGGTTCGCTATGGACGCCGGGTCGGAAATAGCGAGCGAAAAAGGCTCCTGTATCATGCGCTTGAGAGATTCTACGAGCTCAAAATCAAAGGGATTGGGCATCACCACAAGCAAACCTTTCTCGTCTTCGTCTATGGCGACAAGATTGTTCCCCTGCGCGAACTTGGCCGGCAGCACGCCCAGTTTTATATTGTCCGGATTGATTATCGGGATGAACGGCAGGTTCAGGAACCCGGCTATGGTTTTAGCCGACTCGGACGGGGAAAATTTAAGCTGCGCGAGCACTTTGTAGACATCGGTGTGGGACATCTGTTTTACCGCTTCCGGATCCAGTTCCCCGGGCCCTCCCGGGACAAGCAGCTCCTGCCTGAACGCCACCACTGACCCCGTGCCTCCGGCCCGCGGTTTAGCCGCCGGGGGCGCCGCAGCGGGCACCGTATCCCCGGCCCGAAGCTTAGCCGCCGGGGGCGCCGCCCATTTAAGTTTTTGGGCAAGGTGGTGTTTGATCACGGCGATAAGCTGGTCTTTCACAAAAGGCTTTGAAACGAAATCTACGGCGCCAAGCGAAAGCGCTTTCATCTTGTCGGCGTGCTCGTGGTTTACGGCGGTAAGGAAGATCACCGGTACTTCCAGGGTTTCAGGATGCTCGCGCAGCGCCACGCAGACGTGGTAGCCGCTCAGTTCCGGCATCATAACGTCCAGCAGTATCAGATCGGGCTTTATCCTGGCGGCGTAAGCGACGGCCTCTTTCGGCTTTGAGATCGTAGCCACCTCGAACCCGGCCCTGGAAAGCGTAAAACTCAGGAGGTCCAGTATGTCCTTGTCGTCATCCACGCAAAGTATCTTGCTACTCATACACGACCTCGAGATTCTCAAGATAGTCCTTAAGTTCCGCCAGGCGCCCGGCAACCCCCGCGGCGTCGCCCGCCCGGGACAGCAGTTCAACCTGTTTCCCCAATTCGGAGAGCCGATCAAAGCCATAACCGCCGCCGGAGCCGGCAAGCGTATGCCCGGCTTTCCCTAAGGAGTCCAGATCGCCGGCCGAGCAGAAAGCAAAAAGCTTCGGGAGCTCTCTGCTCCTGGTCTCAAGATAACCGGGCACGATATCCTGCAGATCTTTGTCTACAGAAACCCTGTATTTCGCCATAATACCTCTCCCCGGAGCTTGCAGCCGTCAACCTTCGGCCCGGTTGGCGGCGAAATCCACAAGGTATGTGTAGAAAGCGTCCTTCCTTATGGGTTTGGTCAGGTAATCATCGCAACCGGCTTCGAAAGCCCTGCCCACGTCCTCGCGCATGGCCATGGCCGTAAGGGCCACCACACGGGTACGGACGCGGTTCCCGGCGGCTTCCAGCTCGCGCAGTTTAACCGTGGTTTCGAACCCGTCCATTTCCGGCATCTGAATGTCCATGAAGATTATATCGTAGGCGCCGGCTTCGAATTTTTTCAGCGCGTCAAAGCCGTCTACGGCCAGTTCCAGCCTGACCTTCGACCCTTTAAGGAAAGAACTGATCAGTATCCTGTTGTCCTCCGAGTCGTCCACGACCAGCGCGGCCAGCGCGGGCAGGTCTTCCCTCTTATAACCCGCCGCGGCCCGCGGCGCGGAGGACAGAGCGGTTTTCCCTGCGGCCAGCATCCCTAGCGCGCCGTCAAGCACGGTCTGCTTTTTAACCGGTTTCATCAGCTGCGTATTCACGCCCATCGCCCAGAGATCTTCCTTTCTGAACTGCACGATGTCGGAGCAAACCAGCGCCAGGGCCGGCTTGGGGTTTATGGCCGTATCCGCCGTCAGGCGGCGGCAGAACGCGCTGCCGTCCACGCCCGGCATATTGGAATCCACGAAGACACCGTGGAAAGGCGCGCCTTTGCGCTGCTCCCCGTAAATTTGGGCCAATCCCGCCTCGCCGTCGGCAGCGCCTTCGCAGGAGGCACCCCAGCTTTGCAGCATCTCCCGTATTATGTTCCGGCTTACCAGGTTGTCGTCAACCACCAGGAACCGCCGCCCCTTCAGTTCTTTTATGTCCGCTTTCGGAAGGTAAACGTCCCGCCTGTCTTTCTGGATGCCAAGGCTCACCGTAAAGCAGAAAACTGTGCCGACCCCCACCTTGCTTCCCAGCCCGATCCCGCCGCCCATAAGCTCTATCAGCATCTTTGAGATCGGCAAGCCCAGCCCCGTTCCGCCGTATTTGCGCGCAGTGGAAGAATCAGCCTGCGTGAATTTCTCAAGAACAGAATCAAGCTTGTCGGCCGGGATACCGATGCCGGTGTCCCGCAAGGAGAACAGCAGCAGCACCGAGTCGCCGTCAGTCTGCTGTATTTTCACGTTCAGGGAGATCCAGCCTTTTTCCACGAACTTCACGGCGTTGCCTATAAGGTTCATCAGCACCTGCCGGAGCCGGTTGGCGTCGCCTTCCACGAATACCGGCACATCGGCCTCGATCTTACAGTTTATCTCAACGTCCTTCTTGAACGCGGACGCCGACATCATCTCCAGGATCCTGGACAGAAGTTCCTCCAGATTGAAGGGGGCTGTTTCGATCTCGACCTTGCCGGCCTCGATCTTTGAGATATCCAGAATGTCGTTTATCAGGGAAAGGAGCGTGTCGCTGGCATTACGCATGATCGAAAGGTACTGCGCCTGCTCATTGTTCAGCGCCGCCTCTCCGATAAGTTCCGACATGCCGACTATAGCGTTAAGGGGGGTGCGTATCTCGTGGCTCATCGCGGCCAGAAAATCGCTCTTGGCCTGGTTGGCCTGTTCCGCTTCCTGTTTAGCTTCCACAACCTCGGCCATCAGCTGTTTTTCAAGGGTTACGTCTTTGTTCATGGCTATGAAATGGGTAACTTTGCCTTCGCTGTTGCTTACCGGCGAGATATAGACCCTTACCCAAAGCAGCTCTTTGGACTTCGTCCTGTTGAGGAGTTCCCCGGTCCAGGAGCGGCCGCCGAGCAGCTCTTTCCATAAACTCTGGTAAAAAGGCCGGGGCATCTCTCCGGATTTAAGGATCCTGGGAGTCTTACCTATCGCCTCTGCCGGAGAATAGCCGTACAGGGCGGAAAAAGCCGGATTGATATATTCAATCGTGCCGAGAGTGTTGGTGAGCATTACGCCCAGCGGGGACCGTGCCAGCCCGTTCTTCAGCACCAGCATCTCATCGCGCGACCTGACGACGGCATTATTTAGGCGCCGCAGGTAATACGCCACCAAGAAAAGCAGAAGAAGTATAAAAGCTGGTATGGCGGAGCCGGAAATGACAAGTCTTATAACTTTTTCTTTCTCGGTCTTTGAACGGAGATTATTTGCTTCCGGCTCGGCGCTGGCAAGAGCGAAAAGTTTTTTCTTCAACCCGGATGCCATATCATGGAAGCGGGCGAACTCCTCCTGCGCCTTTTCTTTATCCGGGAACGCCGGGGAAGAGGCCGCGCAGAGGCGGGTATCGTTCGCGAGGAAGGCGCGCAGCGGGTCAATGTCGGGACCGGCAGATCCGGCGGGAAAAACGCCGGCAGCAGCGGCGGCGGACGCCGCCTTATCCGCGGCCTGCAGGTCTTCGCAGTAGACAGCCCTGTTAGCGGCAGAAGGCTCCAGCGAGCATCTCCGGCCAGACTCTTCAGCCCGGCGCACACTGTTGTCTAATTCAAGTATCCTGGCAAGTTTTACGCGCTCCGTGACGGACTGGCCGCCGGTCAACTGCTGCTCGGCCGCTGTAAACACGGACCGCCCCGCCATGATCACGTAGATTATTATTATTAAAGATACGAGCCATTGTGCAGAGCGCAAAAGTTTTCCGATTTCCATATACTTTTGTCTTTCAGTTTAAAATAGCGCCCTACGGCACCGGCCGCGTATTGTTCTGTCAACCGGAAGTTTATTATACAAAAACCCGCCCTCCGCCAAAACAAAACCGCCGGGCTTTCCCGGCGGTTCCAGTTGCCCGGCGCGCCGGTCTATTTCGCCAGCTCCACGGCGTAGGCCAGGCCCAGCCGGGCGAACTTCAGCGAGTGTTCGGCCCTGCCGCCCATCTGCGCCAGCGTGTCTACGGCCTTGTGGATGTAAGGGTTGCACTGCTCGTAGGTGGACTCGAAAGGCGTGGAGGCCGGGTAGCCTTTCTTGCTCCAGGAGGCGTGGTCCGAGCAGCCATAGCCGCACTTGAAGCTGCCCCAGGTGTAGCCGAGGTACGTATCGATGAGTTTCCCCAGGAAGGCGTTCTGGTCCGCGCTGGTATTGTCGGAGACGAAGTATATGTCCTTCTCCGAGCCCTTGTAATTTGTCATGTCGAGGTTGAGCATCCCCTCCACCTTCACGCCTTCCTTCTGGAAGGCCGCGGACACGTCGCCTGAGCCGCGCAGCCCGGCCTCTTCTGCGGCGAAAGCCATGAACTTTATGGTTTTGGCGGGCCTGTAGCCGCCCGCTATCAGGACCTTTATTATCTCGTTGGTGACGGCCACGCCCGAGGCGTTGTCGTCGGCGCCCGGGGCCGGGTTATCCCCGGAGCCCGCTATGGAGTCCAGGTGGCCGCCTATCACTATCACTTTCTCCGGCTCTGCAGCGCCGCGCATGGTAAGTATCACCGATTCCTGCTGGAAAGCGGCGTGTTTGAAGGCCTCCACTGAAATGTCGGGCCGGCCCTCTGCGTATCTGCCCCAGAGCTGCTGCAGCCACTTGGAGGCGTCCACGCCGGTGGCGCCGCGGTAGTACCTGTTCCTGTAGGAGGAAAGCGAAGTAATGGCGGAAACTATGGATCCTTCTTTCACCAGAGGCAGCAGTTCCTGGACGCGGATGCCCTGGTCCAGGGAATAGGCCCGCGCCTGCGGCTCCGGCGGCGTCTTCAGGTCCTCCAGCGCGGCCTCCAGCGTGTCATAGGCGAAGAACCCCGGCGCGCGGCGCATGGCACGGTGCATCCCGTCGGCCAGCCGGCCCAGTTCGGAGGGCGCGAATTTATATATGGCTATGCGCTGGTTCTGCGCCAACGGCGCGCTTTTGAAAAGGGCCTCGTCCAGGGCCTCCACGTCGCCCTTTTCCACGCTTACCCACACCGGCTGCTCAAAATCCACGCGCCCCGGCACGGCCGGCACAAGCCCGCCGGCGGAGGAGGCCGCTTCTATGGCCGCCTGTATGGCCAGATTTACATTCACGCCTCCGTCAAAGCCGGGGTTATAACCGGCGAAAGCCGGCATGGCAACTACGGACACGACCAGGGAAACCAGCAAGCCGTTCATAATACGCATAAATTCTCCGTAACTGCGGCGCGTTAATTTTTTGCTTTCCAAAACGGCCGTTCTAAGGCTATAATAGCTTAAAAGATTGACTTTTGTCATTCACCGATATCAACCATTAAGGAAGGACCCGATGAAACGAAACCTGCTGCTCTCCGCCTTCTCCGCCCTGCTGCTGGGCGCTGCCGTTCTCCCCGCCGCCGCCTCGGACTGCCCGGGCTTCCTGCCCCCCAACAACCTTAAGATCCCGGTAGACTCCATCTACGCCAAGGGCATCCTGGAGGCGCAGTTCAACGAAGTTATCACTACCGTGGAGCGGATCTATAAACCGGTAGTGGCCGCGCAGGGCAAGGTATTGCAGATCAACCGCCTCTGGACCGACGCCACCGTCAACGCCAACGCCTCGCAGAGCGGCAATAAATATATCGTCAACATGTACGGCGGCCTGGCCCGCCACGAGACCATCACCATGGACGGCTTCGCGCTGGTGCTCTGCCACGAGCTGGGCCATCACATCGGCGGCGCGCCCAAGGGCGGCTGGGCCTCCATAGAGGGCCAGTCCGACTATTACGCCAACCTTAAATGCCTCAGGGCTGTTTTCGCAGATCCCGCCACGGTAACTTTCACGCACAAGTCGGAAAGCGATGAAGTGGCGCAGAAGTCCTGCGAAAAATACTTCCCCGCGCCCGGGGACCGGGCCATCTGCGTCAGGGCCGCCATGGCCGGCAAATCCGTGTCCTACCTGTTCCAGGTCCTGCACAACGACACCGTGGCCCCCAGCTTCGCCACGCCCGACCCCAAAGTGGTGACCACCATGTTCACCTCTCATCCCGCCACCCAGTGCCGCATGGACACTTACCTGGCGGGCTCGCTGTGCACCCAGCCCGTCTCGGCCCCGCTGAGCAACACCAACGTGGCCGCCGGCACCTGCACCCGCTCCGCCGGCTTCCTGAGCGGCTTCCGCCCGCTGTGCTGGTACAAGCCGGCCAACCCCGCCGAGCTGCTGCCGCCGGCCGCCCGGAGCTTCGGCGAGGACGAACTGCTGACCCCGGCTTTCTCCGCGCTGGATGGCAATATCCCCTGGACCGGATACTCTCCCGCACGCTGAGACACAGCGGCCGCACAAAGCGAAACCGCCGGGGAAACCCGGCGGTTTTGTTTTACAGGGGACGTATTTAACTTTTTTACTGTTTATCAACAGCGCGCGCCGCTGCGGCGGAACATGACCGGGAATCTTGTTGTATAATAAAATCGATGTTAGGGTCAGACGAGAAGGCCGGGGGAAAAATGAAACCTTTCAAAATACTTGCGGTGGACGACGAGACCAATATTCTTGAGTATTACTCCGCGCTGCTCACTAAAGCAGGCTATAAAGTGGAGACCGCGGCAGAAGCCACAGCGGCCATCATCCTGTTCAAGGAAGCCCCGGCTGACCTTCTTCTCCTGGACGTAGCGTTGCCGTCAGGCGGCGGAAAACAGGTGTTGGATATTGTCAGCGGCCTTATTCAGGAAAAGATCCCTGTAGTGTTCGTAACGGGCCTGCCCGAAAAAATAACCCCCTGGGTTTCAGGGATGCCCAATGTCCGCGTATTGAAGAAACCGGTGGACAGCAACGAGCTGCTCTCCGTTATAGCGGGGTTCCTGCCGGAAACCGGACATTAGTCCGCCTTTGGCGGCGCGGCTTTTCCGGGCTTAATACGACTTGGCCATCAGCACCCTCTGCTTCGAGGGCTGGCCGGTAAGGATGCAAACGCCTTCGCCCTTCGCTTCAGGAGGGATCTGGTCCTCGAACGGGATGCAGCGGATGCTGGTCTCGAAGCGTTTGATCATTTCCTCTTCCTGCGCCGAAGTGCCGGCCCAGTGCACCCAGGCGAAGCCGCCGCCCTCGCCCTTGAAGAATTTCTCGAAATCCTCCAGCTTGTCTATCACGCGCGTGCGCGCCGCCCGGTTGGCCCGGGCGCGCTCCAACAGCTCTTTCTGCATGGCTTCCAGCGTGGGGATTATCGACGCGATAGCCTCGGCCCGGGGGAGGAAGCTTTTGCGGCGCCGGCGCTGCGCGTCGGGGGCTTCCCCTTTTATCTCGGGCACGAACCTGCGCGCTATGCACAGCGACCCTTTTTCCAGGTCCTTGGGGCCCACCTCTATGCGCAGCGGCACGCCTTTGCCCTCCCATTCGTAATATTTGGCGCCGGGCATGATGCCGTCGCGCGCGTCCACGCGCACGGCCACGCCCAGGGCTTTAAGCTCGGCGGCCACTTTACCGGCCTCGTCAGTGGTCTTAACGCGCTCTTCCTCGCTCTTGTAGATGGGGATCACGATCACCTGCACCGGTGCCAACTTCGGCGGCAGCACCAGCCCGGCGTCGTCGGAATGCGTCATGATGAGGGCGCCGATCAGCCGGGTGCTCACGCCCCAGCTGGTGGCGTAGACATATTCCAGCTGGCCTTCCTTGTTCTGGAACTTCACGTCCGCGCCCTTGGCGAAGTTCTGGCCCAGGTAATGGCTGGTGCCCATCTGCAGGGCCTTGCCGTCCTGCATCATGCCTTCTATGGACAGCGTCTCGATGGCGCCGGCGAACCGCTCGCCCTCGGTCTTACGGCCCTTCACCACGGGGACCGCCATCACGTTCTCGGTGAAATCGGAGTACACGTCCAGCATTCGCCAGGTCTCCTCCAGCGCTTCCTTTTCCGTGGCGTGCGCGGTGTGCCCTTCCTGCCAGAGGAATTCGGCGGTGCGCAGGAACAGCCGCGTGCGCATCTCCCAGCGCACGACGTTCGCCCACTGGTTGATC
>SESA01001674.1_pt1 | contig 11226 bp, 9 predicted proteins | sample 3171451 | NCBI WGS metagenome assembly SESA01 (sample SAMN06051862, study PRJNA518727) | freshwater metagenome | biome: subpolar coniferous forest; feature: holomictic lake; material: water; isolation source: holomictic Lake 227, 8 m depth | place: Canada: near Kenora, Ontario | collected 2013-06-25...
GTCTACTGCTGCTTGCCACCGGGTGCAAGCGCCCCCGGCTGGTTTGGGAAGCCCCTGACAATGTTCCTACCCCGGCGCCTTCCGCCACGCCGACTCCCAAACCGACGCCGACTTACATTCCGCAAAAGCGGATGGAACTCTCGAAGCTCTTCAACGGCATGCAGGTGAAAACCGTGTTGCAGAGCGAACCGGGAAAAACCGCCACGCAAGAGCGGGAGAACGACGCGAGCTACGAGTTGGAACTGAACGTCAAAGTGAAGGTTCCAAAGGCGAACCAGAGCCTGAACGAACTCTCCCGGCTCAATGAAGCGCTGCCAAAAGTGCTCCCCGGGCTTGCCGCCATGCTGCCGCAGGCGCGGGTGGCCCCCAGCTACGAAGCGCTCTACCAGCGCAAACTCGGCGAACTCCAACGGGACATGTCACGGCTGGACCAACTCCTTTCCAGGCACAATTTCTTCGATTGCGAGACGATTCTCGAACTACGCAATCCGCAAACCAAGCGGGCCGCGGTGCTCCTCCAGGCGGATATGGATGTCGATATGGACGGCTCCGATGCCGACCGGTTGCCGCCCGTGGATGGGAGTTCCAGCACGTTTCAGCCGATGACCAGCTACCGCTGGCCGAAAGTCACCGAGCTTTTGAATCCATTCCTGCCAAGCCGGCAGGCGCGGCTGCTTTCCCTTGAGTCGGAGTTGCAACAGGCCAAAGGCATGGGCGCCTCCCGTCTCCATGCGATCCGGGACCGCGTCGGGGCTGCCCAGTATGAGGTGACGCAGCTCAAAAAGAACAGTTTTCTGCTGGCGGCAACGGACCCGTATGTGGTTTTGCCGGGGGCAATGGCCAATGCCGCCGAAAATGAGACCGATCCCGCATTCACCCCGCACGTTGGTGATTATTGCGTGGTGATTTACGGAGACACGATTTATCCGGCCATCGTGGGCGATGTGGGGCCAAGTGGATTAGTGGGGGAGGCGTCCTATCGGCTGGCGAAGGAACTCAATGCAAAAGCCAATGCAGACAGCCGCTCGGTGAGCACGTTGAAAGTCACTTACTTGTTTTTCCCAAACAGCGCCGACAAGCCGTTTGGCCCTCCGAATCTAGTCAAGTGGCATGATCGCGCGGCCGAACTGCTTAAAGAGTTCGGCGGCTACGGCGGCACCCTGCACTTATGGGAAGAGCTTTCCAGGCCGGCGCCCACCCCGACGCCAACGCCAGTCCCGACTCCGACACCCACGATGGATCTCACGGACGAGCTTTTGGGGGCATAATCTTCAAGGCTTTCGGGCAGAAGCAGGCCCTGCTCGCGATCAGTGCCGGTTACGAAATTCGTCGCGACGAGTAACAGCAACACCGCTGTGTCACATCGGGAACGGTCGAGCCGAACCATTCCGGGTATTTTCGGAGTCGGGGGCGACGGGGAGGAGGTTCAATGCGCCCGAATGGCCCAGCGCAGCTTGGCCGGAGTGGAGCGCGTGTTTGAGCGGCATTCTTCGGGGCTGGGCCGGATGACCTCACGGGAAATCTCCGCGTAAAGTTCGTCGCGCAGGCCGGCTTCGAACGCTTTTTTTACCCGGCGATCTTCCCCGGAGTGAAACGTCAGCACGGCTGCCCGACCGCCGGGGTTCAGGCACGAGGGGAGGTTTCGCAGGAAGGTTTCCAGAGCGGTGAATTCCTCATTGACCGCAATCCGCAAAGCTTGAAAGACCCGGCGCATCGTGGAAGCCATTTCGTCTTCGGATTGCTTCGGCAGCGCCTGTCGAATGGCCAGCGCCAAAGCCGAGGTGGTAGCAAACCCGCGTCCCGCCAGCGCATTGGCTAGGATTCCGGCGCGCGGTTCGTCGGCATTTTCGGTGAGCAACAATGAGAGCGCATCGGCTTTGATGGCTTCGAGCAGCGAGGAGGCAGGCCGCCCCCGGTGCGGGTTCATCCGCATGTCGAGCGGGCCGTCGGCTTTGACCGAGAATCCCCGGGCCGGATCGTCGATCTGCATGGAAGAAACTCCCAAATCGGCGAGAACGAGATCAACGCCCGCCATGCCTTCGGTCGCAAGGACTTTAGGCAGGCCGGCAAAATTGCTCCGGTGCGCCGTGAAGAGTTCCGGTCCGAAACCGAGTTCGCGGAGCCGGCGCTCGGTCCGGGGCAGTTCCAAAGGATCGGCGTCGAGTCCGATCATTCGGCCTCCCGCCTGGATGCGAGCGAGGATCTCCCGGGTGTGTCCGCCGTAGCCGAGCGTGCAATCGGCCGCAGTTTCCCCAGGCTTGGGATCGAGCGCCCGGAGGATTTCCCGGACCATGATGGGCCGATGCGTGCCTGCCGGCGTCTTGCCGGACGCCATCACCTTGGCGATGGTCTCCGGGTAGACCTCCGGATTGCGTTCCTTGTATTTCTCATCAAATCGGCGCGGGTTCTTTCCCGAATAGCGCGGACGCCGCCGGTGGACGGGTTCCGGGGAGGACTCGACGGATTGAGGCATTGGTTCGGGCTCGCTCATGATTGGGCTTTTCGACTGGTTCTATCTACAATGCAGCGACGTGGAGGAAAAAACAATGCCGACAGCCGACGGGGGCTGACACGTTATGATTGGGAGGGATGCCGCTATGAAAATCGCACCGTTTGATCCATGTAGAGCCTATATTGCAGCGCAAGGCCGCAGTGGCATACCCCAGCGAAAAAAGCTGCGCCCGGTGATCACGATTTCCCGCGAGGCGGGAGCCGGCGGAGTGACGATCGCGGGGCTGATCGCGAAATTGTTGAACCAGGAGGTAGAGCGGGAAGAAGCACCCCCTTGGACGGTCTTTGATCGCAACCTCGTTGAGCGGGTGATTGAGGATCACGATCTGCCGAAGACGCTGCAACGGTTTATGCCTGAAGACGTAAAGCCCGACATCAAAGATGCCGTGGAAGAACTCCTCGGGCTGCACCCTTCCTCGTGGACGCTGGTTCAGCACACCACCCAGACTATTCTCAACCTGGCGCGGCTCGGAAACGTGATCCTCGTGGGAAGGGGCGCCAACATTATTACCGCCAGGTTTCCGCATGCCGTTCATGTTCGTTTGGTGGCACCCAAGGAGGCGAGGGTGCGCGAGATGGAATCCCTCCACGGGATGGACCACGGGGCCGCGCTTGAGTTCGTGGGCAAAACCGACCGGGCCAGAAGGCGGTACGTGCAACGGTATTTCGACACCGCGATCGACGACCCGCTCAATTATAGTCTGATCCTCAACACCGGCCGCATCGACTTCCAGACCGCAGCCCATTTGGTTGTCGAGGCGGTTAGGGAGCGAACGCTCGTCGCATGGGCGTTAACTTAAGGTTTTGAGAAACTTGGGTTTGCGGTGACTCGCGAACTGCTGGTTTCTGCGGAGCGTTCTCAAAGGCGCGAGCATACAGGTTGCGCGCGTCCCATAGCGCGGCAGTCCTCTGCGGCCCTCGGCGGCGCTTCCGATTCTATTACTGCCAAAACGGGACAGCCGAAAGGCAAGGCGGGAACCGAATACAAGTCGGCCAGGAATGGCGGAAAGTCCCTGCGTCCTCCAATAGGGCGTAGGGATTGGCGCGCGCGGTCTGACCGAGCCCCCCATGCTTGTGCCAACGAAGGTATGAACCTCCTTATTGTCACAGGAATTTTTCCGCCGGACCGGGGCGGCCCGGCCAGCTATGTTCCGCGGATCGCCTCGGCGCTTGTGGAACGCGGGCACCGGGTCGAGGTCATTTGCCTGAGCGATCGCGTGGATCACCCCGATATCGATTACCCCTTTCGCGTGACTCGGATTCGCCGGGGCCTCTTTTGGCCGTGGCGCGTTTTGAAAACGGTCGCGGCGATTTGGAGCGGCGCCCGCCGCAACGAGCTGATTTACGTGAACGGGCTCGGGGCGGAATCGGCGCTCGCAGCCCTCCTCGCGGGGCGGCCCGCTGTTCACAAGATCGTCGGGGACTACGCTTGGGAGCGCGCGGTCGGACGCGGCTGGTTCCGGGGCACCATCGACGAGTATCAGACCTGCGCAAAACGACCGCTCTTGCATCTTATTGATGCGATCCGAAGCGTGCCGCTGAAGCTTGCCACCCAGGTCATCGTTCCAAGCCGATATTTGCAGAAACTCGTGAGCGGCTGGGGAATCGATGCTCAGCGCGTCGCGGTGATTTACAACGCGGTGGTGCCGGGGAATTCCGCCGAGCCGATGGTGGAGCAACTTCCACCCTGGAGCGGGAAGACGCTGATCACCGTTTGCCGACTTGTGCCATGGAAAGGGTTGGACGGGTTGATTCAACTTTTGGCCAGGTGCCCGGAGACACGCCTGGTGATTGCCGGAGACGGCTCGATGCGGAGGGAATTGGAGCTGATTGCCCAGTCTTGCGGCGTGGCAGATCGCTTGCGGCTCCTTGGCGACGTGCCGCATGCGTCGGTTCGGGGATACCTGCAACAGGCCGATGCGTTTGTTTTGAATTCGTCTTATGAAGGGTTGCCCCATGTCGTGCTCGAAGCGATGTCCGCCTGCTTGCCGGTGATCGCCACTGCCGTGGGCGGCACCCCCGAGGTGGTTGAAGATGGATCAAGTGGCCTGCTCGTGCCTGCTGGGGATACAGAAGCGCTCCGGGTCGCCGTAAATCGGCTTTGGAACGAGCCGGGCCTTGCGAAGAGACTGGTCGCGGGCGCCTCGGCGAAATTGACCGGCCCATTCGGATTCGATTCCATGGTTGGAGCGACCGAAGCGATTCTGCTTGGCGCCATTCATCCAGCCCGGCAGTCGTTGCCGATAACAAGGGGGAATCTGCAATGAACGGACTTTCAGTGCTTTCGTTTGGCTCGACCCGCAGCTTGTGGGAAGGGAAAGGGGCCGAGGATTATCAACGGATGATGAGTTATTCCGAGCACCTCGATGACTATATCGTGGTCACGAGTTCCTACCGGCAGCACCGCCTCAAGCCGCTTCAGTTGACGCCTCATTTCAAGGTGATCCCGGCCAATGCGTTCTGTTTTGCCGACTGCTTTTTCCGGATGCTGCACATTGGCCGCTCCATTTTGCGCAAGCGGAAGGTCAGTCTCATTCAGGCACAAGATCCGTTCTTCACCGGGGCCGTTGCGGTGCTCTTGGGGAAAATGTTTCGGGTGCCCGTAAACATCTGTGTGTTTGGCCCGAACCCGCTGGATGAGCACTGGATGGCTAGTCATTGGTCCCACCGGTTTTATGCTCCGCTGGGGCGCTGGGTATTCCGAAATTGCCACTCAATCCAGGTGGATGGACAGATGACGGCCAGGCGGTTTGTCGAGGCGGGCTATCCGCCCGAGCGCATCGAGCTAAAGCCGAATATCCCCGCCTGCCTTGACCAGTTCCTGGCGATGGAACGCAAAGAGCCCTCTTCGCCGCGTGAGGTGCGGCTGTTGTTCGTTGGCCGGCTCGTCTCGCAGAAAAACCTCCCCTTGCTCATTGAAGTTGCGCGGCGACTGAGGGACCGCTGCGCGACGCCGTTTCGGCTGATCATCGTCGGGGCGGGGCCGGACGCGGAAATGGTGCGCGCCACTATCAAGCGGTTGGGGCTTGAGTCTTGCGTTGAGCTTCGTGGGCCGGTAGGGCGCGAGAAGATCGGATCGGTCTATTGCGATGCCGATATTTTCGTGCTCACCTCGGATTACGAAGGCTATCCGCGGGTGCTGATGGAAGCCGGAGCCGCGGGACTGCCCGTGGTGACGACGGCGGTGAGCGGTTCCGACGAGGCGGTGATCGAGGGCAAGACCGGCTACATCGTGCCGGTCCGCGACACCGAGGCATTGGTTGAGAAACTCAGCGTGCTTCTGGGCAGTCCAGAGCGACGGCAGCGAATGGGCGCCGCCGCGCGCGAGCACATCCGGAGCAATCTGGATGCGCGCACCAACGCTCCCAAACAGGCGGCCATCTGGATCCGGGTCACGGAGCGTTACTCGCGGCCCGATTTGTATCCGCACCGGCTCCTGTTGTTCAATCTAGCCACCGATTCGAAGCACCCGATCCTCGGATTCACCACGCAATGGATTCGCGAAATCGCCGAGCGCGTGGAATGCGTTCACGTCATTACCATGCAGGCGGGCGAGATCGATCTCCCTTCCAATGTCTCGGTTTACACCGTGGGCCGGGAGCTCGGCTACTCGGAGCCGCGGCGCTTGTTCGAATTCTATCGGCTGCTATTTTACATCCTGCGGAATGAGCGAATCGACGGCTGCTTCTCGCACATGATCACCATTTTCTCGGTGCTTGCGGGACCGGTGCTGCGGGTGATGGGCATTCCGCTGGTCACTTGGTATGCGCACCCCAGCCTGACGCCAACGCTGAAGCTGGCACACTATGCTTCCAACCGCATGGTCACGAGTTTGCCGAAAGCTTATCCCTACAAGACGGATAAGCTTTCGGTGATTGGCCAGGGGATCGATACGTCGATCTTTTCGCCGGGTGCCGGAACGGCGGCAGAGCAGATGATCCTCTGTGTGGGCCGCATCTCGCGGGTGAAGAATCATCCCACGCTCCTGCGCGCCTTCGCGATGATTTCAACTCCGTTTCCGTTGGTCATATTGGGTGCGACGGCGGGACCTGAGGATGAAGAGTATCTCGACGAATTGTGGGGGCTAATCAGGGAATTGAAACTCGATGATCGGGTGCGGATTGAGAAGCCGGTGCCCCCTGCGGAATTGCCCGCGCACTTCCGGCGTTGCGTCATCCATGTGAACCTCACGCCCGCCGGATTCGGAGACAAAGTCGCCTGGGAAGCGATGGCTTGCGGACGGCCTTGCTTGGTGGCCAACGACGATTTTCGGGAAACGCTGGGCCGCTGCCAGGATGAACTGCTTTTTAACTGTTCGGACCCGGTCGACCTGGCTGCCAAAATGCAGAAACTCCTGGCCAATACGCCGGCGGAGCGCGAGGAGATCGGCCTATACTTGCGCTCGCAGGTTGAGCGCCTGCACTCGCTGCCACGGCTGGCCGACCAGGTTCTTGAACAACTGCGCCAGTGTCGGCGTTGAACCTATGGGCTCAAACTTCAAAGCCTTCTCTGAAAGCCGGGCACAACTCGGCGCTGGTGGCTTGCGCAGGAGAGTGGCCATCTTGGCCGCTCCGGCGGCGGGCGGGACGCCCACGCTCCTTTCTTTGATCGCCGCCCCGGCAGAGCGGGGCGGCTACAGGCGGCGGGCGGGACACCAAGCGTGTTCGGAATGGAAATTGCCCGTTATGACATGCGACTTTCAGCGCCAACGGCGCGGCCCCATACCAGCCTGGGGCGAAGGCTTTGCGCAGCCCCAGGAGCCCAGTCTCTATGTGACTAGGGCTGAAAGCCCGACCTATCTTCCCGGAATGGAACGGGCCTTCAGCCCTAAGGCGTTGTGGCGCAAAGGCCTGGGGCGTTGCCCCAGGCTGGTATGGGACGGACCTTTGGTCCTAAACAAAACTGATGCCGAACACGATTGGCGGGACTCCCAAGCTCCTTTCCTATACCGGCAATCCAACTTCGAACTTTAGGATGAGTTCACACAAAATCATCCGGGCGTTGCATGCAAACCTGTGGCTGAATGCCGCGGGACTGGTCATCTCATTTGCAGCCACCGTCGTGCTGGTCCGAACGATGGCTCCGGCTCTCTTCGCGGAATATTCAGCCGTGATAGGAATCGTGACTTTGGCCACTCTGGTTTTTGAGGCCGGTGCCAACAGTGGGCTCACGCGCTATATGAGCGAAGCGGAGAGGGCGCATGCTCGTGGGACCTTTTTCCGGCGGATGCTGTTCAGGCGATGGCTCGCGGCGTTCGCGTGCGGAGTGGCGCTGATTGTTTTTGGCCCGATGTATGCCCGTTCGACGCAGTTTTCCGGCCTGGCGGCGCAACCCTGGATCTTTGTATGCGTGGCGGCAATCGTCGCGGCGGGATTGGTTCGCCTGCTCGCTTATTACGGCCTGCTGGCACTTTTTGAAACGAAGACCGCCCTGCTGATCCAGCAAGGCTTTGTCGTCCTAAAGGCGGTGTCGCTTGCGGCAATCGCGCTTGCGGGCGGCGGCTTGGTTTGGCTGGTCTCCGCTGTGCTGGTGCTTGCCGTGGTGGAAGCGGGCTGGGTGAATTTCCGGCTTTGGCAGCATATCGGAGCCGAGCGCAAGCCGATTTCCAAAGCATTTGTAAATCGGGCCCAGGCATTCGGATTGCTGACTATATTCGACAAGACCTGCGCCATGCTCGGAAGCGGGACGGTATTGATGCTGGTCCTGGCGCCGCGCCATCCAGCCGCACTCATTGCGTTGCTGGCCCTGGCCATCGATTTGGTCGGCAAACTCGTCAGCCTCACCGTGATGCCGATGGGAAACCTGGTTGCGCCCTATTTTAGCCAGACTAATGACGATCCGGCAGCCCAGGGGCTGGCCATTGCCAGGGTGGTGAAATTCTCAAGCCTGCTCTATAGTTTCAGCGTCGCGGCGGGCCTGCTGATCTTTCCTTGGTTCATCCCGACTGTGTATGGCGGCCGGTACAGCGGGGCGGTTGTGATCGCGATCCTGTTGCTGATTCCCACCGCGTTCGAGAACTGGATTCGCGGGTGCTGTTCACCGGCGCTATTGCGCAATGCGCGGTACCGGCAATTAATGAGCGTCAATGTTTTACAGGCAGTCGCCACGCTCGCCACCCTGGTCTTGATCTATAACCAGCGGATCGAAATCGTCATCGCCGCTGTGGGCTGCGTGCGCGCCTGCGTGGCTGCGCTAAATCTGGTGGCGCTGCTTCCCTTGGTTCCGCCGCAGACCTTTCGCATTCCCTGGCAGGGCGCTGCCATTGGATTGGGGGGGTGCGCCTTTGCTTACGCAGCGGGATGGGGGCTGCCGCTCCCGCCGCTGCCGCGCTTGCTGATAGAGGGGGCGCTTTTTGCGGGGCTGTTTTACGCCGGCTTGCGTTGTTTGATTTTCCGCGATCCCGACATGTTGCGGATTGCCCAACGCATCCTCGGCACGCGAATCAAATTCCTGGGCCGGATATTACCTACTCCTCACATTGCGAGCTTATGATCGTAACCATTTACATCGTCTTGATCCTGGTTGGCCTCCTGCTTCCGGGCCGCTACGCAGCCGCAGGAATGCCGGCGTTGTGGGTTCTGTTCAATATGGGAGTCCCCCCGGATGAAGCGCTGGCTTCGGCAGGGTTGATGAATATCCGAGGGATGGATTTGATGACCATGATCCTCTTTGGAAAGTTCATATTGCGGGTGCTCCGGGAAAGGGAGATGCCGTATGACAGGCTCCTCTATTCGGCGATCTGCATTTTCCTGGCAGTGAACCTGACGGCGTCCCTTGCTGCCGGGCTCAAGCTTGGCGATGCCCAACTGATGCGTGGGCTGACTTCCCTGATGCGCTTCAGTTCTGAAATTATGATCCTACCGATCATTGCCCAGTTCATTCGAACCGAAGCTGAGGCCAGGACTTGCGTCTGGATCGTGCTCGGATTGCTCATCGCGCTGGCCTTGATTCAGTTTATCGATTTTTTCGGCGTGAACCACGGAATCACGATTGGCGAGGTCCAGGGGCTTGAGCGCAAGCCGCCACGGTTTTTCGGGCCGGTGGGCGATTCGATCGGGACCATCCTCCTGCTCGGCTATGTGACCTCGCTCTGCTTCGGAAGGTGGGTTGGCGCGGCTCTGTTCTGTGGGGGAATTTTGCTCACCCTCGGGCTGAACGCGGTTTTTATAACCTTCATGGGAACGCTATTCTTTCTCCCGTTCGCGATGAGATCGGCTCTCTTCAAAGAGTCGATCCGGCGAAATCTGTGGGCTTTGCCTCTGGTCGGAACCGCCGTGATTATTTTCGGGGTGCTCTTCGTTGGGCCGATGACGGGTCCCTTAAGGAATCGGTTGAGTTCCGGTAGCGCGGCCTCAAGCGGCATCCAGCGCATGGCGTCTGCGACCATGGCCGGGCGGATTATCGCCGACAATCCCGTGCTCGGTGTCGGCTACATGGGGTTTCAGTCGGCGCTGGAGCACTATGGGGGCGGGGAGTATTTCAATTTGAACCGTCAGGATGGCGCCACTGCGAATACCAATAACCAGTTGCTCCAGATTCTCACCGACAGCGGGATTGCGGGATTGGCTGCCTACCTGTTTCTAATGTTTGCCGCAGCGCGCTTGTTCTGGTCGATCGCAACGCGCTGGGAGGACCCGTTCCTGAAGACGTTCTATCTCGGTGCGTTCATCTGGCTTATTACCCAGGTGTTTGGAAATCAAGCGGCGGTCTGGCTCGTGCCCTCTTCCTACTTCTCGCGCATCCTCTGGATTCTCCTCGGGATAGCCATCGCGATCGAACAGCGAGTGCCCAAAAAAGCGTCGACCGAAACCGGAGTCCCGCAAGCGGCGACCTTATGATCCTAAATCCGGCAAGGAGGACTCGCGCAGAGGCGCTGAGGCGCAGAGATTTTTCCAAAACCAGACTCTCTGCGTCTCCTCGCCTCTGCGCGAGAATGATTTTTTTTAAGTATGAAAATCCTGCACGTCATTACGACGATCAATCGCGGCGGGGCTGAAAACCACCTGCTCGAACTGGCCAGAGGACAGCGCTCTAGCGGATTGGATGTGAGCGTTGCCTATTTGCGAGGGGGAGGCTACTGGGCCGATACCTACCGGGAATTGGGCGTGGAGGTGCATGATCTCGGGCTCAGGTATTATGGGCAGTTGGCGCCTCTCTCCAAGCTCATGCGGGTCATTCGCGGATCGGATTTCGATCTTATTCACGCACATCTTCCGCCGGCTGAACTCTATACCCGACTGGCCTTGCTTGGCACGTGGCGTTGGTCCGTGCCGTTCGTCATCAGCAAGCACAATGACGAAGGGTTCTACCGCGGGCCCGGCGAGCGCTTCATGGGACGCTGGGTGGCGCGCCGTTCTGCCCGCGTGATTTGCATTTCGCAGGCGGTAAACCGATTCATGGCCGGTCCGGGACTCGGTCTCGCCCCGGAAAAGCTCCGACTTATCTATTACGGCATCGATGAACATTTCGCGAAAAGCTCATGCGCGAAACGGGAAGGAATTCGAACCGAATGGGGCATTCCAGAGGGCACGCTGGCCATTGGGTTTACGGGTCGCCTCGTGCCGCAAAAAGATCTCCCGACCTTAATCCGCGGCTTTGCTCTCTTTGCCTCGCAAATTGAACACGCGAAGCTGGTCATGGTCGGTATCGGGGAACTTGAGGCGGAGTTGAAGCGGCTGGCGGAAGAAATCGGAATTGCGGATCGGATAGTGTGGG
>SESA01001676.1_pt1 | contig 11216 bp, 10 predicted proteins | sample 3171451 | NCBI WGS metagenome assembly SESA01 (sample SAMN06051862, study PRJNA518727) | freshwater metagenome | biome: subpolar coniferous forest; feature: holomictic lake; material: water; isolation source: holomictic Lake 227, 8 m depth | place: Canada: near Kenora, Ontario | collected...
GGTAACTAGCAAAAAATAAAACCCGCCAAGTTTTGCCATACTACCTTTTTTAATTATGCGGCTTGTTTTTTGTCGCCCAAAATGCTTTCAGGAACGAAACCATTTAGTCCTATATCTGATGAAGATATGCCTGCAACTTCACATTGTGAAAGCAAGGTTGAAATAGCTTCATAATAAGCCATTCGCCTGCCGCTATCGAATTCAGAAGATGATTTTATTTGCTCCGCAGATTCTTTTAATGAAACGGCGACTTCTTCTAAAACAACTAAAGCATCTCTATTTTTTAACATGGTGTATTTCCCCCAATATGCCTTCTAAAATATTAATTTGTTGCTCAAAGTTTCTTATTTCTTTAGGCCAATACGTTGAAATAAGATACTTAAGCTCATAATCAGAAACTACTCTATCAATATTCTTGTTGGATTAGCTATTTTTTCATTATGAGATTTAACCTGACCCGATAATGACTTTATTGATTTTTCAATTTTACCTTTTTTCTGTTTAGACCATTGCTCAAAAAAACCATTATGCCTGCCACCGCCTTTTGCTATTTCATAATCATCATTTTTCATTGAATGGATTATATCAGGATTGCCATCCCCATCAACCAATAGATGCACTCCATTTTTGGTTGTAATCCAATGCTCACTGTTCCTGGTATGAATACAGACGCGTTTGAATTTATCAATAAAACTCATCCCGGTTGCCCCTTTGGATCCATCAACCTGTAAATGGTGCGTATTCTGATTAATTTGAACACCTAAAACCTAACGCATCGGTGGAAGTGACTTTTACTCCAAGTGTTCAACTTGAGTCAAGGAATACATTTTTTTGCGAAATTATTTATCTAAAAGTCTATATAAAAAAATTATTGGCACTCTTAATAAGAGAGTGCTAGAATTCGCAAAAAGTTTTTTCCCCAGGAGATACCATGAGTAATGCATTAGCTTTGCCCGTTAATTTATCGGTTGGAACATTTGATGCCTATTTGAATCTGGTTAGGCAAATGCCCAGATTGACCTCTGAACAGGAGCGCGAGTTAACCTTAAGGTATAGAGATGAGGGTGATTTGGAAGCGGCGCGAGAATTGGTCATGACCAATTTACGTTTTGTCGTGCATGTTGCCAGAGGCTACAGTGGTTACGGTTTGTCAATGCCGGACATTATTCAGGAAGGCAATATCGGATTGATGAAAGCGGTTAAACGTTTTGATCCTGATGTTGGTGTGCGCCTGGTGTCTTTTGCCGTGCATTGGATTAAAGCCGAAATTCATGAATATGTCATTAAAAACTGGGGCATTGTAAAGGTTGCAACCACCAAAGCTCAACGTAAACTGTTTTTTAATTTACGTAAATCCAAGCAGGATATCGGCTGGTTATCAAATGACGAAGCCATGGCGATTGCAGAGGATTTGAAGGTTGATCTCAGTGACGTTTATGAAATGGAAAAACGCTTGGGCAGTCAGGATATGTCATTCGATATGCCCGTTGACGAGTCTTCAGAAGAAAGTTGCGCGTATCCTGCAAACTACCTTCAGCAACACGGTGCTGATCCGTCTGTATTGCTGGAAAATGCTGATTGGGAAGGTCATGGGCAGGAGTTGTTGGCAGAAGCGATGGCAGGTTTGGATGCGCGAAGTTTGGATATTTTGTCAAGTCGCTGGTTGGCGGATAAAAAAGCCACCTTACATGAGCTTGCTGCACGCTATAACGTCTCAGCCGAGAGGGTCAGGCAGTTAGAACAAAATGCTATGAAAAAGCTTAAGGCGGCTGTTGTTCTGGAAGCTTGACAGATTATCGAAAGCAATAAAAAAAGGCTTGCCGATTTTATCGTTAAGCCTTTTTTTGTCTGCAATTTTAGCTTTGGGCATCCTGTCAAATTAATACAATCCCTGTTTTTTGAGTCATTTAACAGGTTTTTTTGTTAAGCAGGATGGAGCAGGTTTAATACGGTTTGTGCTTGTTCTGCGGCTTCAAGACCCAGGCTGGTCAAATAACCGCCATCTTCCTGTGTTAACAGTCCTTTATCGTACAAACGTTTTGTGGCAGCAATTATTTCGGGTGCCGCTGTTGTATGTACCTTGATTCCTTCTTGTGTAGTGCTCAGGTTGTAGCGAACCAGAATGTTTATTTCGTCTACAATGTCTTGGGTATAGGGCATGGTTAATCCTCACGATTTATCGATACAAGAGGGTATGATAAAGCTATTTTCAGCTAAGGAGTATTTTTTTTCAGTAATACGGTTAACAAAGCCACGTTATCAGAGCGGGTATTTATCTGTTTTTACCCTGAAAAAGTGACATAACGCCATTATTTTATACTAATAACGACGCACCGAATTATCACAGCTGCATGACCAGGCATCAATACCGCCGGTTAAGTTGGCAATATTTTTATAGCCGGATTGTACCAGATAATTGGCGGCTTGCAGGCTACGCATGCCATGATGACAGATCACAACAATTTCCTGTTGCGGATCCAGTTCACTGAGCCGGTTGGGAATTTGATTAAGAGGAATCAAAACGCTGCCGGCAATATGGGCGAATTGAAATTCATGAGGATCCCTTACATCCAGCAAAAACAGGGTTTCTTTCTGCTGAATTTTGTTGTTTAACGCGGTGGCTGATAGTTGTTTTACGGTCATAGTGATTCTCTGTTAATAAAGCGTTCCAGGCGCTGCATGGCGATGGTCATTTTAGCGATAGACGTGGTGTAAGCAAAACGCAGGGTGTGATGCGCTTCATGGCTGCCAAAATCCAGTCCCGGTGTTATGGCAACCCCTTCCGTTTCCAAAAAATCCAAGGCAAATTGATGGCTGTCATCGGTAAATTTTTTGCAATTGATATAAATATAAAAAGCACCGGCGGGTTTAACCGGTATTTCGAACCCCAAGTTCAATAGATTATCATAAAGAAAATCCCTTCTGGCGGCAAATTTGGCGCGTCTGTTTTCAAGTTCTGTCAGGGTATTTTCATCAAAAGCCGCCAAGGCGGCATATTGCGACGCTGTGGACGTTGCGATATAAATATTTTGGGCTAATTTTTCAGTGGCTTCAATAAACTCATCAGGCACAATCAGCCAGCCAATGCGCCAGCCGGTCATGCCAAAATATTTTGAAAAGCTGTTGATTACAAAGACATCGTCACTAAACGCGAGAGCGGTGGTCGCCTGATTATCGTAAACGAGCCCATGATAAATTTCATCCGAATAAAAGCAGCCGCCCAGCGCATCAACGGCCTGAATACAGTGTTTTAATTCTTCAGGGCTAATCAGCGTTCCGGTAGGATTGGACGGGGAGGCAATCAAAACGCCTTTTGTGGTTGGCGTCCAATGCGCTTTGATATGGTCTGCAGTTAATTGGTAACCGGTACCGGCAGCAACTGGGATGGTTTTGGTTTTGCAACCTAATAAGGTAGCAACGTTACTGTTACACGGATAACAGGGGTCTGCCATCAATAGTTCTTCGTTCGGGTTAAGGCTGACTCCAAGAGCCAGTAAAAACGCACCAGAAGCGCCAGGGGTTACAAAAATACGATGTTCGTCTATAGTTACACCATAACGCTGTTGATAAAAGGTGGCTGTTTTTTTACGCAACTCTGGCAAACCTGCGGCAGGCGTATATTTAACCTCGCCTGTCTGAATGTGCTTAATGGCGGCATTGGTAATGGTGGGTGGTGTTGGAAAGTCAGGTTCACCGATTTCCATGTGAATAATATCGACGCCTTGCGCTTCCAATTGTTTGGCTCTGCGTAGCAATTCCATGACATAAAACGAAGAAATGTCTGCATTTCGCTCTGCCGGTTGTTTGCGCATAATGAGAGTGCTCATAAAAAAACGTCAATGATACCAATAATCCTTGCTAATTGGTGACTATTCTGCTAAAAATGCGCAGTTTTTATTTATCCTGTCTATAGGAGTTAATGGATGACCGATAGTACTAAACCGATTGTTGCATCACCTTTCAGTTTTGCGCCTTACAAAGAAAAAGAAGGCGAAGAATATATGGCTGACGCTCAATTAAAGCATTTTGAGACCATTTTAAAAAACTGGAAAGCCGAATTAATGCACGAAGTAGATCGTACCGTGCACCACATGCAGGATGATGCCGCTAATTTCCCTGATCCTAATGATCGGGCGACACAGGAATCAGAATTCAGTCTGGAATTAAGAACGCGTGACCGTGAACGTAGACTTATCAAGAAAATTGATGATTCCCTTAAAGAAATTGAATCAGGTAGTTATGGGTTTTGTGAGTCCTGTGGCATTGAAATAGGCATACGTCGCCTGGAAGCCAGGCCCACAGCTACTTTGTGCATTGACTGTAAAACCCTTGATGAAATTCGGGAAAAACAAATGGGCTAAAACAGCTTGTCGTGCTGGATAATCAACCTTATAGGGGCCGGTTTGCTCCTTCGCCTACCGGTGCCCTGCATTTTGGTTCCCTTTTCACCGCTCTCGCCGGGTTTTTACAGGCCCGGTCACAGCAGGGTCAATGGTTACTGCGTATTGATGATCTTGATACCCCGCGCAATGTTAAAGGCTCGGCGGACAACCTGTTAAAAACATTGGAGGCCTTTGGCCTGCATTGGGATGGTTCTGTCGCCTATCAAAGCCAAACGCTCGACGTTTATCATGAAATTCTTGATAAATTAACCAAAGATAACCAGGTTTATCCTTGTACATGCAGTCGAAAAACAGTGGCTGCTATTTATTCCGGTGCTTGTCGGGATAAACAGACCTTCCCTGATAGTCCTCATTCCCACCGTCTTAAAACCGATAACAGCGTCATTTCTTTTAACGATGAGTTGCAGGGCTTAATTTCAACTAATTTAGCTCGGCAGCATGGCGATTTTATTTTAAAAAGAAAAGACCGGATTATCGCTTATCAATTTGCGGTAGTGATTGATGATGACCATCAGGCTATTAATCATGTCGTGCGCGGCTACGACTTGTTGGCGTTAACACCCCGGCAAATCTATCTTCAGCAACTACTGGGATTGGTTACCCCGGGTTACATGCATGTGCCGGTTATTATCGACGGGCAAGGCTATAAGCTCAGTAAACAAACCCATGCCACAGCAGTCGATTTAAAACACCCTCAAAAAGTTATATTTGAATTACTGACCTTATTAAAGCAAACCCCGCCGTGTGAACTTCAATATGCGTCTTTGAATGAGTTGCTGGAATGGGCGATAGACCATTGGAATCCTGAACCGTTAAAAAATTGTCGGGCAATTTGTAGGTAGGGTTAAGGTAATGGAGCGTTTTGCACGTCGTATAGGCGGCTTGCTAAACCGGCTTAACCCAATTATCAAGCAAGAGGTCTGGCACTTTTATAAGCTGAAGTCTTCCAGATTTAGTACCTGGGAGTTTAGTTACCGCTTACAGGCAGGTTGGCTTTATGGATAATTTTGATCCGGGTGGAGGCGCTCTTGTCCCGCTTATAAATTTTACCCATTGCACTCAATTAAGTTAAAATCATAGTCACTTGATAAATAGAGCGGGAAATCAGTAAACATTCTGCGAAATCGCCCCGCTTTAAATTGGTTGCCCAATTAACCAATCAGCGAAGTGCTTGGGAAATACAGTCTGATGGTCAATATATACTCCGCGCGGTCACAACTCGGTTTTCTGATCGGCCATTTTATCCGATAGCGGCGTTGCAAAAACAGTTACATAGCTGGCTATGCGCCTGTTTTCGGGCTTTGCTCCCGAATAAAATAACTCGATCATAAATTCCGTAAACATGAACGCGCGGAGTATAGTCAGTTGCAAACTAAAGATAAACAGTGGGGGGAGTTCAGTAGTCGTTGATTGTATTAGCTAATAATCGATTTGATGAAGCAACCCGACATATAAGGTCATAAAAAAGCCAAAAAAATATGGTATTAACAGAAATGCTGACTGAAATAATGGGCTTGGCTTACAACGCAAACTTATACGGTAATAACTTAACAATCGTTCAGGATTAAATAATGCCCACTAACAAATTTGTTATCAGCAATCCCAAGCCATCAATTACCAAGCTCCCTGAGTTGGGTATGAAAAAAAATAATTTTATTGATGATTTTAAACAATATTATCTCCATTTGTTGGGCAGGGATGAAAACTGCCGGTTGCCTTTTTATGCAGGTGAAGCTCTGTCATTAGCAGTGCGTGACCGTTTGATGGAACGCTGGAAGGCCACCCACCAAACTTATAAAGCCAACAACTGCAGGCGGGTTTTTTATCTGTCGATGGAATTTCTGATGGGGCGCATGTTAAGCAATGCCCTGTTGAATATGGGCGTAACCGATACGGTGACTCAGGCAATGTATGATCTCGGCATTGACATTGAAGAGTTGATCGGTAGTGAGCAAGATGCAGGTTTGGGTAATGGTGGTTTGGGTCGCCTCGCAGCCTGCTTTATAGATAGTTGTGCTACCTTGCAACTGCCGGTGATAGGTTATGGTTTACGTTACGAATATGGCATGTTTACTCAGACTATTATTAATGGTGAGCAGGTTGAAAAGCCGGATCATTGGCTACGTTATGGTAATGTGTGGGAAGTTGAACGGCTGGAATATTCTTATAGCATTAAATTTGGCGGTCACACTGAAGTACAAATCGATGAAAACGGCGTGCAACGGTATTGCTGGATAGCGACCCATGATGTGCTGGCCGTGCCTTTTGATACACCGATACCTGGCTTTCAAAATGGAACGGTTAATACCTTGCGGCTTTGGAAGGCGGTGGCTACCGAAGAGTTTAATTTGGATGAGTTTAATGCGGGCGATTATGCAGAAGCTGTAGAAGCAAAAATTTCAGCTGAAAATATTACTATGGTGCTGTATCCCAATGATGCCAATGAAAATGGTAAAGAGCTGAGATTACAGCAGCAATATTTTCTGGCTTCTGCCAGTTTACAGGATGTCCTTACCAACTGGACAAGCATGCACGGAAATGATTTTAATCATTTTGCTGAAAAAAGTTGTTTTCAGTTAAATGACACCCATCCGAGCATTGCCATTGCCGAACTGATGCGTTTACTGATGGATATTCACGGCTTGACATGGGATAAAGCATGGGCTATTACAAAAGCTACCATGGCTTATACCAACCATACTTTGTTGCCGGAAGCGCTGGAAAAATGGCCCGTTAAATTGATGCAGCGGTTATTGCCCAGACTGTTGGAGATTATCTTGGAAATTAATGCCCATTTTATAGCTGAAGTGTCTATGCACTGGCCCGGTGACAATGAGCGTTTACGCAGAATGTCCATTATAAAAGAAGGCGATGAGCAGCAGGTAAGAATGGCGCATCTTGCCATCGTGGGCAGTTTTTCTGTGAACGGAGTTGCCCGGTTGCATTCGCAGTTGTTGCAGCAAGGCTTATTCAGTGATTTTTATGCCTTGTGGCCCCATAAGTTTAATAATAAAACCAATGGGGTAACGCCACGTCGCTGGTTAGCCGCCTGTAATCCGGAGTTGGCAAGCCTGATAACAGAAACGATAGGTGACGGGTGGGTTACGGATTTATCGCAATTAAAAAAGCTGGAACCTTATGTCGAGGATGCACAATTTCGGCACCGCTGGCATGTCATTAAACAGGCAGCAAAACAGCGTTTGATTGATTATAAACAACGTAAAAACGACACTGATATAAATTTTAATGTGGATGCCATATTAGATGTACAGGTTAAGCGTATTCATGAATACAAGCGTCAATTGCTAAATGTATTGCATGTAATTCATCTTTATAACAGTATTAAAAAAGGTGACATTGATAGCCGGGTGCCAAGATTTGTATTAATTGGCGGCAAAGCGGCTCCCGGTTATCGCATGGCTAAAAAAATCATCAAATTGATCAATAACGTTGCCCAGGTCATTAATTCGGATCCTGATACAGATAAGAAATTAGCGATGCTGTTTTTGAAGGATTATCGGGTTTCAGCCATGGAAAGGCTATGTCCGGGCGTTGATTTATCCGAGCAAATATCCACCGCAGGCAAAGAAGCCTCGGGTACCGGTAACATGAAGCTAATGATGAACGGTGCGATTACTATCGGTACGCTGGATGGTGCCAACATTGAAATTCGTGAAGAAGTGGGGGATGAAAACTTTTTTCTGTTCGGCTTAACCGAAGAACAAATTGAGGCCAAGCGAGGTCACTATGACCCTGTTGCAATGATTGACCAGGATGAAGACCTGCGGCAGGTTATGCATCTTTTGGAGTCCGGTTATTTTAATCAATTTGAGCCGGGAATTTTTGATGATCTGATCAATTCCATAAAAAGCCCGCATGATCCCTGGATGACGATTGCGGATTTTCGCAGTTATATTGATGCCCAAAAACGTGTTGAAGACGCATATTTGGATAAAGATCATTGGACCCGAATGAGTATTTTAAATTGTGCCAACAGTGGTAAATTCTCTACCGATAGAACGATTGGGGAATACAATCGTGAAATCTGGAAGCTAACGCCGCAGCCGGTAACTCATCAATAATCGCTGCGCCACCCGCATTGACTGCGGGTGGCGCAGGCTTTTTATTATTGCCTTAAGTCTTTAACTACGCGCACGACTTCATTATCATCGGCAATGGTTTCTATACTAAAACCCAGCTTGGTAACCAGTGATAACATCGGTTTATTAACGACCAAGACTTCCCCTTCAAAAAAGGAGATGCCTTTGGCTTTGGCCGTCTGCATTAAGGTCGTCATGAGTTTGGAGCCTATGCCCAAACAATGGCAATCGTCAGCAACCACCAGTGCAAATTCCACTGAATTACCATCCGGGTTCATTACGCAGCGGCCAACACCCAGTTCACTGGGCATATTTGCATCGTCAGTGACGGCAACAAAGGCCATTTCACGGTCATAATCGATTTGCGTGAAGCGGACTATCATTTCCGGTGTTAATTCTTGTAACGCTTGCATAAACCGAAAATATTTCGTGCGTTCGGACAAACGATTATGGAAATCTTTTTCTAAAATGGCATCTTCAGGACGGATAGGACGAATGGTGATATTAACGCCGTTGTTTAATTGTTGGTACTGGATTAATTCATGCGGATAAGGATGAATTGCCATGTGCGAATAGCGGGTAAGTTGATGCGATACTTGCGCTTTAATACGGGCATCAACAGCCATTACACCGTTTTCATCAACAATCAACGGATTAATGTCCAGCTCTAAAATTTCCGGCAGTTCACTGACCATGGTTGATATATTCAGCAGCACATTAATCAGGGCTTGTTTATTGGCCGGAGGTAATTGACGAAATGCGGCCAGATATCTGGCCGCCTTGGTTTTGGCAATCATTTGCTCAACCATGTAGGCGTTGAGTGGCGGTAGGGCAACGGCATTATCTTTTAAGATTTCGACCATAGTACCACCCAGACCAAAACTGATGGCAGGGCCAAACACGGGGTCTCTGACCACGCCTATCATCAATTCGCGACCATTGGGACTGCGGAACATGGGCTCGACAGTCATGCCGACTTCAGTTATCTCGGGGTGCAGTTGCTTAATGGCGGCTTCCATTTCCGTATAGTGGCGGGAAATATCCTGAACACTGTTAATGTTAAGCCGGACGCCGCCGATATCGGATTTATGGCTAAACTCGGCCATATTGATTTTTAAAACGACTGGAAATCGCAAGGTTTCAGCGGCAATCATGGCATCTTTTACACTGGATACCTTGATGGTTTGGGTGACCGGAATATGGAAAGCGGCCAGTATGGCCTTGGATTCTTGGGCAGTTAAAACCTGCCGGCCTTCTGAAAGTACGCGCTCAATAATTAAACGGGAACCTTCAACATCGGGTTTTGCAAGTTCATCGGTAGGTGAAGGGATTTGTTTTAGCAAAATCTGATTCTGGGCATACTTGGCTAAAAATGAAAAGGCATCGACCGCCACTTCAGGGGTGCTAAAGTGGGCTACCCTGCTATTGGCAAAAAGATCGCGACCTTCCTGAACCCTTTCGCCGCCTGTCCAAGAGGCCAACACCGGCTTTTTGCTGGTTTTGGCGCCCTCAATGATGCTAAGCGCAACCTGGGTTGGATTGGTCATTGCCTGAGGCGTTAAAATAACCAACACACCGTCTACGTTTTTATCTTTAAGACAAATATCCAAGGCTTTTTGGTAGCGTTCAGAGGTGGCATCACCCAGAATATCAATTGGATTGGCATGAGACCAGTGTACGGGTAAAGCCTCATTTAATCCTTCAATGCTGGCCGGACTCAACTCAGCCATAATGATGCCGACATCTTCGGCGCGATCGGTGCTCATTACACCGGGGCCACCGGCATTGGTAATAATCGCCAGGCGGTCTTTTTTGACTACATAATTGTTTGCCAAAACGCGGGCTGCAGAAAATAATTCGGTGATGCTATAGACTCTAACGACGCCCGCTCTTGCAATGGCGGCATCAAAGACATCATCGCCACCGACCATGGCACCCGTATGCGACATGGCAGCTTTAACACCCGCTTCATGACGGCCTGATTTAATCAGGATAACGGGTTTCAAACGAGCGGCCGCTTTAAGTCCGCTTAAAAAGCGACGCGCATCGCGTATGCCTTCTACATACATCAAGATGCCGGTGGTTTTGCTGTCGGTTGCCAGATAATCCAGCACTTCACCAAAATCAATGTCGGCTGCACCGCCCATGGATACGACTGTTGAAAAGCCGATGTCCTGTACTTTGGCCCAGTCTAAAATGGCGGTACAAACGGCACCTGATTGGGATAATAACGCCAAGTTCCCGTCTTTAACCGTACCGTCACCAAAAGTTGCATTAAGGTAGCCACTGGGGCGAATAACGCCCAGACAGTTTGGGCCAATAATACGGATATTATAACGGTGGGCAATATCCAGCACTTCTTGCTGAAGCCGCTTTCCTTCCGTACCCAGTTCACCAAAACCGGCCGTAATAATAATGACAGAGGTAACGCCCTTGTCACCGCATTGTCGAATAATGCCGGGAACACTGGGTGCCGGGGTGGCAATAACCACCAAATCCAAATCTTCAGGAACGGCATTCAAGTCAGGATAGGCTGTTAAGCCCAGTAATTGTTCGCGTTTGTTGTTGACAGGATAAAGACCACCCTTAAAACCGGCTTCTTGCATATTAAGCAAGAGCCGATAACCGACACTGTTTTCGCGCTCTGAGGCACCAACAATGGCAACTGATTTAGGGGTGAAAAAACGGTTTAAATAATGAGGGCCCATGGTTG
>SESA01001679.1_pt1 | contig 11210 bp, 7 predicted proteins | sample 3171451 | NCBI WGS metagenome assembly SESA01 (sample SAMN06051862, study PRJNA518727) | freshwater metagenome | biome: subpolar coniferous forest; feature: holomictic lake; material: water; isolation source: holomictic Lake 227, 8 m depth | place: Canada: near Kenora, Ontario | collected 2013-06-25...
CCACTTAAGCGTTAAGCGCTTCCACCACTCCATTATTCCAGCATTCCGTTATTCCACTCTCTTTTATTTCGGGCACCCGCCGCCCAGCACAGCATAGAGGCGCACCTGATTGGCGAGCTTTGAATATCGGAGGATGACCAGTCGCTGTTGCGCACCGTACAAAGAGCGTTGTGCATCGAGGACGCTCAAGTAACTGTCGATTCCCGTGTCATAACGAGACGTGGATAAGCGGTGCGTTGCCGTCACAGCCTTAACCAGGGATTCCTGCGCAGCGACTTGCTCGTTCACAGTGCCACGCACGGCCAGCGCATCGGCCACTTCCCTGAACGCGCTCTGAATGGATTTTTCGTATTGGTTCACAGCGATTTTCTGTTGTGCTTTGGCGGCCTTGAGCGCCGACCATGTGCGCGCATCAAAAATCGGCATGACGATCTGCGGCGCATACATCCAGGCGCCTGAGCCGCCTTTAAAAAGTCCGGAGAGTTCACTGCTCGCGGTGCCAATCGCAGTCGTCAACGAAATACGCGGGAAGAAGGCAGCACGTGCAGCGCCAATATCCGCATTCGCGGCTTTGAGCATATCCTCAGACTGCGCCACATCGGGTCTGCGCAAAAGCACGTCGGAAGAAATGCCCGCCTGAATGTCTTGGGGCTGTTTCACTTCCGTCAACTGAGCCGGCAACATCTCTGCAGGCACAGAAGAACCGGCAAGCAGATTCAATGCGTTCTCATCCTGAGCCACGCGTTGTTTAAATGCGGCAACGTCGCCGCGCGCGGTATCCACCTGCGTCTGTGCACGGTAAAGGTCAAGTTCGGTCACCATGCCGCGGTCATAGCGATGTTTGATCAAGGCGTAAGCATCCATCTGCGATTTCAACGTGGTTTCCGCCAGTTGCAGACTCTCCCGATCAGCCGCCAGCGCAAGATACGTTTCAGCGACCGCGGAGATCAACAAGATCTGTGCGCTACGACGAGCCTGCTCTGTGGCCAGATACTCATGCAAGGCACGATCCTTCAAGCTACGGATACGGCCGAAGAAATCAATCTCCCAGGCGGCGATGCCGAGATTGGCATCATAGCGCGTCGTGGTCATCCGGTTGCCCGAGGAGGAAAGATCAGCCGGCACCCCTGCTTTGCTTTCACTTGCGCCCAGACTGAAGGTCGGCAACAGGCTAGCGCGTTGAATGCCGTAGATAGCACGGGCCAACTCCACGTTCAGAGCTGCGGCTCGCAGGTCGAGATTGTTCGTGAGCGACACCGCGATGACGTGACGCAGTTTCTCGTCCGTGAAGAATGCCTGCCAGTCTAAGTCTGCGACGACACCCGTATTTGTCGTGGACGTTGTTTCGACGTATGCCGCACCCACTGGCCACGCAGCCGGGACCGGGGCGGTTGGCCGCGTGTATTTCGGAGCCATGGTACATCCCATCGGGAACAAGGTGATGCCAAGTAAAAGGAAGATGATGGATTGTTTCATGTTAATGACTTTCAGATGAATGCTCTTCAGCACCTTTGGTTTGGGGTTTTTTGTTGCGCTTGCCAAACGTCTTCTCGATCATCACAAAGAAGAGTGGCGCAAAGAGCGTGACCAAGAATGTAGATGTCACAACGCCACCTAACACCGCAGTACCAATGGCCTTCTGCGCACCAGCGCCCGCGCCATTCGCAAAAGCCAACGGCATCACGCCGAAACCAAAGGCCAGCGAGGTCATGATAATGGGACGCAACCGCAGCTTCGCCGCTTCCAGCGTTGCATCAGTCATGCTCATCCCCTCCTCCACGCGAGACTTGGCGAACTGCACAATCAGGATGGCATTCTTGGTCGTCAGACCGAGCGTAGTCAGCAGACCGATCTGGAAATAGACATCATTGGGCAGTCCACGAAGCGTCGAGCCAATCACACCACCAATCACGCCCAGAGGCAGTGCGAGCAGAATCGAGACGGGAATGGGCCAGCTCTCGTAGAGGGCTGCCAAGCAGAGGAAGATGACCAGAATGGAGAAGGCATAGAGCGGCGCCGCCTGCGAACCTGCTTGTCGTTCCTGATAGGAAAGACCCGTCCAGTCATAACCAACTCCCTGCGGTAGGCTTTTCACGAAGCCCTCCATGGTGTACATCGCCTCGCCAGAACTCCTCCCAGGGGCAGACTCACCCTGAATGTTGACGGAGGGGAAACCATTGAAGCGTTCCAGCTTGGGAGATCCCGATGTCCAATGCCCGGAGGCGAAAGAAGCGAAGGGCACCATCTGCCCCGTGATATTGCGCACATAGAGTTTTTCGAGGTCATTCGGCGACATGCGGTAGGGCGCGTCGGCTTGGACATATACGCGCTTCACGCGTCCGCCTTGAATGAAGTCGTTAACATACGCACTACCGAAGGCTGCGGAAATCGTGTTGTGGATCGAGCTGATGGGCGCACCCATCGCCCCTGCCTTCTCCCAGTCCACATCAACCCGGTACTCAGGCACGTCCTCTAGGCCGTTAGGACGCACTTTGGTCAAGACCGGATTCTGTGCCGCCATTCCCAGAAGCTGATTGCGAGCCTCCATCAATTTGGCGTGACCCAGTCCGCCGCGATCCAGCAATTGAAAGTCAAATCCCTTGGCCATACCCAGTTCGATCACGGCAGGCGGAGCAAAGGCAAAGACCATGGCGTTTCGAATCTGTGAAAACGCTGCCATCGCTCTTCCAGCTATGGCAAATGCTTTTTGATCTGCACGCGGACGGACGTCCCAGTCTCGTAGCTTAATGAAGGCCAAGCCCGCATTTTGACCGCTCCCCGAGAATGCACGGCCCGAGACCGTCATAATGCCTTCAACAGCATCCTTCTCGTTCACCAGAAAATGATCCCGCACGCCCTCCATGACCTTCTTGGTTTGCTCCAGGGTCGAGTTCCCTGGCAATAAGGCCTGAGCCATAAGAATTCCTTGGTCTTCATCCGGGAGGTAAGCCGACGGCATCCGCTTGAACAAGAAGCCCATTGCCCCCACGATCACAAGGAAAAGAACCACGTAACGGATCTTTTTTGCGAGCGAGTGTCCGACCACTCCCACATACGCATTTCTGAAGCGGAAAAAGAGATGGTCAAACCAGCGGAAGAAGGGACGCATGAACCAGACCCCCGACTCGGACGCTTCATGCCCCTTGGGCACTGGTCTCAGAAATGAGACGCACAACACCGGGGTCAAAATGAGAGCGACCACCACAGAAAGAAGCATGGACGCGATGATGGTCACGGAAAACTGACGATAGATGACACCCGTGGAGCCAGCAAAGAAGGCCATGGGGCCAAACACCGCCGAGAGCACCAAGCCAATGCCGATCAACGCGCTGGTAATCTGATCCATCGATTTTCGCGTCGCGTCATAGGGCGAGAGCCCCTGCTCGCTCATGAGCCGTTCCACATTTTCTACCACCACGATGGCATCGTCCACCAAGAGGCCGATGGCCAGTACCATCGCGAACATGGTCAGCATGTTGATGGAGAACCCGAACAGTCCGAGCACCGCGAACGTCCCCAAGATGACCACAGGTACAGCGATGGTCGGAATTAACGTGGCGCGCATATTGCCCATAAAGAGGTACATCACTAAAAAGACAAGCAAGATCGCCTCGAAAAGGGTCTTCACCACTTCATGAATCGCAACTCGCACAAACGGGGTCGTGTCGTAAGGATAGACGACCTTCATGTCCGCAGGAAAGAACTGGCTCATCTCCTCTAACTTAGCGCGGATCGCGCTGGCTGTCTCTAGGGCATTCGCACCAGCCGACTGACGGATCGCCAGAGCGGCTGCGGGTTTACCATTATAGAAGGCTTCAACATCATACGACTCCGTCCCGAGCTCCGCACGTCCCACATCCTTGACCCGTACAACAGAACCATCCGGATTCGTGCGCAACGGAATAGCCGCAAACTCATCCGGCGTCTTGAGCAGACTCTGAACAATAATGGAAGCGTTTAACCGCTGTCCAACAACCGCCGGAGCTCCACCAAACTGACCCGCGGAAACTTCCACATTGTAGGCTCGTAACCCAAGGATCACATCTTGAATCGTCATCTGATACTGGGTCAATCGCTCAGGATTTAGCCAGATACGCATGGAATACTGGCTACCAAAAACTTCCACCTCGCCGACGCCTGGTACCCGCGAAAGGACCTTCTCCAGATTAGACTGGGCATAGTCCCGTAGATCGTTGCCATCCATCGTCGCGTTCGGTGAGACCAGCCCCACGATCAACAGGTAGTTACGCGTAGACTTACTCACCTTCACGCCTTGATTCTGTACCACCGCCGGCAGATTTGCCATCGCGAGTTGGAGCTTGTTCTGAACCTGCGCCCACGCAAGATCCGGATCGGTCCCAGGCGAGAAGGTCAAGTCAATGCGGGCAGCTCCTGCCGAATCGCTGCTGGCGGCAATGTATAGCATCTTGTCGAAGCCAGTCATCTTCTGCTCGATGATCTGCGTCACACTGTTTTCCACTGTCTCCGCCGATGCGCCTGGATAGAAAGCGGTGATGGAGATAGAAGGCGGCGCAATAGGAGGGTACTGCGCAATGGGCAAATTATAAATAGCCAAGCCACCTGCCACCATCAGGATAATGGCGATGACCCAAGCAAAGACCGGTCGATCGAGGAAAAAACGTGATAACATGGTGTGCCTTTATTACTTTACGGTTGAAGCCGAAGGGGCCTTTTGTTCTTGTTTCGAACTCTGCGTCGTGCTCTCTTCAAAGGGTACTGCTTTCACCTCTGCGCCAGGGCGTACCTTTTGCATACCCTCGACGATCACGCGATCGCCCGGGACAAGCCCAGAGGCCACGATCCATTGATTGCTGAACGCCCGATCGAGGCTCAATCTCCGTGGTTCCACCTGTTGCGTCGCGTTTACAACTAAGGCCATGGGATTGCCCTTCGGGTCGCGCGAGACGGCCTGCTGCGGCACCAGCATCGCCTTCTCGTTGATCCCCTCTCTGATCACGGCGCGGACGAACATGCCCGGCAATAATGCTCCCTCTGGATTCGGAAAGACCATGCGCAGAATCACAGACCCCGTGGTCGGATCCACCGACACGTCGCGAAATTGGAGCACCCCTTCTAGCGGATAGGCTGTACCGTCTTCTTGCATGATCCGAACCTGACTTAAGTCTGTCCCCTTCAAAAAGATTCGTCCGTCCTCCAGACGGCGCTTGAGGCGCAACATTTCAGCGGTGGATTGTGGCACGTCAACATAGATCGGATCCATCTGCTGGATGGTCGCCAGAGTCACGGGCTGATAGGCTGTCACGATGGCGCCATCGGTCACTGTGGATTTTCCAATGCGACCGGAAATAGGCGCAACGATCTGAGTGTAAGCCAAGTTGATCCGCGCGATCTCCACTGCCGCAGTCGCCTGCTGAATGGCAGCTTCAGCCGCAGCCACTGCGCCTTGGGCACTCTGCACCTCCGCCTCAGTTGCCTTAAGAGTAGCCTCAGCCACATCCGCCGCAGTCACGGCTTGTTCAGAGTCGCTCGTAGAGACAGCCTTTTCCTTTAGCAAATCTTCGAAGCGTTTACGATTCGTTCGCGCAAAGGTGACCGTCGCCTGCTGCCGAGCAACACCCGCAAGAGCAGCGTTCAGGGCAGCCCGTGTCTGATCAGCGGCTTTCCGTGCGGCTTCGAGAGTCGCCCGTGCATGATCCATGGCAGCTTGAAACGGCGCGGGATCAATCTCATAAAGTTTTTGTCCAGCCTTCACATCCGACCCTTCCGTAAAGAGCCGTTTTTGAATGAGCCCACTGACTTGGGGCCGGACCTCCGCGATGAGATACGGCGATGTACGTCCAGGCAGTTCCGTGGTCAGCAAAATCGGTTTCTGCATTACCACAATTGTTGCCACATCCACAAGCGGAGGTTTCGGTGAAACCTTGGGTTGGCGATTGCACGCCGTCAGAAAAAGACTACAGAAAATCGGCGTCAATCCTACACCGCATATTCTGAGAAGATGGATTTGATTCGTTTTCATTTTGCTATTATTCTCCTTTGTTAAAAAACATGTTATGTACGGATGGTGTTGATAATTGCAGTGAACCCTAATTTGATTGAGGCCGACAAATCAGCATCCAGACATTGATCGATCTTCATTTTCATGGCCCCCAACCAGATGGCCCCTAACGCCGCTGCTGGCGTCGCAATGTTTGCATCCTTCTGTATCTCGCCTTTCTTCTGCAAGATGCTCAAGGTTTTTTCGATGAGTTCCAGCGGACCCGTCCCACTCTCGCGAAGGCGACGCTTGATGGGGATGAATTTCGCTGCTGGCCAATCCTGTCTCAGCATCATCTGAAAATATTTTCGGCTACGGGGCTGTTCCACGACCAATCGCGCCCGTTCAATGAAGTGAGCAACCAGGCCATCCAACGAGACGGGTTCCGGCAACACGCGAGCAATCTGCTTATCATGCTTCGCCGTCATATCCGCCACCACTTCCGTAAATAAATCCGGCTTGCTCTTGAAATGCCAATAAACTGCGCCTTTGGACAGCCTGATACGCGCAGCCACATCTTCAAACGTCGCACGCTCGTATCCTTTTTCAACGAATACGTCGAGTGCCACCTTCAGTATTTTTTGCCGCGTCTCTTCCGCCTCTGCTTTCGTTCGTCGCGCCATGTCTATCTCCTCGTACCTCAAAGATGGCTATTAATATACATACTTTCAGGAAGGTATGCAAGCGCGAAGCATGGCTTTATATTCCACTCTTTGCGGCTTGTTGGACTTGACACTGCCACCGCCAGTTATGTATAGTACAAGTATACAGAAAGGAATGGACTCTCATGGAAGCGACTATAGTGGACTTGCGATATAACATGAACAATGTTCTGAAGGCACTAGACCGGAACGAGGCTGTCAGCGTCCTGTACCGCGGTAGGGTGAAAGGCGTCATACGGCCTGCGACCACAGTGTCCTCATGCAAGATACGAGATCACGTCTTCTTTGGCTCCCGTCTGACGACGGAGTCAGTAGAGAACGTCGTAGATCGCATACGAGGAGGGCGCTACCGTGATCTTTGATACAGACATGTTCATCTGGGTACAACGAGGAAACCTCAAAGCGGCTCAGTTGATAGAAGGAGAAGACGAACGGCTGTTGTCCGTGCAGTCGTATATGGAGCTTCTTCAGGGTGCGGAGAACCGGCGACAACATGAGCTGACGAAGTCGTTTCTGCGCGATTTCGCCTTCTCTACGTTACCCCTGAGCGAGAATATCGGCCACCGTGCAGCCGTATACATTGAGGAGTATGGTCTGTCGCACGGGCTACGAGCTGGCGATGCCATTGTCGCTGCCACTGCCGCAGAGCACGGTTTAATCCTGTGTACGAGCAATGCCAAACACTTCAGCCCCATTAGAGACCTGAAGACGCGAATATTCAAGCCATAAACACCACAGGCCCCTCACCGAAAGAGAAGAACAAAAAAAGCCCCGCGAGCAGGAATGCTTGCGGGGCTTTGTTCTTTTCAGAATACCTTCAATTTATGACTGCGGCATGTTCGCCAGGTTCTGGAGCATGACGTAGTTATCCTTGAAGAGACCTTCTGCCTGCTTGAGCATGGCTTCACCGTTCGGATTGAGCTTGAGGAGCTGCTTGAAGCGGTTTTCCTTGAGCGCGGTTTCCGCGAAGGATTGCGTCGGAGCCTTGCTGTCGAGCTGCAACGGATTCTTGCCTTCGCCCTTGAGCTCCGGATTGTAACGGTACAACGGGAAGTGACCGGTCTCAACCGCGATCTTCTGGTGTTCGAAACCATTGATCATGTCAATACCGTGCGCGATACAATGCGAGTAAGCAATGATCAACGCTGGGCCGTCATACGCTTCCGCTTCCGCGAAGGCCTTGACTGTGGCTGCTGCATTGGCACCCATGCTGACCTGCGCAACGTAGATGTTTTTGTACGTCATGGAGATCATGCCGAGGTTCTTCTTCATCTGGCCCTTGCCGGATGCAGCGAACTTCGCGATCGCGCCGAGCGGGGTTGACTTGGAAGCCTGGCCGCCGGTGTTGGAGTAAACTTCGGTATCGAGCACCAGAATCTTGATGTTGCGCCCCGATGCGAGCACGTGGTCAAGACCGCCGTAACCGATGTCATACGCCCAGCCGTCGCCGCCGATCGCCCATACGGACTTGCGGATCAGATAGTCCGCAACGCCCATCAGGTTCTTGCCAATAGGACCACCACAGCCACAGGCCGTGATCTGCTTCTTCAGTTCAGCAACAAGGCCGCGCATCGCTTCGACACCTTCAGGCGTCTTCTGGTCAGCATCCTTAATCTTCTGAGCCACGTCCTTAAGTGCTGTCGGAGCCTTCTCTGAAACGAGAAGCTGTCCGATCAATTCAAGGGCATAACCGTTGAGCTTGTCCGCGGTCAGGCGCATACCCAAAGCGAACTCCGCATTATCTTCGAAGAGCGAATTGGCCCATGCCGGTCCACGTCCGTCTTCGCGTTGGCAATACGGGGTGGTCGGGAGATTGCCGCCGTAGATCGATGAGCATCCCGTAGCGTTACCTACGAGCAACCGGTCGCCGACCAACTGCGTGAGCAGCTTGATGTACGGTGTTTCGCCGCAGCCTGCGCAGGCGCCGGAGAACTCGAAGAGCGGACGCTTAAGCTGGCTGCCCTGAATTGTGGTCGAACTGATCTTGGAGCCGTCGGCTTCTGGAAGCGCCAAGAAGAAGCTCCAATTTGCAACTTCGGTAGCGCGCAACGGAATCTGGTCAGCTAGGTTAATTGCTTTCTTCGTGGCGTCAGCCTTGTTCTTGGCTGGGCAACGCTGGACGCAGAGTCCGCAACCCGTGCAATCTTCAGGCGCACACTGGATGGTGTACTTGAAGCCAGGGAAGGCCTTGCCCACAATGCCCTTAGCGTCTGCGGACTTGAAGGTTGCCGGAGCGCCCTTGAGGCAGGTAGGATCATAAACCTTGCCGCGGATCGCTGCATGCGGGCAAACCAATGAGCACTGCATGCACTGGATGCAGGTGTCAGGATCCCACGTCGGAATTTCAGTAGCGATGTTGCGCTTTTCCCATTGCGTGGTGGCGGTTGGCCAGGTGCCGTCGTTCGGCATCTGCGAGACCTTTAGAGCGTCACCGCGTTGGGCCATGATTTCGGCTGTGACAAGCTTGACGAACGCAGGTGCCGCATCAGAAACGACCTTTGGCATCTTGCTCTTGCCAGCGGGCTTCGAGGGATAGTCCACCTTTTTCACAGCGTCAGAAGCGGCATCAATAGCATCCCAGTTCTTTTTGACAACAGCATCGCCCTTGCTTCCGTAGCTCTTCTTAGCTGCTTTCTTCAACGCGTTGATGGCTTCATCCTCAGGCAGGATGCCCGAGATCTTGAAGAACGCGGTCTGCATGATGGTGTTGATGCGTCCGCCGAGGTGCAACTCATGGTCGAGCTTGAGCGCGTTGACCACATAGAAATTCAGCTTCTTGTCAATAATCTGCTGTTCGATCTCGTCGGGCATCTTGTCCCATACTTCGTTCGCCTCGAAGGGCGAAGCCAGCAGGAAGGTGCCGCCGGGCTTGATGTTCGCGAGCATGTCATACTTCTCAAGGAAGGAGAAGTTGTGGCAGGCCACAAAGTCAGGCTTGGTGCAGAGGTAGGTACTGCGGATCAGTTGCGGACCGAAGCGCAAGTGGGAAACGGTGATGGCACCGGCTTTCTTCGAATCGTACACAAAGTAGCCCTGTGCGAAATTTTCGGTATCGTCGCCGATAATCTTGATCGAATTCTTATTTGCGCCAACCGTGCCGTCCGAACCGAGACCGTAGAACATACATTCTTTACGGCCTTCATCCGCGAGGGTGAAGGGCTGGACCGTGAGGCTCAGGCCGGTGATGTCGTCGTTGATGCCGACGCAGAAGTGGTTCATCGGCTTCGCGCTCTTGGCGTTGTCGAAGACCGACTTGACCATAGCGGGCGTGAACTCCTTGGAACCCAAGCCATAGCGACCACCGAAGGTCGGAATCCAAGACTTGATGTCCGCCAGCTTGTACTGCATGATCTCGCCCATGGCGGTGCGAACGTCAACATAGAGCGGCTCGCCCATGGAACCGGGCTCTTTGGTGCGGTCCAGAACGGTCAGCGTCTTGACCGTGCTGGGAAGTGCAAGGGCAAAGGACTTGGCATCGAACGGACGGAAGAGGCGGACCTTGATCACGCCAACCTTCTCGCCCTTCTTCATGAGTTCTTCAACAGTTTCATGGACGGCTTCAGCACCGGAACCAATGATCACGATCACATGTTCGGCATCAGCCGCGCCGACGTAATCAAATAGCTTATACTGGCGGCCCGTGAGCTTGGCGAACTTGTCCATCTGCTTCTGGACGATGTCAGCGGTAACGGCGTAAAACGAATTGACTGTTTCGCGGCCTTGGAAGTAGACGTCCGGATTCTGCGCGGTGCCGCGAATGACGGGCTTCTCAGGATTGAGGGCGCGGGCGCGGTGGGCGGCCACAAGATCATCATCGATCATGGCGCGGATGGTTGATTGTTCAACTTGGTCGATCTTCTGCACTTCGTGGGAGGTGCGGAATCCGTCAAAGAAATGAAGGAAGGGAATGCGGGATTCGAGGGTCGCTGCGTGGGAAATAGTCGCCATGTCCATAACTTCCTGGACACTGTTCGAGGCCAACATCGCAAAGCCGGTTTGGCGGCAGGCCATGACATCGCCATGGTCACCGAAGATCGAGAGGCCTTGCATCGCGAGAGCGCGAGCGGTCACATGAAAGACGGTCGGCGTGAGTTCACCAGCGATCTTGTACATGTTCGGGATCATCAGGAGCAAGCCCTGCGAAGCCGTAAAGGTAGTTGTGAGAGCACCGGTAGTCAGTGCACCATGGACAGCACCAGCAGCGCCGCCTTCGGACTGAAGCTCGATCACATGCGGCACAGTACCCCACAGATTCTTCTCGCCCTTGGCAGCCCACTCGTCGGACCATTCGCCCATGGGCGAGGAAGGGGTAATCGGATAGATAGCAGCGACTTCACTGCATGCGAATGCGACTTCGGCAGCGGCTTGATTGCCGTCAACCATGATTTTATTGGCCATGATGTATTCTCCTTAGTTAATCCTACACTTCTATTTCTTTCTGCCTACTGAAATACATGAAATTGAATCCTGTATATCTAAACGTCTCGCCAAAAAGAAACCTATTTTTCACAAAAAAAATGAGTTAATAG
>SESA01001684.1_pt1 | contig 11201 bp, 7 predicted proteins | sample 3171451 | NCBI WGS metagenome assembly SESA01 (sample SAMN06051862, study PRJNA518727) | freshwater metagenome | biome: subpolar coniferous forest; feature: holomictic lake; material: water; isolation source: holomictic Lake 227, 8 m depth | place: Canada: near Kenora, Ontario | collected 2013-06-25...
ATCTAAACCCTCCCGATGTTCAAAAGATTGCTGGTACCGCTTATTATCATTGCCCTTTGGAGCACTGCGGTTTGCGCCCAGAAAGTTGCCGTGATCCTGTCTGGAGGCGCAAGCAAAGGCGGTGCCCATATCGGAGTTCTGAGGGCACTTGAAGAGCAGCATATACCGGTCAGTTTCATTGCCGGGACTTCGGTGGGAGCAATCATCGGCGGGCTTTACGCTTCGGGCTATACACCCGACGAGATCGAAGCTCTTATCAGCTCGGAGGAATTCCAGAGAAATGCATCCGGACTGATGTACGATGAATACGTGTACTATTACCGCCGGGAAGAACCGAATGCGTCATGGATATCTCTGTCACTTGATCCGAAAAAAAAGATCACCACTTCCCTCCCTGTCAGCCTGAAATCACCCTTTATGATCGATTTTCGCTTCATGGAGATCTTTGCGCCGGCCAATGCAGTGGCCGGGGGCAACTTCGACAGGCTCTTCGTACCGTTCCGCTGTGTTGTGGCCGACATCGATTCCTCATCCGCAGTCATCCTTAAAAAAGGAGACCTGGGCAGTGCTATCAGGGCATCGATGAGCATTCCCTTCGTATATAACCCGGTGGTTATAGATAATAAAGTGATGTACGACGGGGGGATGTATAATAATTTTCCTACGAATGTGGCAGCGGATGATTTCAGGGCGGATGTCATTATCGGGAGCCGGGTCGCTGAACGATATGACAAGCCCGATCCTGAGGATATCGTTTCCCAGCTCCTGGTCATGCTGATGGGCAAGCAAAGTTCAACCATTCCCTACCCAAATTCAGTTCTGATCCTTCCCAATGTTCCCAGGGTTGACCTTCTGGATTTTGGACATACCCGTACCCTTGCCGACAGCGGGTATGCAGCGGCCATGCGAAGTATCCCTGCCATCAGGCTGCTGGTCCATGATACGGTAAACCCCACTGACCTCATCCGCCGAAGAAACAAATTCAAAGAAAGCCAGCCGGCCCTGATGTTCGACTCAATCATTACCCGGGGACTCACAAAAGGGCAGCAAGCCTATGTAAAACAAGTTCTTAAGCATGGAAAGGAAGTGGTTTCCCTAAATGAAATCAGGCCCGAATATTACCGCTTTATCGACGAGGGTTTCGTGAAGACCATTTATCCGCAGGCCCGTTACGACAGCCTGAGCGGGCATTATGACCTGTTTCTCAACATCATCAAGGCCGATAATCTTAGTATTGATTTCGGAGGGAACCTGTCACTTGGAACGGTGAATGAAGCGTTTCTTGAACTGAGATACAAATACCTCTGGAATAAGGCCCTGCATTTTCTTGCAAACGGGTACTTCGGGAAGTTCTATGCTTCTGCCAAACTCGGGGCAAGGATTGATTTCAATTCAAAATACCCATGGTACATTGATCTTAACTACACCTATAATCATTTCGATTATTTCAAGAATTCTACTTTTTTCTTTGATGACAAAACCCCCAGTTATATTATAGAGCGTGAATACTTCGGGGATGCCTGCGTTGGACTTCCCATGACCAATGCGGGGAAGCTCGACCTTGACCTGGTGTATGCATTCACCGGCAATAAATACTATCAGTCGAACCAGTTCAGCAGGTACGATACCGCCGACCAGACAGGCTTCAATTTTTTCGCACCTTCTTTTAGTTTTGAACTGAATAATCTCAACCGGAAACAGTATGCAAGTGCCGGGGCAAAGCTGAAAATCAGTGTTTCCTATGTGAACGGCATGGAAGGTTTTTTACCTGGTTCGACCAGCGCAGGTAAAAGCGAGGTGATAGCCCACCACGACTGGTTTGCGTTCAAACTCTTATACGACAATTACTTCAACTCCCTGGGCCCGGTGAAATTTGGCTTTTACGCTGAGGCTGTCATCTCGAACCAGCCTTTGTTCTGCAATTATGTTTCAACCCTCATCAGGGCGCCGGCATTCCAGCCAATACCTGAGAGCCAGACCCTCATACTGCCCAATTTCAGGGCCATGAATTATGCAGGAGCCGGAATTAAGGCGGTTGTCAAAGTGTATAAAAAGATCGAATACCGCATAGAAGGGTATATTTTTCAACCTTACCAGGAAATCCTCGAGGATGCTCTGACCCAAACAGCATACCTGGGTCCCGTTTTAAGCAGCCGTTCGTTTATAGGCTCAACATGCTTTGTTTATAATAGTCCGCTCGGCCCGATTTCACTCGGCCTGAATTATTATGACAAACTGCCGAACAGCTTCCTCCTGAACCTGAACTTCGGGTATATACTATTCAACCGCCGCGCTATGCCATAATTTGACAGTACCAGATTAAAATGCCGCTTTCATTTAATTTATTATCTTTGCTTCCCTTTACGGAAAGATCAATTACCGGCTACGGTCGGACTCTGAACAATAGAAATGTATAATTGGAGTTTAATTCAGAATGGAAAACACAGACAACACCCCGAATCCCGGGTCGGTAGAAGATATCGCACGGGAGGAGAATTCTTCATCTGCAGTGAATGCAGAACCTATTGAGAACACACCTCTGCCTACTGAGTCAAATCAGACAGAACAAGTAAAAACCGAAGAATTCCACGCCGAACTGGTCCCACCTTTGGCCGAGGACCAGGAAGAACATGAAGAAGAGCTCGCAGCCGAGCATGAAAGCCACGAAACCCAGGCGAATTATGACCAGATGTCGAGAGGCGAACTGGTCGATCTCCTTGAAAAATCAGTGAAAGAAGAAGATATCAGTGCAATCAAGACCACGATCGCCCTGATAAAAATCGCTTTCCTGAAAAAGAAAAAAGAGGAAAGCCTTAGCAAGTATGAGGCTGCCATCGTTGCCGAAGGCGAGACGAAAGAGGAGCTTCCGCCCGAACTGGACGAGTTTGACATCAGGTTCAACGAGGTCTTCAACATCTACAAAGCCAATAAAGCAAGGTTCGTTGAAGGGCAGGAAAAACTCAAAGGCGAGAACCTGAAGAAAAAGCTGCAGATCATCGATGATCTTAAGCACCTGATTGGTTCGGAAGAGACACTGAAAAAAACTTACGACGAGTTCAAAGCCCTTCAGGAGCGTTGGAAGAATGTTGGCATGGTTCCCAGGGGAGAGATCAACAACCTCTGGCAGAACTACCATTTTCTGGTCGAAAAATTCTTTGAAAAGGTAAAGGTCAACAAGGAACTTAAAGATCTTGACCTTAAAAAAAACCTCGAAGCCAAGATGGCCCTTTGCGAAAAGACCGAAGAGCTTCTGCTTGAGACATCCATCCTGAAATCATTCAAGAAACTTCAGAAATACCACGAAGAATGGAAGGAATTGGGCCCTGCACCGGCTGATAAAAAAGACGAGATATGGGACAGGTTTAAAAATGCCACCGACAAGATCAATGAGCGTCGAAGGGAACATTATGCCCGCATTGAAGACGAGCAGGGCAAGAACCTCGAGACCAAGTCAGCTCTCTGCGAGCAGGCCGAGGAGGTTCTCACGCTTAAAAATGAATCTATTAAGGAATGGCAGGATCAGACTAACAAGGTCAATGAACTGCTTAAGATATGGAAGAGCATAGGCCCCGTACCCCAGAAGGTGAATGCCGAAATCTGGACCAGGTTCAAGTCGAGCCTTGACGCTTTCTTCTCCAACAAAAAAGAATTTTTTGACAAGCTGAAGGACCAGCAGCTGCATAATTACAACCTCAAAGTAGAGCTTTGTATGGCTGCCGAATCCTTTAAAGGAAATACCGACTGGAAGAAGACCAGCCAGGAACTGATCAGGCTGCAGGGCGATTGGAAGAAGATCGGACCGGTGCCAAAAAAACATTCCGATAAGATCTGGAAACGCTTCAGGGCGGCTTGCGACGAGTTTTTCAACTCAAAATCGGCCTATTTCAGCAATGTGCAGTCGCACGAGGAAGAAAACCTGGCAAAGAAGAACGATCTGCTTACCCGGCTTAAGGAACATCAGTTCGGGGAGGATAAAAATGCCAACCTTGAAGTTTTAAAGAATTTCCAGAGAGAGTGGACCGAGATCGGACATATTCCAATCAAGGAAAAAGACAGGCTGCAGAATGAATTCAGGGCTCTTGTGAATGAACATCTCGACAGACTGAAGATCAGCGAAATCGAGATCTCAACAATGAATTACCAGAACAAGATGGAGCATCTCAAGAGCGATCCCAATGCAAGGAGGATGATAGGCCGTGAGAAGGAGTTGCTGGTAAACAAGATCAGTAAAATGAAGGAAGATGTGAACCTCTGGGAGAACAATATCGGCTTCCTCGCCAAATCGAAGAATGCAGCCATCCTCAGGGAAGAATTCGAGAAAAAGATCAATAAGACCAAGAGCGAACTGAAAGTACTTGAAGCCAAGCTGAAGATACTGAAGCAGCAGCAGGTTTAGTCCTGCTGCAGTAAACCGGTATGACCGGTTATTGTTCACTGATCTGAATATTATGGCCGGAAACTCTTTCGGGAAAAACCTCGTGCTCACGACCTTCGGGGAATCCCATGGTACACTGACCGGCGGGGTACTTGACGGTTTTCCTTCAAATTTCCCCATTGACCAGCACTTCATCCAGTCTGAACTTAACCGCCGGGCGCCAGGGTTTGGAGAGTTCTCATCCCCCCGAAAAGAAGAAGACCGTTTTGAGATCCTTTCAGGAGTTTTTGAAGGCAAAACAACCGGGGCTCCCATTGCATTCATTATCCCCAATAAAGACCAGCGTTCGGAGGATTACTCCAATTTAAAAGACATCTATCGTCCGTCCCATGCTGATTTTTCCTGGGACAGCAAATACGGTCACCGCGATTACCGCGGAGGGGGAAGAAGCTCGGCCAGGGAGACTGCAGCCAGGGTGGCAGGCGGGGCGTTTGCAAAGCTTTTCCTTCGTTCGAAGGGTATTGAGATACATGCCGTTGTTTGCGAGATTGGGGGATTGGGGATGCGGGATGCGGGATCAGGGATGCGGGATGCAGGATGCGGGATGCGGGATGCAGGATATGGGATGCAGGATGCAGGATGCAGGATGCAGGATGTGGATGAGACCAAAATTATTGATTTATTGAATAAGCTGAAGGAGGAGGGTGATACTGTTGGAGGGATTATCAGCTGCACCATTACCGGTCTCCCTGCCGGGATTGGTGAACCGGTATTCGATAAACTTCAGGCCCAGCTTGCAAAAGCCATGCTTAGCATCAATGCTGCCAAAGGATTTGAATACGGGAGCGGATTTGCGGCTGCCAGGATGAAAGGCTCGGAGCATAATGATTCATTCGTGGCCGGCCCTTCAGGTGAGAACATACAAACGAGCACCAATTTTTCGGGAGGCATACAAGGAGGTATCTCCAACGGAATGCCCATTGTATTCAGAGTAGCATTCAAGCCCGTTTCCTCCATTAAAATGCCCCAGGAAACTGTAAACAAAGAAGGAAATAAAGTTCATTTCACCGGTAGCGGCCGTCACGATGTTTGCGTGGTCCCCCGCGCCCTTCCAATCGTGGAAGCCATGGCAGCGCTGGTGATTGGGGATCAGTTGTTGGGGATTGGGGATTAGGGACTGGGGATTGGGGATTGGGGATTGGGGACTGGGGATTGGGGATTGGGGATTGGGGACTGGGGACTTGGAACGAGCCTAACCCCTAACCCCTAACCCCCAAACCCTATCCCAAAGGTTCCTGCTGGCTAAGGCAATGCCATGATCCGAGTCCCCAGATGATTTCGACAGAATCAATTCCAACCACCTTGCGGTCGGGAAAACATTGTTCCAGTAAACGTATGGCCTGTTCATCCTGTTTGCAGCGGTAAAGTGGCATGATCACGGAATTGTTTGAGATATAGAAATTGGCATAGGAAGCAGGCAGTCGCTGGTCTTCGAACACAACCGGATCGGGCATAGGAAGCTCAACCACATCCAGCTGCTTCCCGTTGAGCAGGCGGAAGGTCTTCAGCTTTTTCAGGTTTGCGTCGAGAATTGCATGGTTTGAATCGTTTTTGTCAGGCTCGACCATGGTAATAACCCCGTCGGGTTTGAAAAAACGGGTAATATCGTCGATATGTCCGTTGGTATCATCTCCTTCAATACCCTCGTCGAGCCATAAGACCTGTTTCACCCCGTAAAAACTCATCAGGTATTCTTCGATTTCATGCTGAAGAAGATGGGGATTCCTGTTCTCATGCAGAAGGCAGGCCGTTGTTGTTAGCAAGGTGCCATCCCCGTTGAAATCAACAGCGCCTCCTTCCATGACGATGCCCGGATAAAAAACAGGGAGTCCCAGGTATTTCGCAGCCAGGCCCGGGATCTGCTCATCAAGATAATGAGGATATTTATTGCCCCAGGCGTTGTATTTCCAACTCACCACGACCTTAGGTTTGTCAGCTGCAGGGTTCAGGAGAAAAGCCGGTCCGTGATCCCTGCACCATGCATCGTTCGTAGGATGAATCAACATGTCGATCATCGACAAGTCTGCCCCTGCTTTCCCTAATTCATTCATTACTTCATCCTTCAATCCTTCATTCCTTACATTAATACAAACCCTCTCCCCTTTCGACAGTTCCCTGATAAAGGCGTTGTAATAAGGAAAGATGCCCTGCAGGGTTCCAGGCCAGGAATATGAATCTTCATGCGGATAACTCAGCCATGTGGCCCTGTGCTTATGCCATTCGGCAGGAAAGCTGTAACCCATGTCGGCGGGGGTGGGATGAATTATACTGTTTGCCATGGAACGAAAATGTGTTAATGGAAGTCGTAGCCTTCGTCGATGAAACGGTTCATTACCGGGCGGTAGCTGTCGATGCGCCGGTCGCGGAGGAAAGGCCAGTGCACCCTTACTTCGTCAAGCAACCCAAGGTTCAGTGCATGTACATGAACTTCCTCCTTGTCGTGAGATGCCTGGTAGAGCAGGTCTCCGAAGGGAGAGGAAACAAAGGAGCCACCCCAGAAATTCATGGAGCCCTCTGTCCCTGTACGGTTAACCGAAACGATATATACTCCGTTCGCGACGGCATGTCCGCGCTGTACAGTTTGCCAGGCCTGGTATTGCAGACGGTTGGTCTCCGTATCCTGGCTCAGAGCCCATCCAATAGCTGTCGGGTAAAAAATGATCTCGGCGCCTTTAAGCGCAACGATTCGGGCTGCTTCGGGATACCACTGGTCCCAGCAGATAAGTGTGCCAATGCGGCCGTACTTCGTCCTGAATACCTGGTAACCCCCGTCTCCGGGAGTAAAGTAAAATTTTTCGTAATAGCCTGGATCGTCGGGGATATGGTGTTTCCGGTATTTCCCGAGATACTTGCCGTCGGCATCGATCACTGCCGCCGTATTATGATAGATGCCCCTGGCACGTTTCTCAAACAGGGAGACTACGATCACCACACCCAGTTCGGCAGCAATCTTCTGGAAAAATGAAGTAGCCGGGCCAGGCACGGTTTCGGCGAGTGAGAAATAATCATAATTCTCTTCCCAGCAGAAATAAGTCGAAAGAAACAGTTCCTGTACACAGATGATTTGGGCCCCTATTGAGGCGGCTTCCCTGATAAGCCTTTCGGATTTCTCAAGGTTGGCAGCCCTGTCGGCGGTACAGCTCATCTGGACCAGGCCGACGTTAACGATCTTTTCCGTCATCCGCAGTCAGAATTAAAAACCAAGAAGGAACTTTTTCGTAAATGTTTTCCCGTCATGCTGAACAGCAAGGATATATATGCCCTGCCGTAACTCACCGTAAGGGATCACCATGCGGCCATTGCCAATGACAGATGGGCCGTTGGCAGCAATCTGCCGGCCGTTCATATCGTACAGCCTTGAAACAACAGTCTGTTCTTTCGGAAACTCGCAGAACACAATGAGGCGAAGGGTTTCCTTGTCCTGGTACACCGAGATCCCTGCTGCAGGATTCTGCTCATTGTAACCAACAGTGTAATCCAGGTAAAGATCATCAATATACAGTGTTGTATTGGCATGAAGGTCAGTTTGGGCGGATGAGAGTACCAGGATGTTCATGGTGTCGGGGGTAAGCAAGGTATCATACTGTATCCAGGCTGAAAAATGAGTCCAGTCAGCGGCTGCGTCTTTGGCAGTGAAATACCCCCCGGCAATGGTATCTGAAACGCCGTTAATGGTTTTATACAGCACTATCCCTGCAACACAGGAATCCCCTCCTACCGGGGAAAATTTATAATAGCCCATCAGATGGGTTGGCTGGTCGTGTATTGGAACACCGCCTGTTATCGAAAAGGTCTGCCCCAGAATATCAACGGTAAGTTTGCCAAGGGTCATGAAACCCGGAACATCCACGGGAGCGCCAGGAATTGCGATGTGCTTGCTGACGAGTTTGGCCGAGAACGATCCCCCGTGATGGTCGGTCGACTTAAATACTACAGCCTGTCCGAAAAAGGGAATGCTCATAAGGGCTGAATCCGGTGTATCCCAGGAGGTGGGATCGGAATAATTGGAATGGACGTCCCAGGACTCAAAATCTCCGTTCGGGATGACTGTTTGCGCATTACTAACGCTGACCAGGGCTGAGAACAGGGTCAGCAAAATGAGCAAGGGTGAAAATGTAAAGTTTTTCATATATAGTTTGTTTCGGTATCTTAACTTTATGCTGTAAAATTAACACAAAACCCCCTAACTTTGAAAAAATAATTCCTCATGCGTCAGGGCTTCCTGCTTTTTATATGCCTTATCCTTTTCCTGCCAGGGAAATCGCCGGCCGCCATTGTTTCGGGCGACTCCTGCCGGGTTGTACTTGACAAGAAAGTCGAGAAAAAATATAATGATGCGACCCTCAGTTTTAAACATGGGAATTATGTCAACACCCTGATCCTGCTGAAGGAAGTTCTCAAAGATGAGCCCGGATGTACCGATGCTGCCTACCTGATGGGCCTGGCGAATATCAAAAAGGCCACACCCAATTACAAGGATGCTGAGAAATGGTTTATGCAGGTATTGAGTTCCTGTCCGTCATACGATGTTTACCTATATTTTTACCTGGGACAGATCGCATATGGGGCTGAACGATATGGGGATGCAGCAAAATACCTTGAAGTGTTCCTGAAGGATGTTGAGAAGATCAAGAGTGACGAAGATTACAACAAGGCAACGGAGCTTCTTAAATACGCAAAGTTTACGGCGGAGGCTGTTGCGAACCCGGTTCCCTTCGACCCCAGGGTGGTGGAGGGCATTTCAACCCCCCGGGACGAGTATCTGCCAATCCTCTCTCCCGACAACCAGGTTGCTTTGTTCACAAGGGTTGTGACAACCGAAGGCGATAAGAATTCTGTCGTTTCTTCGGCACGGACCAAGGAAAAGTTTATGTTCAGCGAGCAGGGAAAGGATGGAAGTTTTACTCCAGGGGAAGAGCTGCCAGAGCCTTTCAACATCCAGGACAATGAAGGGGGTGCTACTCTCACAGCCGATAATAACACTCTGTTTTACACTGTTTGCAAGTATGATAACGCCAAGCATTACCTGAATTGTGACGTGTATTATTCTGAACGGGTGAACGGAGACTGGACCCCGATTAAAAGCGTAAGCGACAAGATCAACCTCCCCTATTCCTGGGAATCCCAGCCCAGTATTTCAGCTGATGGCAGGTCACTATATTTTGTAAGTGACAGGCAGGGAGGTTTCGGAGGATACGACATCTACCGTTCGATAAAAAATGAGAACGGGGAATGGGGTACACCCATCAACCTGGGGCCGGTGATCAATTCAAAAGGTAATGAAAAAGCTCCCTTTATTCATCCCGATGGCAAGACTTTATATTTTTCTTCGGATGGCTGGGTAGGACTCGGTGGGTATGACATATTCTACTCCCGGATGAATGAAAACGGCAGCTGGTCTAAGCCCAAAAACATAGGATATCCTATTAACTCCCCCGATGACGAGGTAGGCTTTTTCGTGAGCACCGACGGGAAGCAGGGTTTCTTCGCATCGAACAAATTCAATGGCAAGGGGGGATGGGATCTGTATTCCTTTGATCTTTATGAAGGGGCGAGGCCTGAGCGGATTTTGTTTCTTAAGGGTAATGTAAGTAATGAAAACTCTACTGAGCCTGTGAAGGCCAGGATAGAACTTAAGAACCTTGAAACAAAGAAAATATCGGAGATACCTCTGGACTCGAACACCGGTAATTATGTAGCTGTGGCTCCTTACGGGAACGACTATGTGATGACAGTAAAGAAGGAAGGCTTCGTGTATGAAACAAAATATATTGCAAAGGTCGATAGTTCCCATCCAGTCATCCGGCAGGTGGATGTTGCTATTAAGCCTATCGAACTTAACCAGTCGTACAGGATCAATGATATATATTTTGGATTTAACAAGTATGAACTTTCGGAAGCGTCAAAACCGGTCCTTGACCAGCTCATTGAATTTTTAAGTGAGAACCCTGAAATATTTATTCAGATCCAGGGACATACCGATAACATCGGGAATGATGCCGACAACCTGAAACTCTCCGACAACCGGGCGAGATCTGTTTACAATTACCTCGTGCTAAAGGGAATCCCTGCAAAACGACTAACTTTCAAAGGCTTCGGAAAGACTATTCCCGTGGCCGGCAATGAAACTGAAGAAGGCCGTGCCAGGAACAGGAGGACGGTGTTTGTGATTACTAAGAAATAACAGGGGTTGGGGGTTAGGGGTTAGGGGTTGGTGTATAAGGTAATACGTTACTAATCAGTTCTAAAAAAGTTGTCGTTATTGACAATTTTGGCGTTGTTGTTAACAGGTTTATTTTCTGCTAGTTCCAATTCCAGTGAATGCTAACAAATAAGGGTTGTAATCCTTGGTAAATAAGCGGTTTCGTTCTTTGAAATAATGAATTTCAGGATTAGTTTTGCAGTACAAATGATGCAAACTCCTGAGCAAATAATTATCGGTGAATTGCAACGCCTCATACTGATGCAGGCGCAGGAAATCAAATTGTTGAAAGCCAGAATCTCCGATCTTGAGCGAAAAATCGAACAGAACTCGACCAAAAAAAACAGCAACAATAGCTCTGTACCCCCTTCTAAAGATGAAAACCGGCCTCCACGCACCAGTAGCCTTCGCGAGAAAGGCGATCGTAAAGTGGGAGGACAACCCGGACATGAAGGAAAAACATTGGAGATGACGGAAAACCCGGATGAGGTTATTGAACACCGAGCATGTTTTTGTCCTGATTGTGGCAATAATTTGACGAATGAGTCCTTTGAACTTTTTGGA
>SESA01001690.1_pt1 | contig 11179 bp, 10 predicted proteins | sample 3171451 | NCBI WGS metagenome assembly SESA01 (sample SAMN06051862, study PRJNA518727) | freshwater metagenome | biome: subpolar coniferous forest; feature: holomictic lake; material: water; isolation source: holomictic Lake 227, 8 m depth | place: Canada: near Kenora, Ontario | collected...
CGGCAATTAATGGAATTATGAAGAATAACCTCAGATATGCAAGCGATAAAGATGTCATCTTGCAATGGATAGAGCATGGTGCCGACGAACCGGAATATAACGAGAAAGTCGCTCCGATATTAAACCGGGACTGTGTTTTATGCCATACACCCGGCATTAATCCTTCTTTACCTGATTTAACACATTACGCGACGGTATCCGAAGTGGCGCATGCAGGCGGTGCAACCATTCCTACGCTCGTTCGCGTCTCTCATATCCATTTATTTGGTATTGCCTTCATTCTATTTTTTATCGGCAAAATCTTTCTGCTTTGTGATCTCAATGTTTACGTAAAAAGAGTGGCCGTCGTGATTCCTTTTGCGGCAATGCTACTGGATGTGGTGTCTTGGTTTATCACCAAGTCCGCTCCCTCGTTTGCTTACGTGGTTGTTTATAGTGGCGCGTTAATGGGGCTTTCCATGGGCTTGCAAATTCTGCTTAGCGTTTATCAGATGTGGTTTTATTCCAGAAAAATAACGGATAGTTGATTTGTAAAAAAATGTCATGATGGAGGAAGGTTTTTGATAAGTCCTGACGAGTGATGGAGATTGCAAAACCGTCACTCACGTTATGCAAGCCATTAAAGTCTTCAAACGTTTCAGTCGGGGTTGCAAACCCCGACCGGCACTAGCCTCCTAGAACAACTCGTAAAAAATACCCCCTGCAAAAACTGTCACAGATTCACGATATAAATAGAATGACTCTGTTAATCGGTGACAATTTATTTGTTGTCAGTTATCCAAGCCTTATTTATTCCGCATAGCCATGTTATTTCCAATACAATGTCTTTAATAAAGTGGTATAAAACCATCTTTCGCCACTAACCGTGTACATTTTTGTGAGTTGCAAATGAACCTTGTAGAGCTTTTATCTTATTTTATCCTGATTCCGATTTTATTAAGCGGTGTATTGTTAATTAACAATACGCGTTTAACTTGGGGTAAAACTAAAGGCGAATTACAGGGTTTGATCATGATTTTTCCATTATTTAAAAAATTAATTCAGCGATCGGTTTATTTTAAAAACAGCCTCATTTTGCTGGTTCTGTTTTTACCTTCCCTGGCATTGGCGACGGAGGGTGCAGACGTTACCGGTTCATTAAAGCCAATGGACTTGACACAGCATTGGGCTGGATATCTTGCCTTGGTTGTTTTTGCGGTGGCTTATATTCTGGCCATGACAGAGGAAGTGACGGAATTAAAAAAGTCGAAACCTATGGTATTTGCGGCAAGCCTTATTTGGATATTTATTGCCGTTGTTTATCTGAACGGCGGGATGAGCGAACAGGCAGGGCATGCGTTTCGGGCTTCTCTGGAAGGGTATGCAGAACTGTTTTTATTTATTATGGTATCGATGACTTATTTAAACGCCATGGAAGATCGAGGCGTGTTTGACAGTTTGCGAGTCTGGTTGTTAAGCAAGAATTTCACGTATCGGCAATTATTCTGGATTACCGGCTTTCAATCATTTTTTATTTCGTCCGGTTGCAACAATCTCACGACTGCACTGTTAATGGGTTCGGTTATTTTGGCGATGGGTAAGGGGAGTCCGCGCTTTGTTACCTTGTCCTGCATCAATGTGGTGGTTGCTTCCAATGCGGGTGGATCATTTAGCCCTTTCGGCGATATCACCACGTTGTTGGTATGGCAAAAAGGTGTCGTACCGTTTGCCGATTTCTTTTCACTGTTGATTCCAGCCATCATTAATTTTGCCATACCCGCAGCCATCATGAATTTTTTTATTCCTAAAGAAAGACCTGCTGCGGTCATGGAAGCCCAAGCTATGAAACGGGGCGGTTGGATTATTATCTTTTTGTTCGTGCTGACCATTATTACCTCTGCCTGCTTTGAAAATTTTCTGAGATTACCGCCTGCTGCCGGCATGATGCTGGGCTTGACCTATTTGAAGTTTTTTAGTTATTACCTGCAAAAAACCCGCGATTCCTATTCAACTGTGATACCCGTGGATTTGACAGATGTCAAAATTGATTATTTTGCGCCCATGAAGTATATGAACAATCCACAAGCAGAGAAAAATAAACAGGTGGCGCAGGAGTTGCCTTTTGATATTTTCCAGAAAGTGGCAAACCTGGAATGGGATACTTTACTGTTTTTTTACGGTGTTATGGTCGGTGTCGGCGGCTTGAGTTTTATCGGTTACCTGGGTGTGGCGTCTCATCTTCTTTACGGCAGTATTGATCCCAGTGTGGCGAATATTCTGGTGGGCATTGCCTCGGCATTTATTGATAACGGCACTATTATGTTGTCCGTACTCACCATGGCACCGGATATTTCCCAAGGCCAATGGTTACTGGTAACCTTGACGGCCGGCGTGGGGGGCAGTCTGTTGGCGGTGGGTTCAGCCGCAGGCGTCGGTTTGATGGGGCAGGCAAAAGGTATTTATACGTTTACCAGTCATTTAAAATGGACGCCCGCCATCGCCCTGGGTTACGCGGGCAGTATTGCCGCTCACTTCCTGATTAACGGCCGTTATTTTTAGATCAACTCGGGAACATTGGATTACCGTGCTTAACCTTTTTAATCTGCGATATAAACGGCTTTTAGGTTAAGTGGTGAGTGCCGATATTTCAGAAAACAGTTTCGATGCCGCTGCCTTTTTAAAAAACCTGACCACGCGCCCGGGCATTTATACAATGCTTAATGACAAGGGCGAGATTATTTACATAGGTAAAGCCAAAAACCTGAAAAATCGCGTTTCCAGTTATTTTAAAACGCAAACAGCCTCGATCAAGCAGCAGGTTATGGTGGCTAAAGTAGCCGCTATTGAAGTCACCGTAACGCATACCGAAGGCGAGGCGTTATTGCTGGAATGTCAGCAAATCAAACGTCATAAACCACGATATAATATTTGTTTAAGAGACGATAAATCCTTTCCTTATGTGTTTTTGTCCAGTGAGCAAGACTTCCCGCAAATCACTATTCATCGGGGTGCAAAAAATAAAAAAGGGCGCTATTTTGGCCCTTATCCGAGTTCGGGTGCCGTTAAAGAAAGTCTTAAATTATTACAAAAGCTATTTCCAATCCGGCAATGTGACGATGCCTTTTATAACAATCGTACCCGCCCCTGTTTGCAATATCAGATAGAACGCTGCACCGCGCCTTGTGTAGGGCTGATTGACAAACAACATTATGCCTTGGATGTTGAAAGTACCGTGATGTTTCTGGAAGGGAAGGGCGGCTTGCTGATTGATCAGTTAATTATAAAAATGGAGCAGGCAGCGGCTGTTCTTGATTTTGAGCAGGCCGCCGGCTTTAGGGATCAGATTGCAAAATTGCGCTCAGTGCTGGAAAAGCATTTTGTTTCAGGCGAAAAGGGCGATGTGGATATTATCGCGTGTGCAAGTAAAGGTAATGTCGCGTGTGTGCAGGTGTTTTTTATCCGTAACGGCCAGCATTTGGGCAATAAGGTCTATTTTCCCGGACTGGCTGATGCGCATGATCCGGCGGCTATTGTGCAGGCGTTTATTCCACAATATTATTTGGATAAGCCCGTACCTCATGAGTTAATAGTCAGTCATCAGCCGGAAGAGTCGGCGTTATTAAGCGAGGTGTTGAGCAGTCAGGCAAAGCATTCGGTGGCTATTTCTGCCAGCGTTAGGGGCGAGCGTTTAAAGTGGCTGCAAATGGCCTGTACTAATGCCGGGAATTCATTATTAAGCAAGTTATCGGATAAACAGGGACTTTATGCCCGATTTCTTAGCCTGCAAGAAGAATTGGCTTGCAAAGACCTGCCCAAACGACTGGAGTGCTTTGATATTAGTCACACGCAAGGCGATCAAACGGTTGCCTCCTGTGTGGTTTTTGATAGAGACGGACCGGTAAAGTCAGCTTACCGGCGATTTAATATCGTTGGCATAACCGGTGGTGATGATTATGCGGCCATTCATCAAGCGGTTTTCAGGCGCTTTAAACGGCTTAAGCAGGGAGAGCATAAAGCACCGGACATCTTGTTTATTGATGGCGGCAAAGGTCAGGTGCGTGAAGCACAAAAGGCATTAGCAGAATTAGACATAAACAATGTTATGATAGTCGGCGTTTCCAAAGGACCTGATAGAAAGCCCGGCATGGAAAAACTGATTCTGGTTGATCAGGAACAGCCGGTAGACATAACACCGGGTGCCAGCGGTTTGCTGTTAATTCAGCATATTCGCGATGAGGCGCACCGGTTCGCAATAACAGGACACCGATTACGTCGCGGTAAGGCATCAAAGCAATCAGTATTGGAGACTATTCCAGGGTTGGGAGCCAAGCGACGACAGCTTTTATTAAAACAGTTTGGGGGGCTGCAGGGCATTTCATGCGCAGGCGTAGATGCACTTTGCGGTATAGACGGCATAAGTCGGCAGTTGGCACAACAAATTTACGAACTATTTCATCATCAAGATGACGATTCAATTTAACATACCCACTAATCTTACGCTGTTAAGAATCGCGTTAATTCCTTTATTAACGGTGGTTTTTTATCTGCCCTGGCACTATTCCAATCTGGCTTGCACACTGATTTTTATGTTGGCCGGAATTACCGACTGGCTGGATGGTTACCTTGCCAGAAAATTGCAGCAGGAAACACCTTTTGGTGCTTTTTTAGACCCTGTGGCTGATAAATTAATGGTCGCCATTGTTTTGGTTTTAATTGTTCAGCAACAAGCAACCCCGGGTCTGGCTATTGCCTCAGCCGTTATTATCGGTCGGGAAATAACCATTGCTTCGCTGCGCGAATGGATGGCAGAAATAGGTCAACGGTCACAGGTTAAGGTCTCTCAATTAGGTAAATGGAAAACCACGGCACAAATGCTGTCAATTGGCATGTTGTTATATCGTGAAGATTTATTGGGGCTGCCTGTCAATTTAATCGGTCTTGGCCTCTTGTATATTGCCGCCATATTAACATTATGGTCTATGATTAATTACTTAAGTGCTGCTTTGGCAGTTATTAAGAAAAAATAAATACTTAACACAACCGGGTTTGTCATCAATAGACCCGTTTGGTTTTTTGGCTTTTAGCGGTCTGTTAAAAGCCATTTTTTAACATAAACAGATACAGCATAGTGATACGCTGCGGTAAAAAAAATGGATCAGGAAATTGAAATTATTCAGCCCAAAGCTGAAACACCCGACGAAATATTGCGAATTGCTTTAAAGCTGTTCACAAAAAAAGGTTATTTCTCCACATCGTTAGTTGATATTGCAGAAGCGTCAGGGTTGAAAAATACCAGCGGCATTTATCATCATTTTAAAAATAAACACATCATGGCCGCGCAGTTGTATGCCAATATTTTTGATAGCCTAAATATTTCAATTGATGATATTCGGCGTAAAAATCAAAAATCATCAGAGCAATTGCACGGCATTACTGATTTGCTTTTTAAGCTGACCGATGATGCGCCCGAGGTTATGCAGTTTTTGTTGATTTTAAAACTCAATGAATTTTTACCGGAAGAAAAACCGGTTACTGAAACAGCGGCCTTTGTAAAGATTATTAAAATTATTCAGGCAGGTATAAAAGCAGGCGAAATACGTGATATTGATCCGCAACTGGTCAATGCCTATTTTTTCGGTATTATTAATAACACCTTGCGATCCGTACTGACCGGTGCCTTGAATAAAAAAGCCGACGCTTATCTGTCACAAACATGGCTTGCGGCATGGAATGCCATTGCCAAAAAATAATTGTGTCTTTGCATTAAAGAAAAATTATGGGTGATGTTGTTCAGTTTAAGCGGCAAACAGTCGCCCAACGGCATAAAGGCAATACCTTGTGCCGCAGTGGCTTCCATAAATGGGTTGTCCTCAAAGAAAAGCAGTTTGATGTTAAACAGGGAAAGTTGATCACTGCTTATCAATGCACGCGTTGTGCAAAAATAAAAACTAAAGCGCTGTAGCCGGTTTTCCACGCTGTTTTACAAAAGCCGGCTTTGGTCGTTGTAGTTACCTAATTTTAAGTGTCATCATTTTTTTAGCAGAGGAATAGACTTCATGAAAAAATTATTTGTTTATATGCTGGCTGGTTTGTTGATGTTTGGAACGACCACTATTTGGGCTGATGCAGGCATTTTGCAAAAACAAATTCAGTTCAAAAAAGGGACATCGGGTACAACGGTTAGCGGCAAAATTAAAGGTCATGAAACCCTGGATTATCAATTACGCGCCAAGGCCGGACAGACAATGACGGTTGACTTTAAAGCGGGTAAAGGCGCAGCGTATTTCAATATTCTGCCTCCCGGTTCAGATACCGCGCTATTTATAGGTTCAAGTTCCGGCACTCATTTCAAAGGAAAATTACCTGCTAACGGTGTCTATACCGTTCGAGTGTACTTAATGGGCGGTGCCAAAGATGGCAACAAAACGGTCAATTACTCACTTAAAATTAATCTCCCGGTCAGCAGAGGCAGTAAGTAAAGATTCGCATAAAATAGAATGACGGCATCAAGGCCCTACTTGATGCCGGCAGTTTTACACGCTGTATTCCTGTCAAAATGGCTATAAACATCAGGCTACCCACTTAAGCCGGGACAAAAATACCGAAGTTTAAAGTTAAATCGTTCGCTGAGCGGAGTCGAAGCGAGTTGTCCGCTTCGACTCCGCTCAGCGAACGATCTCTTTTGATGATTTATCATTAAGTTAATCCTATTGACGGTTAAGCCTTTTTGCTTGTCCCGTTTAAAGTGGGTAGCCAAACCTCATAGCCGCACCGCATTAACCTCTGCATGAAACAGTAAAATCATTATAATAGCTAGCTAACTTCATTCATGCACAACAAAGGATTGCCTTAATGGCTGAACAGCTAAAAACCAGCAACAGTTCAACACTTTCTGACTTTATCTGGAAAAATGCCGAAGACTTATGGGGCGATTTTAAGCACACCGAGTTTGCCCGCATCATGTTGCCCTTATTGCTGTTACGGCGGCTGGAATGCGTATTGGAACCGACTCAAGCGGCGGTGATTGCCCAATATCAGCAAGAAAAAGACAGTGGCATTGATCTTGGCTTAATTCTGCCGCACATTTCAGGTTATTCTTTTTACAATACCAGTAGCTACACTTTGGCAACGCTGGGTGCCACGGATACCCGAGCCAATCTGGAAGATTACATCCGCCAGTTTTCGCCTAATGTCCGGTTGATTTTTGATGAATTCGGTTTTGCCAATACCTTGGTTAAGCTGGATAAAGCCAAATTACTGTACCGTATCGTGAAAAACTTTGCCGAAATGGACTTGCATCCCGATGTGGTCTCAGAACGGGTGATGAGTAATGTCTATGAGCATTTGATCCGCAAGTTTGGCGCTTCAGTCAACGAAAAGGCAGGGGAATTTATGACCCCCAGCGATGTGGTGCGCTTTGTCACCAAGCTGGTGCTGCATACCGATGAAGACATCTTTACCAAAAAAGGCGTGATCCGCACTATTTATGACCCGGCTTGCGGTATCGGCGGGTTTTTGTCCGATGCCATCAAGCAAATCAAAGAATTTAATCCGCAAGCCAAAATTGTCCCGTTCGGGCAGGAGTTAGACCCCGAAACGCATGCGATGGCGATGATCTCCATGTTGATTCAAGGCTTTGAAACCGACAACATCAAGCAAGGCAGCACCTTGTCGAATGACAAACTGCCGGGTAAACGCTTTCATCATGGTCTGGCCAATCCGCCGTTTGGTTTTAAATGGGAAAAAGATCAACAAGCGGTCATTAAAGAACGTCAGGAGCTGGGGTTTGCCGGACGTTTTGGTGCCGGTTTGCCGCGTATCAGTGATGGCTCCATGTTGTTTTTACAAACGCTGGTGTCAAAAATGGAAGCGCCTGAACATGGCGGCGGGCGCGTCGGTATCGTATTGTCCGGTTCGCCGTTATTTAATGGCGGCACCGGTTCCGGTGAATCGGAAATCCGCCGCTGGTTATTGGAACAAGATTTTGTCGAAGCCATCTTTTCACTGCCCAATGATATGTTTTTCAACACCGGCATCGGCACTTATGTCTGGCTGTTGAGCAATAAAAAAGCCCCCGAGCGAAAAGGTAAAGTGCAACTGCTTAACCTCAGCAACACCTGGACGGCGATGCGTAAATCAGAAGGCAGTAAACGCCGTTATTTGTCGGATGAACAGATTGACGACAGCTTGCGCAAATATGATGCCTTTACCGAATCCGGCATCAGCAAGATTTTTGACAGCACTGCGTTTGGTTATCGACGCATTACCGTAGAACGGCCATACCGGTTTATGTTTGATGGCGATCAAGATGGAATTGACCAACTCAGAGAAGATAAGACTTTCAATCGCTGGGATGAAGACCTGCGTACAGCGGTGTTAACTGTTTTGGTCGGCATGGCGGGTAGTTGCCGTGAAAATAATAATGAAATCCAAAGCCGGGATGAATTTCGTAAGGCGTTACTGGCAGGCTGTGCTCCTTTAGTTGATGTGAATAAAATCAAAGCCCCGCAATTAAAATTGATTGAAAAGTACGTCCGCAAACCCTCGGAAGACGCGAATATTTGTTATGTCAAACAAGGTAAACCGGAAGCTGATGCCGATTTGCGGGACGCTGAAAATGTACCGTTGTTGGAAAATATTAATGATTACTTTCAACGCGAAGTGCTGCCGCATGTGCCGGATGCCTGGATTGATGAAAGCAAATGTGATGAAAAAGACGGCAAGATTGGTATCGTCGGTTATGAAATTAACTTTAACCGCTATTTTTATCAGTACACGCCGCCACGTGCGTTGCATGACATTGATGCCGACTTAAAAGCCAGTGAAGCGAGGATTGCCGCCATGTTGGCTGAGGTCGCGGAATGAAGTATAAAACATACATTGAATTATGCTACGATTTGGCTATGTACCTATTTAATGGCCGTTTTGCATGACGATTAGGGTTGTCGTTGACACCAATGTTCTGGTTGCCGGATTAATTAGTGGCAAAGGCCCGAATCGTGAAATTCTTCGCTTATGTCTTAAGGGGGATTTACAGCCTTTTGTTGGCAATGCCTTGTATCTGGAATATCAGGATTTGCTGAACAGAGAAAATATACAAGCGTTGTGCCAACAAACATCGGTATCGTTAATGGAATTTCTGGATGGTTTTGCACAAGTTTGTAAAGCCGCTGATGCCCGCTATTTATGGCGACCCAATTTGCGTGACGAAGCCGACAATCATTTAGTAGAGCTGGCAATCGCGGCACAAGCGTCTTACATCGTTACCAATAATATAGCTGACTTTGCCCGTGCTGAACTCAAGCACTTAGGTTATGAAGTCATCACTCCTGCACAATTATTGAGGTTACTAAAATCATGACAAGCTTATCTATTCGTTTACCCGATGACATGGCGGAAAAGCTCAAAAATATTGCCAAAGTGCGTGACATCAGCCTGAATAAATTGATGTTTGAATTATCCGCTCAAGTTTTAGCGGAAGAAGAAGCCAAACAGCGTTTTATTGCAGCAGGATTACGCGGCAATCCTAAACGCGCCTTGCAACTTTTAGACGAACTGGACGAATTGGGATTTTAAATAAAGGGATATTACCTTAAGCCGAGACAGATACCATCCCTTTAAGGGATGTTATCTGTGACAACCTAAACAATAGCGGTCAAGTTATGGTTTAGCACTTAACAAAGAAATAACAAAGTATGAGTGAAAAACTTAGCTATCAAAATGTAAAAATCTCACAAGTCGTTGAATTTGAGGCAACCCCGTTTCAACACTCTATACGCATTCCAGATTCTATTCCCGATGGAACTGCCATTCGGGTTTTATTGCTTTTTGATGATAAGAGAATAGAGACTGATTGTAGAAATAACACAACGGCAAAATTGTAATAACTAAGATGATGAAATATCAAACTTATCCAGCAATTATCCTCGATTCCGCTCCGCTGCATCGAGGCTACGATCTACGTTCCATTGAGGTCGCGGAATGAAGTTTAAGCCTTATCCAAGTTATAAGGATTCCGGGATTGAGTGGCTGGGGAAAATTCCGAAAGGTTGGGATATCAAAAAGTTAAAATATTTAGCCAAGATAAAAAATGGGCAAGATCAAAAGCAAGTTTTAATTGAAGAAGGTGGTTTTCCTGTTTATGGTTCTGGTGGAGAATTTGGAAGGGCATTTCAATATTTGTATAACCAAAAAAGTGTTTTACTTGGTAGAAAAGGAACCATTGATAAACCTTTATTTATTCAAGAACCTTTTTGGACTGTGGATACAATGTATTACACAAAGATTTTTAGCTCAGTGTTTCCAAAATTCTTTTTTTACCAATGCCTGACAATAGAATTTAACTATTATCAATTTGGTAGCACTGTGCCAAGTATGACCCAAGAAAGTTTGCACAATAATTATTTTGCTGTGCCAAGTTTTCAAGATCAAGCCATTATCGCCAACTTTCTGGATCGTGAAACCCAACGAATTGATGCGCTGGTCGAAGAAAAAAACCACTTTATCGAATTGCTGAAAGAAAAGCGACTAGCCTTGATTAGTCATGTGGTGACCAAAGGTTTAGACCCGACCGTGAAAATGAAAGACTCAGGAGTTGAGTGGTTGGGCGAAGTGCCGGTGCATTGGGTAATTAGTAGTCTAAAACATAAAATAAGATTACGTTATGGAGATCCTCTTGCAAGTGAAATTCGTGAGGATTGAGAAGTTGAAGTTTTTGGTTCAAATGGCTCAGTTGGTTTACATTGTGCCGCAAATACAAAAGTCCCGGCAATCGTAGTTGGCCGCAAAGGTTCCTATGGGAAAATTGTATGGGCAGAAAAAGGCGGATTTGTTATTGACACTGCTTACTCAATCGATTCTGATACCACAAGCTTAAATCTTCGTTGGATCTACTATGAATTACAGCCATTAGGACTTGACTCATTATCGCAAGACACTGGTGTACCAGGATTGGCAAGAGAAAATGCTTATGGAATAAAAATTGCGGTTCCATTATTATCAGAACAAACTGTCATCGCCAATTTCCTCGATCACCAAACCGCTAAAATAGACGCCCTAATAACCGAAACCAAACAATCCATTGCCTTACTCAAAGAACACCGCACTGCCTTAATCAGCGCGGCAGTCACCGGTAAAATAGACGTACGAGAGGTCGCATGATGAACATTTCATTTTCAGTCAATGATGATATTTTTTGCTG
>SESA01001692.1_pt1 | contig 11161 bp, 4 predicted proteins | sample 3171451 | NCBI WGS metagenome assembly SESA01 (sample SAMN06051862, study PRJNA518727) | freshwater metagenome | biome: subpolar coniferous forest; feature: holomictic lake; material: water; isolation source: holomictic Lake 227, 8 m depth | place: Canada: near Kenora, Ontario | collected 2013-06-25...
ATTCGCATGAGTATGATTATTGGCGCACTTTGGGCAGCCATATATGCTATTTATGGCGACTATGTTAGAGCTATAAGCGGTTGGATCATTCCAATGACAGCGATTATGCAGTTGTTTTTTGTACCACAAGCCACGGTTTGGATCGTAGATCCGGTTAGTCGTTACCATCAAAAAGTTGATCATGTTCCTTATGGACTTGCTATGGTTGCCGGCAAAATAAGCCAGTTTGGCAATATAATTACTAAGCAAGTAGAAAAAGTATTTGTGTTGCCGGATGATTTAAAATATCAAAAAACCGGAGCGTTATTTGCTTCTAATTTATTACAACAAGCCAAAACATTTAGAATTACTAACGAAGAACTGGCCGACAATATGCGGCAATTTGTAGGACAATGTATAGCCTATGATGCTTTATTAGGACGAAAATACACTATAGAAGATTTACGGCATAGTGATGATATTTGGGGATTGGTTTCCAGTAATGCCTCACCAATTAGATCATTTGTGTGGAAAGATTTAAGACAAGAAAATGAGCCGTCTACTAGGCCACAAATAATAACATGTCGGGAAGGAGTCGGCAAATTTAACCAGCAATGGAATAATGAACTAACTAAAGCAGCGACGATGTTCGGAAAAAAGATCTTTGGCAAAAACGCTTATATTAATCCTAGAGTAGAGCTATTAAAGCATTTACCGCTTGCCTATCAGGCATTAACCGATATGGCAAAATCTGCTGAAGAAATATTAAAGCAAAACATGATGATTTACGCAGTAGTAGATGGTATTGAACAAAAATCCACCAGTTTAGGAAATGCTCCTAATTTTGCAGTGCGGCGTGCGTATCTACAGCAACGTTCCACTTATGAAACCTTAGGCGCAATGGCAGCTGAAACCTTACCGACCATGAAGGGAGTATTAGAAGCTATAGCTTATTCAGCCTTTTTATTTATTATACCACTAGCAGTATTACCTTTTGGTTGGACATTTTTAAAAAATTGGATCCAAGTATTATTATGGTTACAAACTTGGGCGCCGATGTATGCAATATTAAATTATATTATGACGCTAGCGGCTAGAGCTAAATCTATTGCAGCATTATCAGTTTCTAATGAAGCTGGCGTTACTATTGCGAGTTCAGTAGGGTTAGTTAATGTAAATGCGGATATTGCTGCAATGGCTGGTTATTTAGCCATGAGCATTCCTTTTTTATGTGTAGCTATAATTAAAGGGGTTAGTTCTTTTGTAAGTGTGCCTGGTATTTTAAGTAATGTTACCCAAGGAGCGGCTAGTCAAGCTAGCCAAGAGGCAGCAACCGGTAACTATAATTTTGGTAACATTTCTGAGGGAACCAGGCAGATTTCTAATACTAGCATGTTAAATCATAGCTATGCTGCCAGCTATAGATCTGGTTCGTTTCATCAAGCCGATGGGCGTTCGGATTTAATAACTTCTGCTGACGGCCAACAAGTATTAAATATAGGCAATTCTAATTTACCGGTATCATTAAATGTAGCAGAAACTAAAAGTACGCAATTAATGACGCAGGCTGGTATTAGTCATCAAAAAGGATTGGCTCTATCAGCATCTTCTGCTAAAAACATGGCTGATACTTTAAATAACAGTGTAGAATTGTCTAATCATCTTGCAACAACTAATCAAAGTAATGATCAGTTCAGTGACGGTAAAACCATAGAGCAAATTGCAGCGCTAAATAAATCTTCACAAATTATTAACGACTTTTCTGACGAGCATAACGTAACAACAACCAAAGGTGCTCAAATATTAGCTGCAATAAGTTGCGGTACCGATAAAAGCGCTGTTGGCAAAATTATAGGACAGATCGTTGGTGTTAGCGCTGAAGTACGTGGTTCAATTAGTGCTGATGCAAATATACAAAAAGTTTATCGAGATGCGCAAAAAGTAGTTCAAAGCCAAGATTTTCAAGAATCGTTAAGAGAATCTTCTCAATTAACACATAATCAGTCTTTTGCTAAACACGATGATAAAGGAAAACGATTAGCTGATAGTTTGAGTCATTCTTGGAATGAATCTAACAACTTGAGACAAGAAGCTACTAAAAGTTTTACCGAATCTGAAAATTATCAACAACAAGCAACAGCAGTTAAAAACTCATCAGCGTCTATCAATGCAAATTATAATCAACAATTTTTAGAATGGTTTGCTGTGCAAAAAGCAGATAACACTAGTAATGGACACATAGGCAATATGGGGGTGGCTCATATTATGGCTCATAATCCGGAAATGGCAACCAAGTATGCTGAGCGATTTTTAGAAGAAAGAAATATATTGCCAGCTGAGCCTGTGGAACTACAAACAAAATCGCCAGATAATTTAAAATCAAGTTATCAGAAAGATAAAAGGCATATCATTGTGGATGTAAATAAAGATAATGCACATAATGGCATGAACACCATAAAAAACATGGCTAAAGAACAAGGTTTAATGCCAGTTAATAGTAATTTAGAACAAAAATTTAATAACAAACAACAAGAAGCTAAACAAAAATTAAATTTCGCAAATCAAGAAATAACTAATCAATATAATAATAAAGTTCCTGAACATAAACAGCATGTTGGAGAAATGGAAGATAGTTTTAACGGAGAGAGTCAAATTAAATGAACAATTACATTGAATCTAAATGGTGTCTCGCGAACCACGCTAAGCTTCCTGGAGAATTGACATCACTATTTTTTGCTATTTTTTCTGCCAATCTTCTGGTTGATTCTCTAGCAGATCGGAACTCAAGATTTCTTTCTGTTGTTGTAGCCTGTTTTAAAGGAAACTCTGGCGCTTTAAGTTTAAAAATATTTAACCATACTCCATCCAAAAAAGTACTAAACAAAAAGCCTAAGGTAATTGTAGCCATAGTATCAACCATAAAAAACCATCCACCGGTATTATTCCAGTCAATAAATATCAAGGAAACCCAGCAAGTTAAAAGTCTCATTAATCGTGTTTTTGGTAAATGTTTAGCATACGCTAACAGCTGTTCTGGAGTTATTTGCCAATCATCTGGAACAGCGTCAGGTAATGTTGTCCAAATTTTATCTTTAAGTAAATATAAAATTATATCAAAAATTAATGCAACTATTGGAAACAAAATTACAGCACAACCAAAAATATGGGGTTTATTAAAATGTAAGTTGATAATTATTGATACAATAATAGCGACTATAATTTTTAAACCCATAGCAATAAAACCTGAACTTGCCATGATTTTAGGATTACTAAAAAAAGTTTTTAATTCCATATGTTTTCTTCCAAGTTTAGTGTTGCAATTAAAATGCACCTTTTATTATAAGATAGCACATAAAAAATTAGAACAATACGTTTACATTCCACAATTAATCGTAAGGCATCACCTATATGTTTAAAAATTTTACTCGTGGCGGTCAAACTGCTATGCACGCTATTCGGATGTTTGGGCAAGTGTCAAAAAGATTAATTTTATTGGCATTATTACTATATACGGTTGTAGCTAGTTGTTATGTTTATCAAAAAACTACTAAATATCAATGGTATTTATTGGGTAATTATGCTGAGGCATGGTTAGAGTGGGCGATACAAGGTAATCAAGCGGTTCATAGAGTAAAAGAACCAACCGGCGAACTGGTTAATATGGTAGTTAGTGAGTTTATTCATAATGATTTCTTAAAACAACAACTAAATAATTTTTCTATAGCTATTAATAGTGCGTTATTAACTAGTTTAAGAGCAGCAGGATTATTTTTAGGAGCATTAATAGTATTATTATGTTACCGAGGTAAATTACAAACTATCAACAAAGATATTCGAGGGGCATTATTTTTAGAAGCAAAACATTTAAAAAAGTTTCTTAAAAAACATAAAAAATGTTCTGATCTAAATATTGCCGGTGTTCCATTAGTTAAAGATTCTGAAACTAAACATATTTTAATAACCGGTACTACCGGTTCCGGTAAATCCGTTTGTATGATGGAGTTAATGGATCATGTTCGCGCACGTAAACAACGAGCAATTGTTTATGATGATTCCGGCACTTTTATTCAACATTATTATCGGCAGGATCAGGATGTTATTTTAAATCCATTAGATGAACGTTGTCCTAGTTGGAATATTTGGCAAGAAGCCCAGGATTTAGCAGACTTTGAAGCTATTGCCGCATCGTTAATGCCATTACATTTATCCGGTAGCGATCCATTTTGGATCCACTCAGCACGAACGATTTTTGCGACTTTAGCTGATCAATTAAAAAATACTAACGATACTAAAACTACATCATTATTACGACCAATGTTTAGTTCCGATCTGGGATCGTTAAGTAGTTTATTACGTGGTACGGTAGCAGAGCCATTAGTCGCAGAATCTGTCGAAAAAATGGCATTATCCATTAAATCTACCTTAGCTACCTATTGTAAAGCTTTAATGTATTTAAAAGAAGAGAACGAGCCGTTATTTTCTATTAAAAATTGGGTACAAAACGAACAAGCTGACAGTTGGATCTTTATTGCGTCTAGTGCAGAAAAGTTAGAAGCATTAAAACCATTAATTTCGGTATGGATTGATGTGGCAGCTCGCAGTATGTTGTCGTTAGCGCCATCTTTTGACAGGAGAATTTGGTTGTTAATCGATGAATTAGCCAGTTTACATCGATTAAATAGTTTAAGTTTATTATTATCGCAAGGACGTAAATATGGGGTATGTGGGGTTACAGCGTTTCAAGATATTCATCAATTACGATCTATTTATGGTAGAGATGAAGCAGAGGCATTACTTGCAATGTATAACACTAATCTTTGCTATCGTACCAAATGTCCGGATACAGCTCTTTGGATGTCTAGATTAACCGGACAAAGAGAAATTATTGAAAAACGAGAAGGCTTTTCTTATGGTGCTAATGACATTAGAGATGGGGTATCAGTACAGCAAGAACGTCGCAAAGAACCATTAATTTTAGATGCTGAATTTTTAAAATTAAATGATTGTGAAGCATACATGTTACTACCGGAAAATACTCCGGTTACTAAAATAACTTTAACCGCCAAAAAGCGACCGGAGTTATCTAAGGTGTTAATGCCACGTAAATCACCAAAATTATCATTAACAACAAAGATCAAGAAACCATCAGCCACTAGTAAAACTGATCTTGAAAAAGAGCCTAAACTAAAAACTCTAGCTAAACAACCAATTAAAACTAAACAATCGACTAAAAAACAAGCTGAGTTACAGTTTTAACAGGAATAAAAGAAGATTTTTATGTTAACAATTTTCCCTTTAAAATCAGTAGCAAAAACTGTGGATTATTTTCAATCGCCGGATAATTATTATGTTAAAGATGGTATACAAGGTGTATGGTTTGGGGAAGGTGCAAAGTTACTAAACCTGGAAGGTGATGTTAAATTAAAAGATTTTATTGCGGTATTGGAAGGTAAATTGTCTCCGAACATTACTATGGAAACCACCACAAAAAAACGTAGATTAGGGTATGATTTAACATTTTCATCGCCAAAATCGGTATCTATTTTAGCTTTAATTGGTAAAGATGAACGAGTATTAAATGCTCATAGGCAAGCCGTAGATGCGACTTTAAAGTATATAGAAGAACATTATGCAGCCACTAGAGTTAAGAATGCAGGTGAAACCTCAATAGAAAACACAGGTAATTTACTATTAGCTAAATTTGAACATATTGAAACACGAGAATTAGATCCCGGATTGCATACTCATAGTACTATTATGAATGCTACTTACCGTTCCGATCAAAAATGGCGAACTTTACATTTTGACGAAGTGTATGACGATAAAAAATTACTTGATGCTATTTACATGGGTCAATTAGCACAATACTTGATGCAATCAGGTTATGAAATCACCCAAACTTCCGAAAAAGCTGCTTTTGAACTTAAGGGTTTTGCTGAGCATTTAATTAAGAATTTTTCAAAACGTCGCCAACAAATTGAGGAGGAATTAGAAAAGAAAGGACTGTCTGGCGGTAAAGCAGCACAAATTGCTAATTTTAATACTCGTAAAGATAAACAAAAGATCGATATAAAGGAATTAGAAGTAAGATGGGTTGCTGAGTTACAGCAATGTGATTGCAGTTTAGAATGGCTTAAAGATTATAGCGATAAAGCTCTAGCTCGTGGTCCGGTACTCCCGCCCAATCCTTATTATTTAGCTAATCAAGCAATCACTAAAGCTGCTAAAGAATTAGGAGAATGGCATTCGGTGTTTACTATTAAAAAACTCAAAGAATTAGCCGGTGGCTTAAGTATTAGTAATTATTCGCCAATGCTATTAGACAAAGTAATAGCCGATCAATTTAAAAATGGTGAATTACTATCCTTAACTAATGATTTATGTACTACTCAAACCTCTCGCGGTTTAGAAATGTTAAATGTCATTAATATGAAGCAAGGTAGAAATAAAATTTTTCCAATGTTTTCAAAGTTGGCTGCTAATTATTTAGTGACAAAAATAGCGGCAAAAGAATCGCAAGAAACTTTAAATAGCTTATTAACTAATACCGATCGTGAAATCGTAGTAACTGCTAAAAATGCCCCTAATTATGTAACTACGATGCATTCATTTATAGCTTTATCTTATCAATATGGGTTTCGTCCTCGCGGTATTACTCAAACTTTCAAAAGAACAGCAGAAATGTCAGAAGAATTAGGGTTAAAGCGAGTGCAAACTATAAAAGGATTTTTAATGAGTTGTGCTATCCGAGCAGAAAAAATCAAAGATCAACCAATTCCATCATATAATTTACCTAGAGCTAAACAAATTTGGATTTTAGATTTTCATAGTAGTATATCTGCCTCGCAACTTAATGAAATACAAAATTACGCTAAGGAGTTTGGTGCCAGAATTATTTGGGCTAATAAGGTTAATAAACCGCAAGCGGCAATTAATGCCTTAATAAATTTTGGGATCAAACAATGTAATTTGGAACGAGGCTATAGTAAAACCATGTCAGCATTAACAGTGCACCCTACATTAAATAATTCTATAAATGTAACTGAAAATCCTATTACTAAGGATGATTGGCAAACTTCTACTGCTAATAATTTGCTGCATTGGGTAACCCATAAATATCAACAACATAATGCAGCATTTGCGTTAAAAGATCTACAATTAGAATTATTTAGCCTAGGGCTTACGGTTCCTAAAGAAGTATTACAAGGCCAACTAGATTTAGCATTACAGCAAAAATCCTTGATTGATGTGCAAGATCAATCAGGTGAACTAATCACTACCAAAGAAACAGTTAACCTAGAACAAGCATGTTTACGGTTAGTAACTAACAGTAAAAATACTGTGGCTAAAATTGTTAATGAAGAGAAGATCCTTTTACCAAAACGTTTAACTAATGGGCAACAAGCAGCAATTAATTTAGCTTTAACGACTCAAGATCGAGTAATTGGCATTCAAGGGATAGCAGGTGCTGGTAAAACTACGATGTTACGTAGTTTAAATCAATTATGTAAAGATGCTAATTTTGAGATCATAGGATTAACGCCTACTACTGCTGCTAAAGGGCAGTTACAAGATGGTAGTAAAAATCTAACCAGCCAAGATCTATTATTAAAAGCCGGGATTAAAACTCTTACGACACGTAAATTTTTAATTGATAGTGAAAAATTATTAAACAAAGATCCAACATTAGCTAAATTAGAATATGGTAGCAATAAATTATTAGTATTGGATGAAGCCTCGTTTGTCTCAACTGCTGAAATGTTAGCGCTACTTACTAAAGTAGTGCAATTAAATGCTAGGATAATTGTCATGGGAGATCATAAGCAATTATCTTCAGTGGAAAACGGTAGAATATTTTATTTAATGTTAGGTTCTGATATGGCAGCAGTTGTTATGAAGGAAAATGTCCGATTTAAAACTGTAAAAGCCTTAACAGTAATGCAGCATATTTATAAAAATCAGATCCCACAGGCATTAGAACGATTAGGCGATTCGCTAATTGAAATTCCCGATCACCAAGAGCGGTTAATGAAAATGGCAGAGCTGTATTTACAGAAAACTCCGGCAGAGCAACAAAATACTTTGTTAATTACTCCGGAACACTCAGATCGTAAACTAGTTAATCAATTAATTCGGCAAGGATTACAAACTAATGGCCAGTTAACCGGACCAGAGCTTGGTTGCCATAATTTAACTCAAGTTAAATTAACTAAGGCAGAACAACAAAAAATTTTTTATTTTCAAGCACAAGATTTTATTGTGTTTTTTAAAACACCGAATAATTTTCAAGCCAAAATTAATGAATATTATCAAGTAACCTTGAAAAATTTGGAAGATCGCACCTTAACTCTAGAGGATCTAAAAACTCGTGAACAATTAATTTGGTCACCTGAAGATCAAACTAGTGTTATTAACGTTTATAGGCAAGAAGAACGTAAGTTAATGCAAAATGATCGAATTCGTTGGTTACAAAATAATGAAACACTAGGTATTTGTAATGGTCAAACTGCAATCGTTTTAGCCGTTGATAACACTAACGCAACTTTTAAATTACAAAATGATCAAACAATATCATTAGACTTAGCAAAATTGGCTAATCAGCATTGGGATCATGCTTATGCCGCAACTACCTTTGTGGCGCAAGGAGCTGATCAACAGGCTATTGCTTTAGCTAAAGGTGCATATTATCAAGAACTAACTACTAAAAAAATTAAAATTAACGATGTATTAATGGCTAAAGTAGCATCAGAAAGTAATAAAGTTATTTCTAGATGGGTGCATGTAGTAGAGATCAATAAAGATTATATTGCAACAGCCCAAGATCGCGATGGCAACATCTTAACCCTTGATTTAAAACAATCACCAATAGATCTTTATATTAAAAACCAAGCAGTTTGGCAATGTTGTTTCGATCCGGAAACTAGAAAAAAATCGGAGATCCCTAAACTAACGTCAATTAGTGAATTTTTAGTAAGTGTCACTCGTGGCGATAAAGTAATTGTGTTAGTAGATCATCTTGAAAGTTACGAACATGCGTTAAAGCAACGAATAACCGGTGCTCGTAGTGCTATGGAATATTTAGATCCTAATAAGAAAGAAGTAAGAGCTAAAGTAGATCAGATGACTGCAAATATTACCGGACAGGCAATAGAAGATACTAAAGAAGAACATATAACGGACCACAAACCTGATGTTGTAAAAAATTCTTTATACAAAAATCATAAAGCAACTATTGAGCAAGTGATTGATAAACTACATAGTAATATCTTACAGCACGCGACCAATTGGTTAGGCCAACCACAAAAAGTGATGAGTAATGAAGCAAGATGGGGTAAAAAAGGCTCCTTAGTAGTTAAATTATCAGGAGAGAAAGCGGGGTATTGGCATGATTTTGAAGCAGACAAGGGTGGTAAAAATCTATTATCGCTTTATACGGAACGCTTTAATCGCGATTTTAAAACTGCAATAAATGAATTATCTAATGCATTATATATTGATCCTGATAATAAATTATTTGCTAAAACAGCTACTATCTCTGCTAAGCAATCATCAACAAAAGTTACCACATTAGATTTTAAAAAGATTAAATATATTAACAAAGTTTATGATAGTGGGGTTGCTATTTTCGGAACTTTGGCTGAAAAATATCTACGAGAATTTAGAGGAATTACCGGAGATCTCCCTAATGATTTTAGATTTTGTGCTAAGCTCAAACATCCGGATTTAGGTAATCTTAACCCTGCATTAGTAGCGCCCATTAAAAATATGGAAGGTAAAGTTCAAGGGATAGTGCGGATTTTCTTAAATTCAGATGGTAGTAAATTAAATTCTACTTATATTGATAGTACCGGTAATAAACAGCAAGCCACAGCTAAAGCTAACCTTGGTAGTATGGTTAATGCAGCAGTTACTATTAATAAATCCGGTAAATCTAATACTATTTATATAGCCGAAGGGATTGAAACTGCTTTAAGTATTGCACAAGCTAAACCAGGTAGCACGGTAGTTGCAGCATTGTCAGTATCTAATCTTAAAAATGTACCGTTATCAAATGATATTCAAAAAGTGATTTTATGTGCTGATTATGATGGTAATAATACAGCATCTAATAAAGCGTTAATATCAGCTGCCAAATCTTATTTAGAAAGAGGGTTAAATGTAATGATTGCTTACCCTGCAAAAGTTCCAGGTATGAGTAAAGTGGATTTTAACGATGTACTAAAAAATGTAGGAACATATTCAATAGTAAAATCATTACAAAACGCCATAACGCAACAATTATCAGAAATTAATAAAACTATGGAGTCTAATAACTCCAAGGTACAACAAATCACCACACAAAAATCGTTAGAAGTTAGTAAAACCACAGCAGTAAATAATTTAAACATTAAAAAGGAAGATAGATCTAAGGAGTTAAGTTTATGAGGACAGTTAGTGTTAGATTTGACGATTATTTAGCCAATTGGATTGTTAGTTGTGCTCAACAAAATAGGGTTGGTATTTCAGAATTTATTCGTAACCTTCTATATGAAAAAATAGCTAAAGGGCAAATTGAAATTCATGCTTTAAAAACTAATATAGCTAAAAAACAACCAGTCTTACCAAATTATAGCACTGAATTAGGTTATATTATCTTTGCAGCTAAACTAATAGAAAAGTTTATTTTAACGACTCAAGAGCAAGGGGAAGAATTACGTAACGCTGCTTTTCAAGAAGCTAAAGACTCATTAAGCCAATTAAATATTAATAACAAAAATAAAGAACAAAAATTTTGTTTTAATTTAGAAGAGCAGATTTACACATGTTTAGCTAATGAAGCTTCTAGATTACAAATAGTACCGTCTTACTTGATCCGTATCGTTGTTGAAAATGCCTATCTAGAGGATCATATGGTAGTGAATTATCAAGTATCTGAACTACATAAAAATAGTATGGAGCATCAAGTTATTGCTTGTAAGTTATTAGAAGTATTAATTAGTCATACTATTTCTGATGGAGACGAGATAGTAGAGCAGGCTCGTTACAGTGCTAAGGAAACCATCTCTAAACTTTATAAACCCAATAAATATACAGTTCTTGCTACCTCTTAAAATTTTATGTAAAATAGGCAATTTAATTAATTAACTAGAAACGTGTATAGAGAACGATTTATGAAAATTATTATACCAACTGCCCTACAAAA
>SESA01001704.1_pt1 | contig 11076 bp, 11 predicted proteins | sample 3171451 | NCBI WGS metagenome assembly SESA01 (sample SAMN06051862, study PRJNA518727) | freshwater metagenome | biome: subpolar coniferous forest; feature: holomictic lake; material: water; isolation source: holomictic Lake 227, 8 m depth | place: Canada: near Kenora, Ontario | collected...
TGGGCATGATGCGTGACTTTTTGGTTGAATAGTTAAGCGCTTGTTAATCCGGTAAAAAAACGGGCGCTCTAATGCGCCCGTTTTTATTTGGCTATCAACTTAACACGGGACAGACCGGATTACATCAGCGGCAGAATCTGATCAAGAATCTTGCCGTTAGTAACCAGAACCTGCTTGGGAAAAAGACCTTCATTGCCTTTAAAATCGGTCACGGTAGCGCCCGCTTCCCTAGCTATTAAAGCACCCGCAGCAACATCGTACAGATTTAATTCCTGCTCCCAAAAAGCATCAATCTGCCCATCTGCAACCAAACATAAATCCACAGCGGCCGAGCCAAAACGCCGCTGTCCCGTGGTGTTTTGTGCGATTCTGCCAAACCGCTCCAGATTATTGTCAGTCAAGTAAGACCGCAGGCAGGCAAACCCGGTACCAATCATCGCGTCGGCCAGATTGCTTTCCGGGGAAACCGTGATGGGCAGACCGTTTTTAAAAGCCCCCCTGCCCTTTTCCGCACAGTAGTAATCATCTAAAGCCGGCGCATAAACCGCACCCATCATCAGCTCTTGATCAATTTCCAGCGCAACACTGATAGACCAAAAGTATTGGCCTCTTGAAAATGAATGCGTGCCATCGATAGGGTCAACTATCCACCGATTGGTTTGGTTAGCGCTTTGCCCGCTCTCTTCTCCCCAAAAACCATATTCCGGGTACTTCGTAGTTAGGGTTTCTTTTAAAAAAGCCTCAACAGCAACATCCGCCGCAGTAACAAAATCTCGCGGACTTTTTTTGTTAACTTCAACATTTTTTAAGTCTTTAAAATAAGTCATTGCAATGGCTCCTGCTTCACGGACCACTTCTTCAAGTACAGCAAGCGAAATCGACATCTGGGGGTAACCTTATCAATCAAAAAAGGTTGATTATACGGCAAGAAAGTTAAGTCGTTGAAAAATGACTATCGCTAAGGTAATAACTCTCAATTGATTAGAAGCGTTGTACTCAACGTAATGAGTTTTACGAATTTTATAAAAAGCTGTTCACCACGAAGACACGAAGTTTTTACCATGGTTTTTCTTCGTGGTTTTACACATTAAATTAATACTGATTGCGAGTCGGCAAATACCGATCACGATCATAGGGTGGCGTTTCATGCGCTGGAATAATATCGTTCGGCCAGTCTTTAGCCCATTGATTCCGATCTTCTTCATCAGCGTAGTAGCGGAGATAAAGCTCGGAGTCCTCCTCGCTACCACTACCCACCAAGTCGATGTGACAAGCAGAGTTTTCATTGATTGGCATATCCGGATTTTCCACCAGCAACTCCTCATGCCATAATTCCTCATACAGTTCGCGATCACTAAGATGGTTGGTGTTATAAAGAAATGTGCGCAGCAAAGCCAAGCCGCGTATCACTTCCCACAACTTGGCGTTCAGTTGCATATCATCCAATTCTTCCGGAGCTGGCAACGCCACACCGCCTTGCATCAGTAAGTCAAAAGACGTGATTCTTTCAGCTTCCTCGTAGGCCACTACATACTCCCAAAATTGTTCCCGCAATTCCTGTGATAACTTTTCCGACTCGAAGAACGACAATTCATCGCTCACGAACGCTTCGGCCCTGCGTTGCAAATCTTGAATATGTGTCTGCCTATCGGCGCTTTCTTTGTTTTCTATGGGTTTTTTAGGCATTACGGTGTCCTCCGGAATCAGAGTCAATTATGTTAGATGATTGGGTTTTATGCAAATACTGTACTCGTGCGATTAATTCTACTAGCTGGACAAGGAAAAGCTCGTCCAGCCACTTATATTATGATTAGTGTTAAAGTCGTATAGGTTGAGTTGCGCTTTTTGCCTGTCCGAGTTGATGGACTTATTAAGCGAGCAGTCTATCATATTCGGCATGAGTGCCAATCCAAATCCAAAGGAAGCCACTTTCAATTTGTGTGGCAACTGCTCGGTAATGTGAACCGACACGAGCAGACCAAACCTTGCCGACTTTCTTAAACTGTAAAGAGGAATGAAAAGGGTCTGCTTTGAGCAACTTAAAATTCTTATCTGCAAGCCCACGAATTTCTGGCGGAAGTTTTTCATAACCTACCCAGAAACTGGAAGCCGTTTTATGTTTCAAAGGTCTCTCGTTTTTCCGGCTTGATGCTCAACTAACGCCGCGTTTATTAGAAAATCCAGCTTTCCGGCATTTGAATCAACTTCAATTTGCCTATCCCACCGAGATTGATCGAATTCAATAAACCAGTCACGGAGCTTGGAAAATGAAGCATTATCCAGCTCTGTAATTTGCTCTTCTATCGTTTCTACACTCATCATGATAATTTACACCGATATAAATTGATTGTGTGAGGATTATATAATTAAAAATTAAACTATGCCTTACTGCATTGTATCGGATTGGATTGGATTGTAAATAATCATCTAAAGCAAGCAGAGGCCGCCGAGATATTAATGGTTTCCCGTCCGCGCGTCTCTGATTTGATGAATAAAAAGGTAAGTAAGTTTACCATTGATGCTTTGGTGAATATGTTGAACCGTGTCGGCAAGCCGGTTCGGCTTGCGGTTGGTTAGCGCAACACTAGCACAGGACGAACGGATTTATTTTTACAAGGCTCTTCTGCACGAAATTGCATGCCAAGGCTCGCCAGCCTCATCCAGAAGGCTGGTCACGGTTTCATAGAGTGTCGGCAGGGATTCATCAATAGTACCCCAAGACCGTCAGGTCGTTTACCGAGGCGTAACCATGAATCAACACGTTACGAAACGCGATAATTTGAGGCGCATCGGGAATGCGATCGCCCCATTCCGGCTCGATTCTGCATAACTGATTAAGCGCCTCACCAATAATTTCGAACTGGCGCTCGACGGCGGAACGCAACAACCTATCATTGGCATAGTCCTCGAAGGTTTTATCCTCCACGAATTCCAGTATTGCCGCAGCGGCCTCCCTTGCATCCCATAGATATGCGCGTGGATCACGCTGCATAAACGACTTCACGGCTTTGATTGACGCTGGCCTGGATATAGGGGTTACGCAGAGAGGAGGATTCCGCCAGCTCGACGGCACGTCCCAGGATTTGTGACAAGTCAGCTTGTAACCCAAAAAATGCCTTTAGCGTAGGGCCGACGGCGGATGGCGAGAACTCCACCAAGAAATCGCCATCACTGCTTTCCGGGGCGAAATCGGTTCCACGCGAGGCAGAACCAAACACTTCAAGCCGTTGTACGCGATAGCGCCGACAGAGTTCAGCGATGTCGGCCTGGTGTTGCTGAATAAAGATGTGCATTGTTAATGCCTCCTTAGGTTTATGTACAACCGATCTGGTAATCTTTGTTTAATTTCTGACTGGTAGCTTTTCGGTACAGGCGTAGGCGTAGGCCGGAATAAGACCACCCAAGCGTAGCGAGTGGTGGCGTTTCCGGCAATTTGTGCAAAAGTATGCCGGAAACGCTTGTTCTCGCTTACGCTCGAAAAGTCTTATTCCGGCCTATTCATGCTCCATGTCTTCCACATCGGGAGGCACAACATCGCCCCAACTGCTTGTATACCACCCAAGCTCTACAAAACGGGCAAAAGAGCTATATGGCCAATCGCCGGGCGAAGAAACCAAGCCATGTTTGACCGGGTTGTAATGGATGTAATCCAGATGCTTGTGAAAATCGATTTCGTCGCGGATGCAATGATCATAAAAACGCGGTTGCCAAACAGTTTTCGCGCCGTCTTTTCGTGTTTTAGCGGGAATACGCCTTGAAAAGCTTGTCTTCACCATTTGCCATCGGGTAGAAAAATCGGCATCACCCTCTGGTAAGCTCCATAGACAATGTAGATGATCCGGCAAAATGACCGCTGCCAATAGATCAAAAGGGCGTTTCACCTTCACCTCCCGAAAAGATTGGCGCAGTTGTTCGACCCGTTCGCCGTCTGCAAAAATAAGTTGTCGGCGGTAAGTGACCAAGGTAAAGAAATAAGTTCCGCCGGGAATATACACGCGTCGGTAATTGCTCATTGAACACCTTCAATCCACCGTAAATACGAAATGATGTAGGCCGGAATAAGGCCACCCAAGCGGAGCGCGTGGTGGCGTTTCCGGCAATTTGAGCGGTGTGTGGCCGGAAACGCTTGTTCTCGCTTGCGCTCGAAAAGCCTTATTCCGGCCTACAAGGCTTCACGGACAACTTCTTCAAGTACAGCAAGCGAAATCGACATCTGGGGGTAACCTTATCAATCAAAAAAGGTTGATTATACGGCAAGAAAGTTAAGTCGTTGAAAAATGACCATCGTCAAAAGCCAAATTAACCAAATAATCCGTAGAATTATTCGTCAAATAATTGTAGACCGGAATAAGACTTTTCGAGCGTAAGCGAGAATAAACATTTCCGGCCTACCAGGCTGAAGCTGTCCAATGACGAGCGAAGCGAGGAACGACCTTGAGCGACTTGTTAGGTTCACTTTGTGTTCGTCTTTACATATATATAGAAGACTTTATTGCCGGCAGGAAAAACCGATATTTCTTTGTACGCACCAACATTTTCCCAGCGGATTACATTCTCATTAGAAAAAGTTGGATTGGACTCTTGAAGCCCTATTGCGGAAATTGCATTATTTCCATACGCCACGTTATCCATACCTCTTAATGTCAGCCAGTCGGCAACTCCCTTTATATATACGATTTTACTTCCCGATTTTTCGTAGTAGCAGGTTTTTCCGTATTCACTTTTCTGGCAATTTGATGAACCTAAAAATTTTGAAACTTGCTCCTCTTTCTTGCCTGAGATTGTCTTTATATCTATTACAACATTTTCGGCCAGACAGAAGGATGGTAATAGCAACACAGATAATAAAATATTTGATAATTTCAAAGAATGGACTCCATGCTTGTGAACCTAACGTTTGAGTTGAAGGTAAAGTCAGTACAGTGAAACTAAGTGACGATCTATTATCATTCTGACTTGTACCTTTGAACGACATACTGAACACTGAGAATAGATTATTTGCCAATTTACTAAATTGCTGAAAATAATGCACTGTAAACCTGAAGCGTTTCTAAACGATTTAATTTTTAGCATTTTTTCTACGCTTTGTCAAAATCGGCAACTAACACAACTATGGTCATGTATGTTGATGAACGTAATAGATACCTCACATTAGTTGTCCAATAATCTGTCCGAGATGTCGTATAATCATGATTGTTTAATAATATCTTATTGTTTACAAAAAATAAAGACTAAGTCTGCACAACAGCGCATGCAAATAAATACGACTCAAACACACCTAAGAAATTTTTGAATCAAGTAAGCGATAAGATCGAGTTTAAGCACAAAAGCCCTATAATCGAGCAACAATAAACTGTTGCCCGACCAATTTATAACTACCTCAACACCCCCGCCGGGCTGGAATAACTATCCAATACCTGCACATAATTGGCGCGTTCATAAGCGCTGGGATCAATGGCGTGTTGTTGGCTCACGCTGCCTTTTAACTGGCTGATGGATTCATATTCATGCTCGATTAGCCACTGTTCCAGTTCGGTCAATATTTGGGTTAAATGACCCACGCCTTGCTTGAGTAAAACACTGCACAGATGCACGACATCAGCTCCTGCCAATAGCGCTTTCAACACATCAGAGGTCTCGTGAAAACCACCCGTTACTGCCAGGGAAAGTTTAGTCCGGCCATATAATAAAGCGGTCCAGCGTATGCGCAACAAGGCTTCTGATGAAGAGGACAGTTCCAGTTTTGGCTGCACTTCCAAGGTTTCCAAATCAATATCCGGCTGATAAAAACGATTAAATAGTGCAATACCATCGGCACCCGCAGTTTCCAATCGTCTTGCAAAATGAATGGGGGAACTGAACTGTGAAGACAGCTTCATGATGATAGGTAAACTGACGTGACCTTTCAATTCCTGCAATATATCCAGATAACGGTTTTCAACGGCGTCGCTGCTTTCATCGGCATTGGCCGCCAAATGATAGATATTAAGTTCCAGCGCGTCGGCACCTGCCTGTTGCAATTGCTGGCCGTATTCAACCCAGCCACTTAAAGACGTTCCGTTCAAACTGGCAATGACCGGAATCGACAGGGCTGACTTTATTTTTTGCAGTTGCTCCAGATAATGTTCCTGATAGGTCTGAATATTATCGGGCATGGGATGAAACGAATCCGCTTCACCATGCCCCAGGGATTGTTCATAAAAAAACCGCTGAATTTGATGCTCTTCAGCTTCGATTTTTTCTTCGAACAATGAATACATCACCAACGCCGAGGCACCTGCGTCTTCCAGTCTACGCGCACTGCCTGCATCTTTGCTTAAGGGTGATGCTGACGGCACCAAGGGATTGGCCAGTTTTAAGCCTATGTAATCTGTCGTTAAATCAACCATTATCATTCTCCTTGGCAGTTTCGGTTTTAAGTTGCGCTTTTACCGCTGAAACACTGGTGGCTTCTGTCCATTCCAGCTCAGATAGTTGTTTGTAGTAACGATAGCGATTTTTAACATCTTGCTGTGCCTGAGCCAGGAAACGCTCAGCCGCTTCCGGATGCGTTTGCCACAACATGCTAAATCGGGTTTCTGTTTTCACAAAATCGCGGTAAGGGATTGAAGGTTCCGCCGAATCCAGTTTCATTGGATTTTTACCGGCTTTGGCCTTGCTGGGATCAAACCGAAACAACGGCCAATGTCCACTTTTAACAGCCAAATTTTGTTGCCTGTGGTTATTGGACATATCCACACCGTGCGCGATACAAGGCGCGTAAGCGATGATAATGGACGGGCCGTCGTGTGCTTCCGCTTCCAAAAACGCATTGAGGGTTTGGATATCTTTACCCGCATAGGCAACATGGGCGACATACACATTACTGTAATCCATCGCCAATAAAGCCAAATCTTTTTTGGCTGTTGCCTTGCCGCCCGCAGAGAATTTTGCCACGGCACCTAAGGGCGTTGATTTTGAAGTCTGCCCACCGGTATTGGAATAAACCTCCGTATCTAGAACCAGAATATTGACGTTACGGCCACTGGCCAAGACATGATCGACCCCGCCAAAACCAATATCATAAGCCCAGCCATCACCGCCGATAATCCAGACACTTTTTTTGCTCAGGCTGTCCGCTAATTGAAGCAAGGTTTCGGCAGATTGGCCTGTCAAAGACGGCAACTTTTGTTTAAGACTGACAACCCGTTCGCGCTGTTCGTAAATCCCCGCTTCATCGGACTGGTCGGCATTTAGAATGGCATCAACCAATTCGTCGCCTAACTGATCACGCAGTGAAGCCACCAGCTCCTTGGCGTAGTCATTTTGTTTATCCAGGGCAATGCGCATTCCCAAGCCAAATTCGGCATTATCTTCAAACAAGGAATTGCTCCACGCCGGCCCGCGACCTTCACCGTTTTTAGTCCACGGTGTCGTGGGCAAATTGCCGCCATAAATTGAAGAACAACCAGTTGCATTGGCAATCACCATGCGGTCACCAAACAACTGCGAAGCCAGTTTAATATAAGGCGTTTCACCACAACCGACGCACGCGCCGGAAAACTCAAACAGCGGTTGCAGAACCATGGCACCTTTAATGGTATTGGTTTTTAACAAGCGTCGATCATATTCAGGGATTCCTAAAAAGAAATCCCAATTGTCGCGCTCTGCTTCGCGCAGCGGCGGTTGTGGTTGCATATTTAAGGCTTTGCGGCTGGCGTTGGATTTATCCCGAATCGGACAGATATCAACACACAAGGTGCAGCCCGTGCAATCTTCCGGCGCAACCTGATAACTGATAGCCAAGCCCTCCGGAAAATCTTTACCCAGCATCGGTGCAGATTTGAAAGTTTCTGGTGTACTGGTTAAAACATCGGTAGAAAAAATCTTGCTGCGAATAACCGAATGCGGACACACCATCACACATTTTCCGCATTGGGTACATATATCGGTTTCCCAAACCGGAATTTCCAGGGCCAAATTGCGTTTCTCAAAAGCGGCCGTGCCGGTTGGAAAAGTACCATCAATCGGCATAACACTGACCGGCAAGGCATCACCTCGACCGGCAATAATTTCGCCGGTTACCCGTTTAACAAAATCGGGCGCGGAATCGGTAATGGTTGAAATAATATCGAATTGACTACTAACAGTTGTTGGCAGTGGAACAGTATTCAAACTGGCCAATGTTTCATCAATGGCCTTGAAATTAAGCTCAACAACACGCTGACCTTTTTTGCCATAAGTTTTTTCGACGGCATGTTTAATCGCGGTAATGGCTTCGATCTGCGGCAACACCCCGGAAATCGCAAAAAAGCAGGTCTGCATGATGGTATTGATACGCTTGCCCATACCGCTTTTTTCAGCAACGGCATAACCGTCAATGACATAGAAGCGAATTTTTTTGGCTATCATCTGCTGTTGCATTTTAGCAGGTAGCGATGCCCAAACCTGTTCGACCGGTTCTGGTGAGTTTAATAAAAATACAGCATTGTCGGCGGCATTAACCAGCATGTCATACCGTTCCAGAAAAATCGTCTGATGACAGCCGATAAAATTGGCATCGTTTTCGGCAATCAGATAAGTGGAACGTATCGGCTTGGGGCCGAAACGCAAATGCGAGACGGTAATAGCGCCGGACTTTTTCGAGTCATAAACGAAATAACCCTGAGCGAACTGTTCCGTTGCTTCGCCGATAATTTTAATGGTGTTTTTATTGGCGCTCACCGTGCCGTCGCTGCCCAAGCCATAAAACATGGCCTGAAAAGTATCGCTAAGCGCATCGGTGCGATAACTCGCATCCCAATCCAGACTGGTGTGTGTAACATCATCATGAATGCCGATGGTAAAATTATTTTTCGGATGCGTGTGTTTTAATTCATCAAAAATCGCCTTAATCATACCCGGCGTAAATTCCTTGGAAGACAGACCATATCGGCCGCCCACCACTTTCGGCAATACCGAAAACCTGGCCTCGCCGCTGATATAATCCTGAGCAAGGGCACTCAAAACATCCTTGTACAACGGTTCACCATCTGCACCCGGCTCTTTGGTACGATCCAGCACCGCGATTGTTTGGCAAGTATCCGGCAATGCCGCAAGTAGACTTTTCGCATCAAAGGGCCGGTATAAACGGACTTTAAGCAACCCAACCGATTCGCCCTGACGATTAAGATAATCAATGGTTTCCGCTACGGCCTCTGCACCTGACCCCATAATGACGATAACACGTTTAGCCTGTTCAGAGCCTGAATATTCAAACAGGCGATATGAGCGGCCTGTTAGATCGGCAAACCGATTCATTGCCTTCTGGACAATCGCAGGCATCGCCCGATAATAAGGATTAACCGACTCCCGCGCCTGAAAATACACATCAGGATTTTGCGCGGTGCCGCGCAGCACAGGCTTATCGGGCGTTAAAGCCCGGCTTCGATGGGCGGTAACCCACTCTTCCTTAATCATGGCCCGCAACACAGCATCATCCAGTATTTTAATTTTGGCGACTTCATGCGAGGTTCTAAAACCGTCAAAAAAATGCATCAACGGAATACGACTTTCCAGCGCCACGGCATGGGCAATCAATGCAAAGTCCATCACTTCTTGCGGCGAATTGGAACACAGCATCCCAAAACCGGTCATCCGTGCCGACATGACATCGCTATGGTCACCAAAAATAGACAAGCCCTGACAGGCCAGCGAACGGGCGGCAATATGAAATACCGTCGGCGTTAACTCGCCGGCAATTTTGTACATATTGGGCAGCATCAACAGCAGACCTTGGGAAGCGGTAAACGTCGTCGCCATCGATCCCGCCTGCAAGGCACCATGAATGGCTCCGGCGGCTCCGGCTTCACTTTGCATTTCGGTCACTTGCGGCACTGTCCCCCACAAATTGACCTGCCCGCGCGATGACCATTCATCGGCCCATTCCCCCATATTGGACGACGGGGTTATCGGGTAAATGGCAATGACTTCGTTAAGTTTATGCGCTACCGTAGCGGCAGCCTGATTTCCATCAATTGTAAGTGTTTCCTGATTTTGCATTAGACAGTCCTGTGATGAACAAAAGAAGTGTAACTAGCGTATTCTGGATAAATTTAAATAATAGTAGATTTTACGCTTAATCTCAAAGACTGACATCACCATTTTTATCACCATTTTTATTACAGGGTTATGACAGTCACTGTAAGCATGAATAAGGCTTTTTAAGCGTAAACAAGAACCAGCATCTCCGGCATCGTTTTAGGTGCGCGATGTGGCACCCTACAAGGTTGAGCAGCTTATTCCGGTATTACCCCCCCCCTTTAATCTTTAACCTTTAACCTTACTTCAACATCTCCAAAGCTAATTCTGCCATATTTTTTGACCCCCCGCCCTGCCCTAACTGTTGCTTTACCAGAATCAAATTGGCTCGCATTTGGTCCGCATAAGACTTATCCGTCAAAATTTTGTTAACTTCTTTAGCCAAGTTGTCGGCGGTTGCTTCATGCTGAATAAGTTCTTTGACAAAGCCTTTGCCCAGGACAATATTTGGCAAACCTATAAAAGGCGTATTAACCAGCCAGCGTCCCAACCAGTAAGTGATCGTAGACAGCTTGTAAGCAATAACCATAGGCACCGTCAACAAGGCGATTTCCAGGGTTGCAGTTCCTGAGGTTGTCATCACCACGTCGCAGCATTGAATAACGTCATAAGGCTGGTTTTTTATCACTGTTATTTTAAGCGGTGACAGACTCAAGTAATGGTCAAGCAAGTCATCACTGATTGAGTCCGCTTGGGGCAATATAAACTGGCTATCAGGCAAACGGGCCTGTATCTTTTCAGCAGCGGCCAACATCACGGGTAACATCCGGTTAATTTCATTGGCGCGACTGCCGGGCAGTAAACCGACCACCGGTTTATTTTCATCCAATCCAAAATATACCAGATCTTCAGTTCGACCATGCTGCGGATGAACTTTATCAACCGAAGGATGACCCACATAACGTACCGGCACATTCTCGGCATCATAATAAGCGGTTTCAAACGGAAATATCACCGCCATCATATCAATCGCCTTGCCATACGTTTTTACCCTGCCCGGTCGCCATGCCCACACTT
>SESA01001705.1_pt1 | contig 11048 bp, 4 predicted proteins | sample 3171451 | NCBI WGS metagenome assembly SESA01 (sample SAMN06051862, study PRJNA518727) | freshwater metagenome | biome: subpolar coniferous forest; feature: holomictic lake; material: water; isolation source: holomictic Lake 227, 8 m depth | place: Canada: near Kenora, Ontario | collected 2013-06-25...
GGGCAGGATAAGGACACCGTCGGGGTATTCCGGAGTGGAACGTTTTACTTAAAGGACAGCAACTCGGCCGGTAATGCAGTCAATGTCTTTACTTTTGGTGCAGCAAATGACACTCCTTTAGATGGCAAGTGGATCTGAACTGAAAACCAGGAAGAGGCAGGAAGAAAATCCCCACAAATATTTTTTGGGGAAAAAAATCAAACCCGCCCGTCTTTTCCACACTTTTTTTATTCAAGCAGCAGGACTTCTGGCAAAAAAACCCTATTTCATGTCGGCCTTCCATGATGGAGTCTTTCTTTAAAAAAATTGCTATATATTTTTATCATGAGACTTTACAATTAAAAATTAGTATGAAAAAACATATTCTGCTGGGTTGCATCCTTCTGGTATTCTTGTTATGCGGATTTGGAAATGCACTCATGGTACCTCCAAATCTTTCTGAATTAACCCTTGGTGCTGATGCAATCGTATATGGAAAAATCGTGGATGTCAAGAGTCAGTGGAATGCTGACAAAACGCACATTGAAACGACTGCGCAGATTATGGTAAATGATGTATTTGCCAGTAGAGACAAGAGTATTAGTCCGGGTAATACGATATCAATCACAGTCCGTGGGGGAACGGTTGGTAATGACACGGAATGGGTCGAAAATACACCCATTTTTATCCCGAATGTTGATGTAATTGTTTTCTTAAAAAAGACAGATGCCGGGAAATACGCACTTTATGGTCTTACCCAGGGACTAATTCCGGTAATAAATGGTCAAATAGGGTATTCAAAACCGGGAACAATGCAAGTGATGGGCAATGATGTCAATAGTTTTAAACAAGATATTAATGCCATCCTGCAGGCAAATGTGGTTACCAAAACAACGGAAAATATTCCAACAACACAGCAGGCTCCAATATTGTTTGCTCCGGTAATTACGGTTATTGCAGTTGTGCTCCTCTTCAGAAAATACGGGCAATAACAGGACGGTATAATTTTTTTAAATTCTTTTTTTTTGAATTTTCTTTTAGGATCTTTCTAATCAGCTTTCACCCAACCAGATTTAAATTTCGGAGAAACCGTGAATACGCCATTTACGTTTTTTTTAAGATCCACAATATTAATAAATTTTAAGAACTTTCATCACAACCCATGAGAAATTATGTTTCGCTGGTTTGTATCATCGTCATGTTGAGCCTGTTATGCAGTATCGGGCAGGCACTCATGATCCCTCAATCTGATACGGAATTAATCCATGCATCAGATCAGATCGTGTATGGGAAAATCATTAGCGTCAACAGTCAGTGGAATCCCTTAAAAACGCACATCGAGACAACTGCGCAGGTTCTTGTCGCTGATGCATTTAAGAAGAGCGATACGAGTGTCAGGCCAGGGTCTACCGTCCCGGTGACTGTCCTTGGGGGGACGGTTGGTGATGTTACCGAATGGGTTGAAGATATGCCGGTCTTTGTACCCGATACGGATGCATTTGTGTACCTGAGTAAAAGAAACGACGGGAAATATTCGGTCTACGGTCTTTACCAAGGGGTACATACGGTCAATAACGATAAATTGGGAAAACCACAAACAACAAAATCATCGTCATCTGCCAGCGATGTTGAAAAAATCAAAGAGAAAATACGAAAAACATTGCAGGGAACATCAACCGATGCAGCATCAGATGGAATATTTGATACCTCATCGGATGCCTCCGGAATCGTATACTCTGCCACAGTCACAAGTGCTTCACCAGATACTGCTTCTGCCGGCACCGATACGGTTATCACAATAACCGGGTCGGGGTTTGGATCTAAGGCATCACGCGAGTCGCGGGCAGATGTTGGATTTCTATATAATTCATATGGTGGACAGGATGGCGTTACAAATTATATTTGGGCTTCCGGATACCCTTATTTCACCTATAATGTTAATGATATCGTTTCATGGTCTGATACCCAGATAAAGGTGAAAGTTCCGACCGGCATATGCGGAGATCAATATCCCGGTTCAGCAAGCAGTGGATACCTCAGGGTTTTTACTGACGCAGGTGCATCAAGTTCTGCCGTTCCATTCACTGTGACGTTCGGGTATGCAAAGAATAAATGGAATACTCCTGCCACCTATTATGTAAACCCCGGAACGGTATCAGGAGCTGCAGCGGCAATCCAGAATGCGAGTCTGACGTGGAACAATGCGATACCGGGCTCCTCATTCAGGTTGAATTATGGCGGTCCCTCCACATGCACGACATTCGGGCATGACGGCACGAGCCTGATATACTTTGGACCGGAATCAGATTTCTCACCGGATGAAGCGAATATAATTGCCTGGGCTAACAGCTGGTCTACTGCCGGAAACATTACAGAGGCAGATATCGAGTTCAACACGCACTGGACATGGACAACCGGGAATGCCAGCGGCAATTATACTATTATGAATACTGAAGCAATTGTGCTCCATGAGCAGGGTCACTGGTTATTCCTGAATGATTTATACGGTAATTCACCCGGTTATACATCAGATATCAGTCCGGTAAAGAAAGTAATGTATGGTTACAATGGCGAAAGTCTGGGAAATAAGAATCTCAAGACGCTGTCTATGGCGGATACTGCAGGGATCCAATGGATATATGCCGGTTCAACAGGTGTCCCGACCATCACCGGTATCTTACCGGGAACCGGCACGATTAATGGCGGCACTCCGGTCACCATCACCGGCACAAATCTTCTCGGAGCGACAGCAGTAAGTTTTGGCAGCACAGCAGCTACCGGCTTGACGGTTGTCAGCGCTAATTCAATCACAGCTACCAGCCCGGCCCATGCAGCCGGTATCGTTGACGTCACTGTCACCACACCCTATGGTACATCCGCAACTTCAGCAGCCGACAAATTTACCTATGTTGGAGGGCCGGTCGCCAGCTTCACCGGCACCCCCACATCCGGCACCGCCCCACTCCCAGTGCAGTTCACCGATACATCAACCGGCAGTCCGACAGGCTGGTCATGGTTCTTTGGCGATGAAACGTACACACAGGCATGGACACAGCAGACTGCAAGTGCCGGGTGGTCGGCAAGAGTTCAATTCAGCAGCGTAGCGATGCCGGACGGTTCGATTGTCCTTATGGGAGGTTTGGATAACACCGGTGCTTTTAAGAATGACACGTGGCAGTCTGCAGATAACGGCAGGACATGGTCGCTGGTAAACGCAAGTTCCGGATGGCCGGAGAGAGCCAGTTTCCGCAGTGTTGTATTGCCAGACAGCAGCATCGTTCTCATGGCAGGAATATCCGGTAATGAAAACCTCACTGTATATAACGATACGTGGCGATCAACTGATTCCGGTAGAACATGGACGCAGCAGACTGCAAGTGCCGGGTGGTCGGCACGATCCTATCCCACATGCGTAGCATTACCTGACGGTAACATTATCCTAATGGGCGGCAGGGATGGCAGTCGCACACAAAAAAATGACACCTGGCAGTCTGCGGATAAGGGAGTTTCGTGGACGCTCGTAAACGCAAGTTCCGGGTGGTCAACGCGTTCTGCACATGTGGCAGTCGCAAAATCAGACGGCACCATCTTCCTCATGGGTGGTTTGCATGACACCACTGATTTGAACGATACATGGCAGTCAACAGATAAGGGAGTTTTATGGACGCTCGTAAACCCGAGTTCCGGATGGGTGACGCGGCAGGCTCAAGCCGCAGTTACAATGCCGGATGGCAGCATCGTTCTCATGGGAGGTTTTGATCAATCCGGCGCTTACAGGAGCGACACGTGGCGGTCGACAGATAACGGCGTAACCTGGGCACAACTGAGCGCAAGTTCCGGATGGTCGGGACGACTCCATCCCTCCACCGTAGCGATGCCTGACGGCAGTATCGTTCTCATGGGCGGTGCGGAATCAACAAATCCCTCAGCAGCACTCAACGACACGTGGCGATTCCAGCCCACCGGATCATCACTCCAGAACCCATCGCACACGTATACAGCTGCGGGTACCTATTCAGTTGCACTGACCGCAATCAACTCTGTGGGAAGTAATCTCTTCACACGGACGAATTACATCATGGCCACTTTGCCGACCACCACCTCAACGGTCGGAGTATTCCGCAGTGGTGTGTTTTACTTAAGGAACACCAATTCTGCCGGGAACGCAGACAATTCCTTTGCCTTTGGGGCAGCCGGGGATACCCCGATTGTTGGGGACTGGACGGGGCAGGGTAAGGACACGGCCGGAGTGTTCCGTCAGGGTGTGTTCAACTTACGGAACAGCAACTCGGCCGGTAATGCAGACAATTCCTTTGCCTATGGTACAACCGGTGACACACCGCTCGTGGGACACTGGACTACTGGTCAGACTGGTGACAGCGTCGGTGTATTCCGCAGTGGAACATTTTACTTAAAGAACACCAACTCCGCCGGTAATGCAGACAATGTCTTTACCTATGGTGCAGCCACGGACACCCCGATCGTTGGAGACTGGACGGGTAAGGGTTATGACACCACAGGAGTATTCCGGCAGGGTGTGTTCTACTTAAAGGACAGCAACTCGGCCGGGTTTGCGGACAATTCCTTTGCCTTTGGGGCAGCCGGTGACATCCCGGTGATCTGGCATCACGATGGCAAGGATACCGTCGGTGTATTCCGGAGTGGAACGTTTTACTTAAGGAACAACAACTCGGCTGGGAATGCTGACAATGTTTTTACCTATGGTGCAGCCACGGACACCCCCCTCGAGGGCAAATGGATCTGAATGAGAAATAATCAAATCAGTGAGGGAATTTATCTCCTGCCTTTTTTTTAACCTTCGTGATTGCGTCGGGCCACATGCATAGAGGATGAAAAATACCAGTGGGCACGTTTTAAAAAAGATCCCATGAACGTTTCGGTATCTTTATTTTATGATAACCCCATTTTCGAACAAAGGCATATCCTGAGGTCCTACCATGTCGTCCCATAATTTCATGCAAAGTAAACCTGTCGTAAAGAATTCAGTGATGATTGTTCTGTGCATTCTCCTGTTGCTCGTACTTGTGCCAGCGGTTCAGGCCGCAGGTGCAACCGCCGATGAATTACAGGCAGCCCCCACAAACCCGGAATTCCTCAAATATCTTAATGAAAAATCATACAACTCACAAATGCCGACCGGGACGCATCGCCACGGCCTGATACCATCCCCGATATACCGTCCTGAAATAAAGGATGTTCAGATGTTTGGACCAGACACAGGTGATCGCTCTTCAGAATATCCGTCATTGTACGATTTGAGGGTTACAGGAGATATGAGCCCGGTTAAAGACCAGAACCCCTGGGGAACCTGCTGGGCGTTTGCAACCTATGCGTCACTTGAATCAACTCTTATGCCTGCAACACCAACCCCGAATTTTTCTGAAAAAAACCTCGTAAACCTTGCCGGATTTGACAACACTTACGATGACGGCGGGGATATGGAGATGTCAACTGCGTACCTGGTGCGGTGGAATGGTCCTGTAAACAGTGCAACTGATCCGTACCCAAAGGGTTCGTGGGCCTCATCAAATACCTATCCACCGGTAAAACATGTTCAGAATGTTGTATATTTTCCCGCCCGCTCCAACCGGACAGATACCGACAACATTAAAGGTGCACTGACCCGGTGGGGTGCAATATTCACATCAATGCACTGGGATGAAACTTTGTTTTTCAATGAATCCCATTCTTCATATTATCAACCAGCTTCACATCCTGATGCTGATGGCGGACATGCAGTAGCAATCGCCGGTTGGAATGATGCCTATGAGGCAACAAACTTTACCGACACCCCTCCCGGGCCCGGAGCATGGATTGTTAAAAACAGCTGGGGTACCGGATGGGGTGAAGACGGTTATTTCTACGTCTCGTACTATGACAAATTAATTGGTTCTGCAATAGCAGATGGAGATCATTGGACCACCGCTGCGTTCTTAGGCGAGAGCACATCTAATTATGATACTATTTATTCGTACGATAAATTAGGAGAAGTGCAGGATTACTCTTATGTGACCACAAAGACAGGATCGTTTGCCAACGTTTTTACAGCCAATTCCTCAGAAACCATAAAAGCGGTCGGATTCTATACAACCGACCTGAATGTCTCCTATAATATCAGCATTTATAAAAATCCAACCTCGGGACCAGTAGGCGGAACTTCCGCAGCAACATTCAGTGGAACTCTTCCCTATATGGGATACAATACCGTAATAATCCCATCTGACCAAGTGGTTGCCGTTACAACAGGCGATAAATTTTCGGTTGTTGTACAGGTCGCCAACCCGACTAACACCAAGTATATCCCGATAGAAGAGAACCGGGATGGATATGCCAGCGGGGTTGTTTCAGTATCCGGTCAGGGCTATTTGCTTGGAAGTAGTGGATGGAACGACTTAAAAACAATTCCTGAAATGGATAACAGTCACGTTTGTGTAAAAGCATATACCAGTTCAGCGGGTTCTCTGCCGGTTGCCAGCTTCTCAGGCACTCCGACCTCCGGCATTGCACCATTAACCGTCACATTTACTGACAGCTCGACCAACACCCCGACATCCTGGAACTGGTCGTTTGGGGATGGATCTACAAGTACGCTTCAGAACCCCTCCCACATTTATACAAGTGTAAATAATTACACCGTTATACTCACTGCAACCAACTCTGCAGGAAGTAATACCATCATCCGGACGGGTTACATCACGGTCCGTTCCAGTAGTGGAGAACCGGTTGCCAACTTCTCGGGTACTCCGACTTCCGGAAATGTACCATTAACAGTTACATTTACGGACCGCTCAACAAACTCCCCGACAAGCTGGAACTGGACTTTTGGTGACGGAACAACGTCAACTTCCAAAAACCCGGTACACACCTATCTGGTCAGTGGCACCTACACGGTTTTGTTAAACGCAACGAATGCTGCGGGGAGCAATATCAAAATGGATACTGACTACATAACGGTCAGTTCCGGCAGTGAAACTTATGTATTTACAACCAAATGGGGAACCGATGGAACCGGAAACGGGCAGTTTAAAAGTCCCGATGGTATTGATGTTGATTCATCAGGCAATGCCTATGTAGCTGACTTTTACAACGATCGGATCCAGAAATTCAATTCCGCCGGGACATTTATAACAAAGTGGGGAACATCCGGGACTGGAAACGGGCAATTCAAGTATCCTTCCGGAGTTGCAACAGATTCATCGGATCATGTTTACGTAGCTGACGGCACCTATGAGGGCTCAGGCAACCACCGGATCCAGAAGTTTGATTCTGACGGGACATTTTTATTGAAGTGGGGATCTTATGGTTCGGGTGACGGGCAGTTCAACTCTACTACCAGTGTCGCAGTTGATCCATCGGACAATGTCTACGTAGCTGACAGGGGCAACAACCGGATCCAGAAATTTAGTTCTGACGGGACATTTTTATTGAAGTGGGGATCTATCGGATCTGGAGACGGGCATTTTGTTTATCCAGCATCTATCGCAGTTGATTCATCGGGCAATGTCTTTGTTGCTGACACAGACAACCACCGGATCCAGAAGTTTTCTTCTGATGGGATATTTATAGCGAAGTGGGGATCTTATGGCTCAGGTGACGGGCAGTTCAAATATCCACGGGGTATAGCTGTTGATTCGTCGGGCAATGTCTTTGTCTCTGACAGGTACAACCACCGGGTCCAGAAGTTCAGTTCTGCCGGAGCGTTTTTAACAACGTGGGGAATGGAGGGATCGGGAGATGGACAGTTTGAATATCCATATGGAGTCACAGTCGGTAATTCGGGGAGTGTTTACGTTGCTGACACTGAAAATAACCGGATCCAGAAGTTTGCCCCTGCTTCGGCATACCCCCCGGTAGCAAACTTTGTCGGTACACCAACCTCCGGCACCGCACCATTAGCCGTCGCGTTCACTGATAGTTCAACGGGTTCACCGGCATCATGGAGCTGGAACTTCGGAGATGGGATTACCAGCACGGTAAAGAATCCATCGCACACTTACACCAGTGCCGGTACTTACACGGTTGCGCTGAACGCAACCAATTCTGCAGGAAGTAATACAATCACACGGACAGGTTACATCACGGTCACTTCACCGATCTCATCTTCAACGGTCGGGGTATTGCGCGATGGTGAGTTCTACTTAGCGTCCAGAAACTCTGATGGGGGAGGAACTGTCAATTCCTTCTCATTTGGTTCAAACAATGATCTCCCGGCTACTGGAGACTGGACGGGGCAGGGGCAGGACATCGTCGGCGTATTCCGCGATGGTGAGTTCTACTTGGCGTCCAGAAATTCTGAAGGTGGAGGAACTGTCAATGAATTCTCCTTTGGAGCAGCCAATGACAAACCGATCACGGGAAAATGGACAAATATTCAGAGTTATGACACCGTAGGTGTATTCCGTCAGGGTCGGTTCTACCTCGCATCCAAAAACTCTGAGGGTGGGGGAGAAGTCACTGCCTTTTCCTTTGGTGCAGCTACTGACATCCCGATAAGGGGAGACTGGACGGGTCAGGGTTATGACACTGTCGGGGTATTCCGTCAGGGTATGTTCTATCTCGCGTCCAGCAACTCTGATGGCGGAGGAACAGTCACTGCCTTTAACTTTGGTGCAGCTACTGACATCCCGGTGGTCTGGCATCACGATGGCAAGGACTCCGTGGGGGTATTCCGGAGTGGTACGTTCTACTTAAAGAACGATAACTCGGCAGGTAATGCAGACAATGTCTTTTCCTTTGGTGCAGCAGGCGACACCCCAATCGATGGCAAATGGATCTGAACGGTAAACTAAAGAATCGGGAAAAAATCCCCACCATTTTATCACAAATTTCGTATCCAACCCCCGTATAAATTGCCATCCCCCCATACTCGTATCCCTGGCAGATGAATCACGTCATTTGCATTTACCTGAAAATGCATCTCCCATAGATGAATATCCCTTCACGGCAATCTTTATCCTGCCGCGCTCATTTTAAAAAATATTATATCCTCCAAAAGGAATAGCCCTATATGAACCATACTGGGAAATTAAATAGGATATTATTGGTCATGTGTATCCTCATGTGTGTCTTCGTCTCATCGGTTATCGCCATTGAGGTGCAGAATCCTGCGGATAACTCCGCCCGGATACCCGTATTAAATGATACCATAACAACAACCACTGCGCCCAGCTTACAGAATCTTCCGGTACACTCCACACCGCCCAACAAGGCGCCCGTGAACCCTGCATACCTGCGATATCTGCAACAGCAACAGGCAGCTAAACTCTCTTCTCTCACCTCAAAGACCGCAGACCCCGAAAAACCGGTCTCGTCACACGCAACCGGAGCTATCCCTCTCTATGAAGATATGTCGTATCTCAGGGGAACATTTGTTGTCGATGACTCAGGACTGTCCTCTCCTGCTGGCACCAATCAACACGCTGCGTTTCCTGCATACTATGACATCAGGACATTGGGACGGGTCTCTCCGGTAAAAAATCAGGGAAGTGCTGGTGTCTGCTGGGCGTTTGCTACGGTCGCATCCCTCGAATCCACTCTGCTCCCGGGGGAGGTATGGGACTTCTCAGAGAATAATATGAAGAACCTCCTTTCCAATCTCTACCCGGAAGGATTTGACCGGAATTTCAGCACCGGTGGGGCAACCCACAAGGAGTCCACCGCCTACCTGGTTCGCTGGACAGGACCCATCAACCAGTCAGATGACCCCTATAACCCAACCTCTCCCTACTCCCCGACCAACAAGACCGTACAAAAACACGTCCAGAGAGTTGATTTCATTCCTGACCGGCTTAGCTCAACCGATAACGACAATATCAAGACTGCGATCCAGAACACTGGTGCCGTCTATACCACGTATAATATGTCCGAAAATATTCCATACTGGAACGAAAACACCAAATCGTATTATTATTTCGGAGATGCTGAGCTGAACCACGCTGTAGCAATCGTAGGATGGGATGATCGCTGGAGCAAAAACAACTTCACAACAACTCCACCGGGCGATGGTGCGTTCATCATCAAGAACAGCTGGGGCTCCACATGGGGTGACTCCGGGTATTTCTATTGCTCTTATTATGACAAACTCATTGGAAAAGACAATGCACTTTTCACATCAGCGCCCCCGACAAATTACGATAATATCTACCAATATGATCCCTTCGGATGGGTCACTTCGGCGTATACTACCCGTGAAAAAGTGGGATGGGCGGCAAATGTTTTCAACAGTAACCGGAGCCAGAACCTCTCTGCGGTCAGCTTCTACACAACCGATACCAATACGAATTATGAGTTACAGGTGTACTGGAACCCGAACAGCGGACCGGTAATGAACAGTTCCGGTGCTGCGTTCACACAGACAGGAACGTTTGGCAATGCCGGCTATCACACCGTTGCTATCCCACAAGAGATCCATCTCGATTCCAATGACCGGTTCGCAGTTGCGATCAAACTGACAAATCCATCCTATAACTGGAGTATCGCTATCCAGGACTGGACGCTCCGGACAACAAAAGCCAGGGCATATCCGGGGCAGGGCTACTTCAGTAACGATGGTGTTGTCTGGTCAGATGTGACTGGTATGGATGATTACAAGAATTCCAGCATCTGTATTAAGGCGTTCACAAAGACGACGCGGAAGATGACTCCGGGGGCCTACCGCGACGGTGTGTTCTATCTCAGGAACACAAACAACGAAGGTCCGGCGGACAATACCTTTACATTTGGTGCTCCGTCGGGGGACAGGCCGTTGGCTGGTGACTGGAACGGGGATGCAATTGACACCGTTGGAGTGTTTCGCAATAATACGGGTACGTTCTACTTAAGGAACAACAATTCGGCCGGTATTGCAGACACTACCTTTGCCTTTGGTGCAGCAGGCGATATCCCGCTTATAGGAGACTGGACCGGGCAGGGTAAGGACACGGTCGGTGTATTCAGACAGGGGGTGTTTTACTTAAAAGACAGCAACTCGGCCGGTAATGCAGACAATACCTTTGCCTTTGGCGCAGCTGGTGACATCCCGCTCGTAGGAGACTGGACCGGACAGGGTA
>SESA01001707.1_pt1 | contig 11045 bp, 8 predicted proteins | sample 3171451 | NCBI WGS metagenome assembly SESA01 (sample SAMN06051862, study PRJNA518727) | freshwater metagenome | biome: subpolar coniferous forest; feature: holomictic lake; material: water; isolation source: holomictic Lake 227, 8 m depth | place: Canada: near Kenora, Ontario | collected 2013-06-25...
CCAACCAGACCCATAATTTCATAAGGTATTTTACCTTTGGACCCTGCTCGGTCTGCCGGGTGGTGACGTTGTCTACGACCCGGTCGATGATCCAGTTGGGGGTGGAAGCGCCGGCGGAAACGCCAATCTTTTTGAAGCTTTTCAACTTTTCCGCAACCAGATCATTGGCTGTTTCCACATAGAAGGTCGGGGTTCCCTGCAGCTCCGACAAAGCGGCCAGACGTTGAGTATTGGCGCTGTTTTTCCCCCCGACAATAATCATGGCGTCCATTTCTTCCGCCAGGGATTTGACCTCCATTTGCCTTTTTTCCGTTGAATCACAGATAGTTTCGAAAATAACGGCGTCAGGGAAACGTTTGTGGATCTCACCGACAATATGTTGATATTCATCAACACTCTGGGTCGTTTGCGCGACGACACATACTTTGTCCAGAGCGGGGAGCTGCCGGACATCCGTGGGGCGGTTGATCACCAATCCCTTCCCGTAGGCATATCCCAAAAGCCCGTTTACCTCAGGGTGCTGGGCATCGCCGATGATGAGAATCGTGAAATCCTGGGCCGCATGTTTCTTTATAATGGCCTGGACGCGGCCAACTTTGGGACAGGTGGCGTCAATGATTTTCAGACCTTTTTCCTTGATGCCTTTTCGTTCCTGAGGGGATATGCCGTGGGCTCTTATGATAATGGCGACCCCCGCTTCACCGGGGGGAATTTCTTCCAGATTTGCGACGGGAATGATCCCCCTGCTCTTGAGCAACTCCACGGTCTGGGGGTTATGAATCAGGGGGCCGTAAGTGTAGATCGTCTTTCGGCCTTTGTGCTGGGCCAGTTCGAGGACCATGTCCACGGCCCGCCTGACCCCCATACAGAACCCTGCTGTTTCGGCAAGCTTGATACTCATTTCAGGTTTTTCGCATAGATAAAAAATTCGTGGTTCCCCGCCGGCCCGACGAGGGAGGACTCACAGGTTCCCAGCACCTCCAGCCCCGTTTCCTGAAAAAAGGTTTTCATCTCCTCAATGACCTGCTGATGCAAGGCAGGTTCCCGGACAACGCCGTGTTTACCCACCTGTTTTCTGCCCACCTCGAATTGGGGTTTGATTAGGGCCAGGATGAATCCGTCCTCCCTTACCAGGCGGCGGATGGACGGAATGATTAGTTTAAGGGAGATGAAAGACGCATCCACCGTGGCCATGTCCAAGTCTTCCTCGATGCCCCGGCCGTCAAAGTAACGGATATTGGTGCGCTCAATGGTCACCACCCGGGGGTCCTGGCGCAGTCGCCACGCTAGTTGGCCGTATCCCACATCCAGGGCATAGACCTTTTTCGCCCCCTCCTGGAGCAGGCAGTCCGTAAATCCTCCTGTGGACGCCCCCGCATCCAGGATTACAAAGTTCCTGACGTTGATTTCAAATGCCTCCAGCGCCCCTTTTAGCTTCAGACCCCCACGGCTTACATAGGGAGATACTTCTCCCTTAATGCGCAGGGATATATTGGGATCTACCAGGCTTCCTGCCTTATCTATGCACTGTTCGGCAACGAGGACGGCGCCGGCGAGGATTAAGGCTCTTGCTTTTTCCCTTGTCGGTGCAAGCTGGCGATCAACAAGGAGAATGTCTAAGCGGACCTTGGTCATGGCTTGATTATTTATTGACTATCTCCCGGGATGCGGCAAGAATCGCATCCTTATCGATGCCGGCTATATGCCTGAGTTCCTGCTGGGTGGCGTGTTCCACAAAGGCATCCGGTATCGCCAAGAGCCGGATCTGGACATTGTTGATCCCTTTTCCGGCCAGGGCTTCCAGGACCGCGCTTCCAAATCCTCCCATGAGGACGTTTTCCTCCACGATAACGAGTTTTCTCACCTTCCTTGCAGTTTGGCAGATGAGATCTACATCCAGGGGTTTGATGAAGCGTGCATTGACGATCCGGGCGGAGATGCCCGCTTTACGGAGTTCATCAGCTGCGCCGAGAGCGGCATCGACGGTGGCGCCGATGGCAATGATGGCCAGGTCCGAACCCTCGCAGAGGATTTCTCCTTTACCGACCTCCAGGGGAAACGGTGTTTCGTCGATGGGGACGCCCCTGCCGCTGCCTCGGGGATAACGCACGGCCACAGGGCCTTTGCACTCCACCGCCGTCTTCAGCATATGCTGAAGCTCGTTTTCATCTTTAGGAGCCATGACGATCATATTCGGGATGGCCCGCAGATAGCTCAGATCAAAGACGCCGTGGTGGGTAGCGCCATCATCGCCTACAAAGCCGCCCCGGTCGAGACAAAAAACGACATGGAGATTCTGGAGACAGACATCATGGATAATCTGATCGTAGGCTCGCTGCATAAAGGTGGAATAAATAGCGACGAAGGGGATCATTCCCTCTGCGGCCAGACCGGCAGCAAAGGTGACGCCGTGCTGTTCGGCAATGCCGACATCGAAAAAGCGCTCCGGAAAAATTCGGGCGAACTGATCCAGACCAGTGCCGTCGCACATCGCGGCGGTGATTGCCACGATTCTCCCTTCTTGCCGGGCGAGACGAACGAGGGTTTCGCCGAACATCCTGGTATAGGTAATGGGGGGAGGGCAGGTTTCGGCAACCGCTGGTTGGCCCGTCTCGACGCAGAAAGATGAGGTGCCATGAAAGCGGAGGGGTTCCTCCTCGGCATGGACATAACCCTTTCCTTTCTTCGTAAGGACGTGAACCAGTACCGGGCCTTCCATCTTTTTGATATTCTGGAGATTCTTAATCAGGCGATCCAGGCGGTGCCCCTGCAGGGGACCCACATAAGTAAATCCGAGATCTTCAAAAAGGGCACCGGGCAAGAGAAAGGCCTTGAAGGACTCCTCGACCTGCCGGGAAAAATTCAACATATGGCCACCGATGGATGGTATACTCTTTAGGAAAGTCTTGATATCCGTTCGCATCCGGGTAACGGCCTCTCCGGTCATGATCCGGTTCAAATAGGAAGACAAGGCCCCGACGTTAGGAGAGATGGACATCTCATTGTCATTGAGAATGATAATTAGATCCTCTTTGCGGTCTCCCGCCCAGTTCAGCCCCTCGAAGGCCATGCCCGCCGACATGGATCCGTCGCCGATGACGACAACCACCTTGTTGCCGTCCCCCTTGAGGCGCCGGGCCTCGGCCATCCCCGTAGCAGCGGAAATGGAGGTGCTGCTATGACCGACGTTGAAAACATCATAAACGCTTTCTTCCCGTTTTGGGAACCCGCTGATGCCCCCCTTCTGGCGCAGGGTGTGGAAAGCATCGCGTCGACCGGTGATGATCTTGTGGGCGTAAGCCTGATGTCCAACATCCCAGAGGAGCTTATCTTTCGGGGTATTAAAGACGTAGTGAATTGCCAGGGTCAGTTCCACAGCGCCGAGAGAGGAGGCGAGATGGCCGCCGGACCTGGATACCGTCTCCACGATAAGTTCCCGTATTTCCTGGGCGAGGATGTTCAGAGACGGGAGATCGAGGCGCCGGATGTCCTCAGGGTCATTGATGCTGTCGAGTATGCGCTTCATCTGTTTCTTTCCATGATATAACGAGCGATCCACCGCAAAGGATCGGCCCGATGATCGAAATCGGTAAGGTGAGCCGCGGCCCGTTCAACCAATTCCGCCAGGCGGTTCCGGGAGACTTCCAGTCCTATCAGGGCGGGGAAAGTCGTTTTACCCCTGGAAATATCGCTGCCCGTACCTTTGCCCATGAGGGCGCTATCGCCGGTTACATTCAAGATGTCATCGGCGATCTGAAAGGCAAGGCCGATATCTTGACCGTAACGGGAAAGGACCGTGATCTGTGCCGCTGTCGCTCCCGCAAGGATGGCTCCGGAGACGACGGAAACGGTGAGCATGGCCCCCGTCTTGCGCCGGTGCATGTCCTCGATGGTCTCCCGGGCCGCAGTTTTTCCTTCTCCCTGCAGGTCCATGACCTGCCCCCCGACCATGCCGCCCGTGCCTGCCGCCCGGGCAATAAAATTGATCACCTGGAGGCGTTTATTCGTGTTGTGGTCCCTTGTGAATTCCGGGCGGGAGAGCAGATGAAAAGCCTCGGTCAGCAGGGCGTCTCCGGCAAGGATAGCGATCCCTTCGCCAAAGGCCCGGTGACTCGTCGGCATTCCCCGTCGATAGTCGTCATTGTCCATCGCGGGCAAGTCGTCGTGGATCAAAGAGTAAGTGTGGATCATCTCCAGGGCGCAGGCGCAGAAAAGGACGTCTTTCGCGTGGCCACCTATGGCCTCAGCAGCGGCCACGCAGAGAATAGGTCTAATACGCTTGCCGCCGGCGAAAAGGCTATAACGGACTGCCTGATGGATGATTTCCGGACCTTCCCCTTTCCCTGGGAGGAACCCCTCCAGGGACGCATCGATGAGGGCCTTACGTTCCGCGAGATAGGTTTCCCTGATCATCCCTTTCTCAGGCTGCATTGCCTTCATCCCGCGGGAAGGGCGCCGGGGCGATGTCCCCCTTGTCGTCTTTGAGAAGAATTTCCACTCGTCTTTCCGCCTCATCAAGTTTCCCGGTACAGAAACGGATCAGGCGAATTCCTTCCTCGAAGGCCTTTAGCGAATCATCGAGGGCCAAATCTCCGGATTCCATCTTTTTAACCAACTCTTCCAGCTTCTTCAGAGCTTCTTCAAATTTGTCCTTCGCCATACCTGTTTCCTTTGATTCGCTGCTTGCGAACCATTTTTCTTCGGTTATGCATTAAGCTCTCTATATCACATTTTCCACCCGGGCGCGGATATTTCCCGAGGCCACCTGAACATCGATATGATCCCCGGTGGCAAGGATGTTGACACTTTTCACGATGGTTCCCTCCGGGAGCCGGCGGGTAATACTGTAGCCCCGTTGCAAAACCCCAAGGGGACTGAGGTTCTGAAGGGCGATTAGTTGCCGATCCATGGCATGCCTGTCTTCTTTGAGGCAGTTCCGCATCTCCGTAACAAGCTGTTGCTGCCGGTAGGCGACTATCATCCGGGACTTTTCGATGCTGTCGCCTGGCCCGGCTTGGGCGAGGCGGGTCTTCAGATAGCCCAGATCCAGGCTGCACGCGGTTATGGTCCTGTTCATGGACAAGGTCAACTTATCCAGGTGATCATCGATGGTCATGCGGAAATCGCTGAGGATACGGTCCGGCGATTTAAGGCGCCTGGTTGCTTCCGCAAGCTTTTCCCGGCGCCGGGTCGCCAGCCGTCGCTGAACTTGCAGAAGGCGCCAGTAACAGCCGTCTATTTGGCGGCACAGTTGATCCCGAGACGGGACAACCATTTCCGCTGCTGCGGAAGGGGTTGGCGCCCGCAGGTCGGCAGCGAAATCCGTGATGGTAAAGTCTGTTTCGTGACCGATAGCGGAGATGATGGGAATGGGGGAACGGAAAACCGCCCGGGCTACCTCTTCCGTGTTGAAGGGGTGCAGATCTTCCAGGGATCCTCCTCCCCGGGCCAGGATGATGACATCGATGTCCCGCTGCTTTTGCAGGACGTCGATCGCCTTGATAATCTCGGGGGGCGCTTCTGGTCCCTGGACCCGCACGGGGGCAATTAGGATGGAAATCGCGGGGAAACGCCGGCCTGTCACCTGAAGGATATCCCTGATCACCGCACCGGTGGGGGACGTAATCACGCCAATGCGCTTTGGCAGGAACGGCAATGGCTTTTTGTTCCCCTCGTCAAACAATCCCTCCGCCTGAAGCTTGGCCTTGAGCTGTTCGAAGGCCTTCTGGAGAGCCCCCAGCCCTCTGGGCTCCACCCGGTCAATGATAAGTTGATAATCTCCCCGCGGGGCATAGACGGTAAGTCGGGCCCGGCAAGCGATGTGCAGACCGTCTTCGAGATCAAAGGGCAGTTTTTGTGCCGACCGGAAAATCACGGCCCGGATCTGGCTCCGGTCGTCTTTCAGGGTGAAATAGCTGTGGCCGGATCCTGGCCGACGCAGATTGGATACCTCCCCCTCCACCCAGAGGGTTTCGAAACGGGCTTCCAAAAGGGTTTTAATATGTTCACTGAGCTGGCTGACTGTCCAGACGTCTTGCATGACCTGCCTTCTTTCTGAAGCGAGGCCTATCAGAAATCAGGAGGGATGACAAGGTGGTTTTTCTTAAGTCATTGACATTTATCCGTCTATGATTTAAAGGAAAATATCTTTTTAGAATTGGGGAGCATATGAAGAAAAAGGATTTTTTGAAAAAGCCGGTCCAGCACATCGATATCAAATCTTTTGACGCGGTGGGCATTGTTGACGCCATGAAAAAAATGTCCTTTACTGCCAGGGACTTGGGCGACGCCGCCGACATCTACGACCGGATGCTGAAAGACAAAAAATGCGCCGTGATCCTGACCATTGCCGGCAGCACTTCTGCCGCCGGGTGTATGCAGATCTATGTTGATCTTGTGAAAAACAACATGGTTGACGCGATCGTGGCCACGGGCGCCGCGATCGTGGATATGGACTTTTTCGAGGCCCTCGGGTTCAGTCACTATCAGGGTTCGCCCCATGCGGATGACCAGACGCTCCGTTCCCTATACATCGACCGGATCTATGACACCTATATCGATGAGGAGCAGTTGCAGCACTGTGACCGTACCGTTAAGGAGATAGCCGACGCCCTGGCCCCCAGGCCTTACTCCTCCCGGGAATTCATCTGGGAGATGGGGAAATATCTGACCACCCACGCCAAGAAGAAAGATTCCCTTGTGCAGGCGGCCTATGAAAACGACATCCCCATTTTCTGCCCCGCTTTTTCCGACAGCAGCGCCGGATTCGGTCTCGTTCTGCATCAGCATGAACGGTCTGATAACTGCTTGTCCATCGATTCGGTGAAAGATTTCCGGGAGTTGACACTGATCAAAATCAAAGCAGGGACCACTGGATTGCTCATGATCGGCGGTGGCGTTCCGAAGAATTTTGTGCAGGATACGGTCATCTGCGCCGAGATCCTCGGTAAGGAAGTCCCCATGCATAAATACGCCATTCAGATTACCGTGGCGGATGCCCGGGACGGCGCCTGCTCCAGCTCCACCCTGAGGGAGGCCCAATCATGGGGAAAGGTAGACGTGGCCTACGAAAAAATGGTTTACGCAGAGGCGACCTCGGTCCTGCCGCTATTGGCTAACTATGCATATCTCAAGGGGAATTGGAAAAAGCGGAAAAAATGGCGCTTTGCCGGGCTGTTTAAATAAGAAAAGGCGCCTTTATTTTTCAATAGTCCTCAGTGCACGAAAGTTGCTTTATTCCAGGATACCATCGATGTATTCCCCCCTTTTCAGAATGTCTTACCGGGGTTGAGGATGTTGTCGAGAAACTCCACGGCGCAGGGGATGGGCCTTTCATCAGCACCGCTCTGATGATCTCCAGCGCCGTAAAGACTGTGGCCATGAAGATTTCCGCACCTTCTCCTCTAAGTATCACTGCTCTCATACATTAATCCCCTTTCCATGCAGGTTTTTCTTGACAATATATACCGCACTCACTCAATTCAAAGCGATATCGGAGGCTGAGATGCCAAGGGTACTGTGCGGTAAAGTTTTAGGAGGAGGATGGTGATGCCGAAAGTGGCTCTGATCCGATGCGAAAGCTATGAGTATGAAAAGGTCAGAAGCGCTGTTGGGCGCGGCTTCGATCTCATCGGTGGTGTGGGAATATTTGTGAAGCAGGGGCAGCGCCTCCTCCTGAAGCCCAATCTGCTCATTGGCGAGGCGCCGGAAAAGTGTGTTACCTCCCACCCCGCCGTGTTCAGGGCCGTTGCCGAAATAATTAAGGAGACCGGTGTCGTGGTGAGCTACGGTGATTCCCCAGCTATTGGCAGCACTTCCTCCGCCGCAAGAAAATGTGGCATCCGCGCCGTAGCAGAAGATCTCGATATTCCCGAGGCGGATTTCAAAACCCCCGTAGAGGTGTTTTTTGAGAAGGGTGTGCAGAACAAGAAATTCGTCGTGGCGAAGGCCGTTTTGGACAATGATGTTGTAGTGAGCCTCCCGAAGCTGAAAACTCATGGCTTCGAGAAGTTCACCGGGTGCGTGAAGAATCAGTTCGGGTGCATACCCGGTGTGCGCAAAAGCGAGTACCACATAAAGGTCCCCAACGCCGAGCAGTTCGCGCAGATGCTCGTTGACCTGAATAATTACATAAATCCAACGCTCTATGTAATGGATGGGGTATGGGCGATGGAGGGCAACGGGCCCCGCGGCGGGACACCGCGTAAAATGAACATTCTCCTTTTTTCAAGCGATCCGATTGCCCTAGATGCGACGGTTTGCCGGATCATCGACTTGGACCCCGAGCATGTACCCACGATAACAATGGGCCACAAAAGCGGTTCCGGAACTTATCTCGAGAAAGAGATCGAATTGGTGGGCGACGATCTCGACAGCTTCCGTCTTCACGACTTCGACATTAACCGCTCCCCTCTAACACCCTATCGTGATAGGGGCGTCATGCGTTTCCTGAGTAACCGCTTTATCCCCCGTCCCGTCATCAAAGTGGAAAAGTGTGTGGCGTGCGGCATGTGCGTGACGATTTGTCCCAGCAAGCCCAAATCGGTCGACTGGGTTGCGGGCGATCGAAAGAGACCGCCCACGCACAATTATAAAACATGCATTCGGTGCTATTGCTGCCAGGAGCTCTGCCCCGAGAGCGCAATCGACATCCGGTATCCGCTTGTCAGGCGTATCTTCGGGCGAGGCAGGTAATGAATACCGACATCAGCCCATCTATGTTGTGGCTTTTCAACTTAATCCCTGATACATAGATCGGCAATATTCATTTGCCCGACAGGGAGGAGAAAATGCTGCATACTCTGTGAACTGTTGGAGAAAATAAGAGATCAAAGTGGGAGGGAGAACATGGGATCAAAGCAGAAGCAGACACAAATCGGACAAAAGGAATCCTTCGAACGAAAGTTGAAAAATAGGCTGGCTCTCCTTTCGGAAGAGGGGATCGAAGCTCGTAAGATCGATAGAGATGTGCTTGTAAAAAAATTGCGAGCAAATGTTGAGGCCATAAACACCAGGCTGAAGGCGATTGAGGCCAGCGAAAAGAAGAATGAAGAACTTGCAAGGTTGAAGCTGGAAAAGGCAGCCGCCCCCCGGAAAGAGCCGGAAGCAACTAAAGAAAAGAAGCCAAAGGAAGCTCCTGTCGAGGTTAAGGAAAAAAAGAAAAAGAAGTAATAGATTCTGACAATTACATGAACTGGCCCTCGGCTATGGCCGCACGCGACGCATTGAAGCCGCTCGGCACCATGATTGCCGTTTTTGAAGGTGGGGAGCCGCTCCTGTGGCGGGATGGCGGATGTCAACCCTCCTCCATAGCCATCAGTTCAATGTTTGTCAGCCGCAGGCGTTGCGATATGGCGTGTGCCAGACGTTCAAAGAATATCCCGGCGATTTCAGGATGAACCTTGTTAATCTTTTCAAACTGTTCTCTTGAGAGGATGAAGAGCATGACATCATTTACCGCGAAAGCATCGGCGGATCTCGTCCCTTTGTCGAGGAAGGACATCTCACCGAAGAAATCACCCCTGGATAATGTCATAAGGTGATGAATCATTCCCCCTGTCAATGGCAAGCCAATTTTTACTGTCCCTTTACGGACGAAGTAGATTTGATCACTTTTGTCTCCCATAGAGAAAATCTTCTCCCCGGGGTGAAATGATACCTCTTTTATGGTGGCAGAGAGCTTTTCTATTGCCCCATCAGGAAAACCTGAGAAAAACTCGAAATCACGCAAGGTCAGGGCATGACGGGCGCCTTTGTCGCCATCGTATGAGGAGTTGATGATCTCGTCCTCAACCCATTCCAGTGCCGAATCCAGGTCCGGACAAAATTTAAGGTCCATGCCGGTGTCTGTAAATCCCAGGCTTGCCAAATATTTTTTGGCATTCTGGCCCGAAGGAAGATTCAGCGGGATTGATGCAAGCACCAGATAGCCTTGTTTCTCTTTTACACGGTTGTGGATCTGCCTGAGCATGTTGGCGGCCGTAAAGTCGAGAGATTGAACACGTCTCATGTCCAGCACCACGAACGAACACTGGGCAAGATGGGCTTCAAGTTCAGTGAAGAGTTGGTCCGTCGTACCGAAAAACAGCTGGCCCTGAAGCTCGCAGATGATCGTGCCTTTTCCCTGCAATTCCAGGATGGAAAGTTCCGCAGTAACACGACGTTTTTTAGAAAACTTTTGATTGCCGAAGAATTTCCGTCTAACGACAGAAGAACGTATCTGTTCCCTCAGAAACAGGATAATGGCCATTGCTGTCCCGACGCCGGCAGCAACGATCAGACTAGTGCTGACGGCAGAAATCACCACCGCCAGTATCACCAGGAAATCAAAGATGGTTGATTTATGTTTCAGCAATTGCAGACTGTTTTTATCGAGCATACGGACGGCAATGACAATAAGGACACCCGCCAGGGCGGCAAGGGGGATCCAAGCCATAAGTTTCCCGAGGAGAAGAAAGACCAACCCGGCAAAAACGCCGGCAAAAACGCTTGACAGCCTTGTTTGACCGCCGCTCGCTAAGTTTACAAGCGTAGGCCCCATCGTTCCAGAACCGGGAATGCCACCAAAGAGGGCCGAAGTGATGTTGCCAAGGCCTTGGCCCATGAGTTCCTTATTGGATTTGTGGCGGGACTGGGTCATGACGTCAAGGATCACGCATGTCTTTAAGGTGTCGATAGAGAGAAGAACCGCCAAGGTTAAAAACGGAACGAGAATCATCGTGAAGACTTTGGCATTAAAGAGATCAAGATGGGACCACTGGCTCATGGCAGTTCGGAAGGCATCTATTCCAGACGACGATATTGGCCCGATAATCAGGTGATTATTGGTAATAGTGAGGAGTGCGGGGTTTAAGACGGCCAGAGCGAAATAAGCGCCAATCCCAAAAAGCAAAGCGACAATGGCGGCCGGGATGAGTTTGAGGAATCTGGGGGCCAGCAGCATGGCCGTAATAGTGACAAGTCCGACGAATATGCTTGTCCCGCTCCAAATGTCAGGTTGTAAAACGCCTTGTAAGAGGCTGAGTCCTTTCGGTAGCCCCAATAAT
>SESA01001708.1_pt1 | contig 11041 bp, 8 predicted proteins | sample 3171451 | NCBI WGS metagenome assembly SESA01 (sample SAMN06051862, study PRJNA518727) | freshwater metagenome | biome: subpolar coniferous forest; feature: holomictic lake; material: water; isolation source: holomictic Lake 227, 8 m depth | place: Canada: near Kenora, Ontario | collected 2013-06-25...
ATTTGTTTAAAAAAATCTCCGCTAACCCCTCTTTTTTAAAGAGGGGGGCTGAATAATTACGAATCTCTTTGTTACAAGGTGTTCGGCGAGTTCACTTTAGCTTCGGATACCCATTCCAGCCATTCAGTCAGAACACACAGCGTCCAGATAGCGCGGGCATGATCAGCCTTACGTTGGGTATGTTCCTGTAATAGTTCCACGGCAACCCGGCGATTAACACCGACTTGATCCAGCAGCGGCGAAGATAATCTCGTTTTTGCCCATTCATAAAGCGGTTCGCGCAACCAACTGCTCAACGGTACAGAAAGCCCTCTTTTTTTGCGATGCACTATATCCGTAGGCAAGTAGCGCAGTGCGTACTCCTTTAAAAAAACTTTGGTTTGTAAGCGGTTAATGCGCTCTTTTTCCGGGAGAGTCGCGGCAAATTCCATGACTTCCTGATCAAGAAACGGTGCGCGTAGCTCCAATGCCGACTTCATGCTGGCACGGTCTGCCTTGGTTAATAAACCTTCCGCCAGCGACGTTTCCAAATCATGCTGTTGCAGTCGATCCAGCATTTCTGTTGATAAGTAATTGGGCCGGGCAAGCAAGGCCTGCGTTACCCCGAGCCGGTTTAAAATCGCCGGTGAAATACAAGACGTCCAGAGTATGTGACGACCCAGAAAATCCAGTTCGTCGCCCTGAATAAAGCGTTTAAGCAGGAAAGGAATGGTGACTTTCTTGTCACTGGTCGGCCAGCTTTCTACAGCACGTCGAACAAGTGCCCTGACCGAGCCGGGAAGTCGTGCATAATAACCTGCAAGATTTGCGCCAAAGTAAGTCGGATAGCCGCCAAAAAGTTCATCGGCACCTTCGCCAACCAGCGCTACGCGTACATCTTGCGCGGCACGACTCGCCAAAAGGGCGCTAGGCACCCAGGCAGGGTCGGCCAACGGTTCGCCCACCTGCCGAACGAGTTTGGCGATAGTAGGCGGGAAATCTTCGGGGCGCACCCAAACGGGTACAAACTCGACACCCAGAGTGTTTGCAACTTGCTCGGCATAGTGGCCTTCGTCATAGGATGCTTCAGTAAAGCGAAGACTGTAGGCTTTCAGGGTTTTTTCCGGACGGATGGAACGGGTGACCGCCGTAATTAAAGAAGAATCAAGTCCACCGCTTAAAAACAGGCCAAAGTCGACATCAACTTCGCTTTGCTTGCGCACTGATTCCCGAAAAATGTCGTCGAAGGCATCCAATGAGCCGGTTTGTTTGGTCGTGTTAACGGCATTCCAGCTCCAGTAATGTTTACGTTGAATACCCGAGGCATCCAAGGTGAGTATTTCGCCAGGCAATACTTTTTGAATGTTTTTAAACGGCGATTCAGGCGCGACAAAAAAACCGGCTTGCAAGTAACTGTGAACAGCGTTTTGGCTGATGGAAAAATCATGTTTATCAGGTGATACCAAGGCAGCTATCAGTGAAGCAAAAGCCACGATACCGTCATTGATTGAGTAAAAAAGCGGGCGTTCGCCAGCTCGATCGCGGGCAAGCAACAGCTTTTTGGTACGGGGATCCCAGATGGCGATGGCAAAGGCTCCCTTGAGCCGTTCGACAAAGGCATCGCCCAGTTCAAGATACATTGCCGGAATGACGGCAACATCGGTACTCTGCTCAACCGTGCGTCCACGCTCAAGCAACCATTCACGTAGCTCAAGGTGATTATCAATCTCGCCATTACAGGCCATCATGACACCGCTGTCCGGGTCAATAATCGGCTGCTTGCCGTCGCTTAAACCTCGAATGGCCAGTCGGGTCATTCCAAAAACGGCGGATTGATCGCCGTCAATCCCGGTATCATCAGGGCCGCGATGCATCAACGCGTCAATCATTTTGTTAACGTGTTGTGGTATGGATTCGTCATTCACCATTCCATCGGGTAATACTAAACCACAAATGCCGCACATATCAGTTCCCTGTTGGCTTGGGCAGTAAGACTGCCGAATATTTAGAATTTAAATCGACTACTTCAACGCCCTGTTCCTGCGCCATTGCTTTAAGCGTCGTTAGGTGGTTTTTATCAGCAAGCAGGTAGATCGGGTGATGTCGGGCAGCCAGCCAATCATGCGCTTGCGCTAGGGGTACGATACCTTCAGGCCAGGGCTTGCCGGAAGCCAGCGTAAATTTGACATAATTGCTGGTCAGTTCATCGCCCTCACGACTTAAAACAGTCACCAGACGCTTGAGATAAAATGGCAGTCCATTGGGTAGACACTCCATACAAACCAGTTCGGCATCAGGCGGTAACGTGGTCGATATTTTTTCTGCCAGGCTACGCGCAGCGCGGGTTTGCGCAAAAAGATTCAAGACTTCAAAATTGACGGTCATCAACAGTAGTGGAAAGCTGATAAAGGCAGCAAATATCCAGCGTGTATTGCGGTTCCAAAGGGCACACATCGAAAGCAGGGCAACGACTCCAAACGATAAGGCCATGGGCAAAATCGTGGGTATAAAAGGATCAAAGAGCTCTTGTTTAGACGGGATTCTGCTTTTGAGCAGCTCGGGATCAGCGGCAACAAACCCCAGCACGACCGCCAACAAGGCACTTAACAGCAGTAATGGTACGATGCCATGCCATAAAATGCGTGCTGCCCGTCCGCTATTGTTACTGAGTGCCTTGGCAAAAACACGCGCAGTAAGAACGCCAAGAGCCAATACGGCGGTGAGTATGTAACCGGGTAATTTGGATTGGGAAATCGAGAAAAAACACACGACAACAACAGCCCATATAATAAACAGGCGATCAGTGCGAGACCAGCTTTGCCTTTTTTGCCAGGCGGCAACAATGGACTCCGGCAGCAGGAAGCTCCAGGCAAAAAAGGTACCCAAAATAATGGGCGCATAGTAATAAAAGGGTGCCGTGCGATGAAATTCAGTGGTGGTAAAACGGGCAACGGATTCCCTCATAATGCCGTAATAAGGAAAGTCGGGACGAAGAATTGACAGTCCAACAAACCAGGGCAGTACAACGGCAAAAAAAACCAGCCAATTACGCAGGGCAAAGGTACGCTTCATGACGCTCAGTCGACCCTCAAAGCCGTTAAAGACGGCAATCACCAGCGTGGGAATAATAAAACCCACAGGACCTTTAATCAAGGTGGCAATGCCCGCCGTTAAGGCACCCAGCAGATACCAGCGTATTCGTTGTTTTTCTTCACTCTCTTCTGCCAGAAAACACGCAAAAATGGTGGAGCTTACAAAAAAGGCCAGGGTCATATCGAAAATGACATACCGCGAAAAAACCATGTACAGCGGGGTTGTCGCGACGATCAGCATGGCAAGCATGGCAGTTCGTTGGTCGTACAGGCGACGGCAAAACAGGAACGTTACCACGAGCAGAGAAAAACCAAAGAAAGCGGAAGACAGTCTGGCGGTAGTTTCTGATTCCCCGAACAATGAAAAAGACAGCGCGATAGTCTTGAAGTAAAAAGCCGGCTTGTCAAGATAGGCAAGTCCGTCATAAGTGGGTACCAGCCAGGAATGGGATTGACTCATCTCACGGGCTACTTCGGCATTACGCCCTTCATCAGGTGATATTAACGGCCAGCCTCCCAACCGACCGAACAGCATATAAGCACTGATAATAAAGGTAAAAACCAGAATCCAGCGATTTCGCATGAGAGTGGATACTTTGTTGGAGTCGGCAGAGCTGCTTGCTTGAGGAGAGGAAAAGGTCATCGTTTATTTTATGTTTATGTCTGGAGAATTGCCCCTACCTAAAGAACGCAGCTTCTACCTTAGCAAGGATAATGCGCGGCACACATGCCGGAAACTTATAATCCCGCCAGTGTCAGTGCCGACGATTCCAATTGAGGAGTTTTGATTTTAAAGGATGCTTGCAGCAAAGTCAAAAGCAAGCCTCTAGGAGGCTGTCCAAGAATAGAAAACCTGCTGCGGAAAAGCTGTTTCGGCCAGATTTTCCGTTCACAACGTTAAATAGAACAATTATTCGCCTCAAATGATCAAAAAATCTGACTCAAAATGGCATCCCCTCGCTACGGTTCCTATTCTCGGACAGCCTCCCTCCTGGCAGGCAGTTTAAGGAAGTTGACTGACGGATAAGCAGTTGGATTTAAGATGGGCGAGTAAAAGTGCTGATTTTTGTGTTGAGGACACTTTGCAGACCTCTTGATTTATTTCGTATGACTGATTCTGCTACCCAATCGGGACAGATAACATCCCTTGAGGGGATGGTATCTGTAAAATCGTCCAGGCTTTAATTACCCGAACTTACTGCATCGCTTTAAGCTAAACAATCCCAACAAGCCACTGCCAAATAACCAGATAGCGCCAGGTACGGGTACAACACCAACATAGAAGTGTGCCAGTTTGGGCCAAAATACATTATTCGGGTCATTCCGGTCAACATCCACCGCATCAATCGTTAGTGAGGCGATGGCAATATCACTGGTGAAGCCAAGAAAATCGGATCCGAGAAACTTGACAATGGTGTTATCGCTTAATGTGACAATGACCTTTTGCTGAGCCACATCCCCGATTATGTCTGTACTTGCAAAAATACCCCCCAGTGCTGTTACCGGACGACCCGTGAAGGTGATGGCAAGTAAATCCTCGGCTGCAAACGTTGAAAGAGACCTTGTTAATGAAAACAAGCCGCTTGATGGTTGATCTTTGCCGCCTGGAATTGTGGAGGCAGTCCAGCTATAGCCATTTATTGGCCCATAGTTTTGTGTCATCTGAGTTCCATCAAGGGGGAAGCTACCATTTACGTCATAAGTATAATTGCTAAAGTCCTCAAGGTAGTAGCCTGGTTTTATGTGCGTGAGAAAAGTCGCCTCGTCAGTGTATACATTAGTGTAAAAATTTGCTGCAGATGCCAGCGAGGCTTGCGCCAAGAGCATGATAGCCAAAAATTGCTTTTTTTTCATCGTAGACACCTTGAAAAGATCCAGGTTAAATAATGATTTTTGAGTTACCGTATATTATAGTCTAACTCAATTAATTTAAACGGTGATAGAAAATAGTCTTAAATTTTTGAATCACGTTAAACTAAAAGCATTATTCATTCCAAAAATTATTATGTGAAGATAACCTTATGAAAACTATTATGATTAAAGTTTTTATGGGTATATAAAATACCAACTCTTGATTGAGAATCTATAACGGGTGTAAAAAAAGCTGACAGTTTGAAGGTGGCCAAGCGAGTAACAATCAGCTTACATTGATTAGAAATGCTATCAATATGATCATTGCCTATTGTGTTAGGTCTATGGGGTAGTTGCTGTTTAAATTTTAAAAATTAAAATAAATCAATGGATTGTGTTAATGATAATGAATGCTGATTATAGTGAATTGAAGAGGGTGCGTATTCTGAAGGAATCTTTAGAGATGATTTTAGGGCTGGAAAACATTGTAAAAAATACTGACACCTTTACGGTGTTGAGCTGTAAAGATACCCTGTAAAAACTGCCACAGCTTCTCAGATTATAAATAGGTTTAATCTGTGAATCCGTGGCAGTTTATTTATTTCAAGTTACCTAGCGAAGGTAAGAATCAAAAAATTGTTCAGGCGAGGCTTTTACTGGCCACCTCATAAACATCTTTAGAAACAGCCTCGGTGGTTATTATCCGTTCCAATTGTGCTTTTATTAGCGCTTGTCTGCCTGGATCATATCTGCGCCATGACGTTAAGGCGCTTAACATACGTGAGGCAACCTGCGGGTTTAAGGTATTGAGGGCAATAATTTGATCCGCCAAAAATTGATAACCTTGTCCATTGGCGGCATGAAAATGCAAGGGATTGGCTTGGCTAAATGCACCAATTAACGCTCTAACCCGGTTTGGATTTTTTAAATCAAATGCAGGATGTTGCATTAAGGCCTGAACGTTGGCAAAGGTATCCGGGTTATGGCTGGAGGCCTGTAGTGCAAACCATTTGTCAATAACCAGGGCTTCGTCTTGCCATTGTTGGTAAAAATCGGCCAGGCACTGTTGTTTGGCCGGGTGCGAGCCGTTGACAACAACCGCTAAAGCAGTTATTTGATCGGTCATGTTTTTAGCCGCAGCAAATTGCTGCTGTGACCATTGCTGACTATCTGCTTGCCCAAGTCGGCCTAAATAAGCCAGGCAGGTGTTTTTGATACGTCTGCGGCCAATAGCGCCGGCGTCAAATAATCCTGACTCTTCCCGATGATTTTCCAGGTACAGGGATTTAAACTGCGCTTGTAGTTGTTCGGCCAGCGTTAGCAAAACAAACTCGCGAGCGGTATGAATGGCTTCTACATCGACAACCTGCATTTGCTCGGCCAGATAAGTTTCTGACGGCAGGCTTAATAATAAGGAAAAATACGACAAGTCAGCCCACGATTGCTCCATGATTTGTTTAAACGCAGCGATAATTATCGGGTTTAGCTGCAACGTCCGGTCGTTTTGTAAGTCAGCGATCAGTCCGGCGATAATTTGTCCGGCAAGTTGCTGTCCTGCTTCCCAGCGATTAAAGGTATCACGGTCATAGCTTAACAAAAACGCCAGTTCTTCAAGGCTACGCGTCATGACCAACTTAACGGGCGCAGAAAAACCTCTTAATAGTGATACGACAGGTTGTTCTTTTAAATCCTCAAAGGTAAAACTTTGCTCGGCTTGGGTCAGTTGTAAAATGACTTCATCCGTCGTGCCGTTTTGCAATTTACACGGTGCGATAGAACCGTCTTTGTTGATTAAACCCAACGTAACCGGAATGTGCAGCGGCTCCTTAACGGCTTGTCCAGGGGTTGACGGGCAATACTGATTAAGGGTTAACGTCAGCGTTTGTGCATCCGGGTCGTAAGTTTGTCGAACGGTTAATACCGGCGTTCCTGCCTGCTCATACCAACGCCGGAATTGGCTTAAATCAACAGTGTTGGCGGCTTCCATCGCATTAATAAAATCATCACAGGTGACGGCCTGTCCATCATGGCGCTCAAAATACAAGTCGCTGCCTTTACGAAAGCCTTCAGCGCCCAGCAAGGTATGAATCATGCGGACGACTTCGGCACCTTTTTCGTACACGGTTAAGGTGTAAAAATTGTTGATTTCCATGTAAGCATTCGGTCGTATGGGATGCGCCAAGGGGCCGGCATCTTCGGCAAACTGACGGGTGCGTAAATTGATAACATCTTCAATGCGTTTTACCGCTTTGGAAGTGCGGTCACCGGTAAATTCCTGATCGCGAAATACCGTAAAACCTTCTTTCAAACTGAGCTGAAACCAGTCCCGACAGGTAATGCGATTGCCTGTCCAGTTATGGAAATATTCATGGGCGATAACGCCTTCAATATGCTCGTAATCAGAGTCAGTCGCGGTATCGGGTCGCGCCAGTACAAACTTGGTATTAAATACGTTAAGCCCTTTGTTCTCCATCGCGCCCATATTGAAATGACCGACGGCAACAATCATGTATAAATCCAGATCGTATTCACGACCATAGACTTGTTCATCCCAAAGCATGGCATTTTTAAGCGATTGCATGGCATGGGCGCATTTATCCAGATCGTGCTTTTCAACAAAAATCTGCAAACTGATGTTGCGACCGGATTGTGTAGTAAAACTGTCTTCAATGCAGTCCAGTTGGCCTGCAACCAGTGCAAATAAATAACACGGCTTGTTAAACGGGTCTTCCCAGGTTACCCAGTGGCGATTATCCGCTAACTCACCTTGCGCGATTTTGTTGCCGTTGGACAATAAAACCGGATAGCGGTCTTTGTCGCCCGCCAGAGTCGTGGTAAATTGCGCCATCACATCGGGTCTATCGAGAAAATAAGTGATTTTTCTAAATCCTTCCGCTTCACACTGGGTGCATAACATGCCATTGGACAGATACAAGCCTTCCAGGGCGGTGTTGGCTTTCGGGTTAATGGTGTTTTCGATGGTCAGCACAAAACTCCTGTGCTGCGGCACTTCATGAATAATTAACGAATCCGGAGTTTGCAGGTAGTTTTGGTCGGTTAATTGATTGTCGTCATTTAAAACCACGCTGATTAAGCCTAAGTTTTCACCCGCCAAAATCAAGGCAGCATCACCGGTTTGACTGGCAGGATTGCGGCTTAAGGTTAGCCTTGAGACAACGCGTGTGTTGTCTTCAGCCAGGTCAAAATTTAAATCGACACTATGAATCAGATAGTCAGGTACGGTGTAGTCTTTTAAATAAATGGTTTGGGGATTAGCGTCGCGCATGTGAATACCTGTTGTGATGTGGTTTTTTTGCTGCAAAAATAGCGATTAATAACCAGGCTGTGATAAAACTGACGCCGCCAAAAGGCGTAATCATGCCTAACCATTTTAAATCGAGTAGTGCCAGTAGATATAAGCTACCGGAAAATACGAGTATGCCAATAAACATTAGCCAGCCTGCCCAGCCCAGTAATTTGGATTCGGGGACTTGCTGGCGCATAAGTGCAATAGCTATCAGACCCAGCGCATGCCACATTTGATAGGTGACGCCGGTTTGATAGACAGTTAACAGTTCGGGACTTAAGACGGTTTTTAAACCATGTGCGCCAAAGGCACCCATGCCAACGCCGATTAGTGCGCTGATCGCACCCAGAAATAAAAAACAGGATTGCATATTATTTTTCCAGTAGTCTGGGCATGAGTTGAACCAGATTGCATGGTCGGGTGCGGTAGTCCAGTTGTTCTTTAATTAGCGCATCCCAGGCAGTGCGACAGGCACCGGATGAGCCGGGCAGGCAAAACAGATAGGTTGCATTAGCGACTCCGGCAAGCGCTCTGGACTGGATGGTTGACGTTTTAATGTCCTGATAAGACAGCATTCTGAAGGTTTCGCCAAAACCATCCAGCACTTTATCCAGTAAAGGTACCACGGCTTCCGGCGTTCCGTCCCGGCCGGTTACGCCGGTGCCACCGGTGCTTATCACCACATTAATGTTATCTGCGGCAATCCAGTTTGAGATAACAGCCCTGATCTGATAAATATTATCAGGCACTATTTTTTTTTCAATAACCTGATGTCCGGCTTCCTTTGCACGCTCTACCAAGGTTTTACCCGACGTGTCATCGGCATCGGTGCGCGTATCGGAAACCACCAATATGGCAATGTTTAAGGGGATAAATTGTTTATCTGTATTCATATTTTATTATAGGAAGGCCAAAGGCAAAGGACAAAAGGCAAAGTCAAAACAAGTTCTTTCGCCTTGTACCTTTAGCCTTGCGCCTGTTCTATTATCTTAACACAACAAAGAAGCCTTCCTGTCCACGTTGGATATTAATTAACAGGGCATTGTTCGGATCAACCACCTGTTTTAACTCTTCAAGATTACGCACACGATAGCGATTTGCCGATATGATCACGTCACCGGGGCGCAAACCTACTCGCCAAGCGTAGGACGAGGTATTAATTTTCTCAAGTAAAATACCTTCAACCTGATCTTTTTGCGTTACACCCAGCACTGTGCCTTGTAATAAACGATGCAATTTTTCACCGGCCAATTGGGGTTGCACCGGTTTGCCGATCATCGTGGTCACTTCTTTTTTCTCGTTACCACGGAAGAATTCTATACTAACCTTGTCGCCAATTTGTAATAACCCGATGATATTGTTTATATCTTGACTGTTTTTAACCGCTTTGCCATTAGCGGCAACAATAATATCACCCGGTTCCAAACCGGCTTTTGCCGCCGGTGAATTGTTTTCAATGCGGCTGATGGCGGCACCTTGCTTGTTTTCCAGGTTAAACGCACTGACCAGTTCCGGCGTTAAATCTTGGGTAGTTACGCCCAATAAACCCCGTCTCACTTCGCCGTGTTTAACCAGCGATTCTTTAATGGTCATAATCATATTGGCGGGAATGGCAAAACCAATGCCGACATTACCGCCCGTGGGTGCCAGAATTGCCGTATTCATGCCGATTAATTCACCCCGAAGATTGACCAGAGCGCCACCGGAATTGCCTGGATTAATCGACGCATCAGTCTGGATAAAGTTTTCAAATTTTTCTATGCCCAGACCGGAACGCCCCAAAGCACTGACAATACCCGAAGTGACTGTCTGGCTCAGCCCGAATGGACTGCCAATCGCGACGACAAAATCACCGACTTTTAGTTGGCTTGAGTCAGCAATGGGCAGCTGGGTTAAATTGTTGCCGGGAATCCGAATGATGGCGATATCGGATGCCGGATCGGTGCCGATTAATTCCGCGTTGAGTTGGCGACCGTCATGCAAGGTGACCATGATTTTATCGGCTTTATCAATGACGTGATTATTGGTCAGTACCAAACCTTGACTGCTGTCGATAATAACGCCTGACCCCAGGCTGTTTTTCTGTTGCCGTTGCAATTGTTCGGGCACATTAAAAAATTCACGAAAGAAAGGATCCTGCATCAACGGATTTTCGCTAATCCGAATATTGGTTGACGTAGAGATATTCACCACAGCCGGCATGGCGCGTTCCAGCATGGGTGCCAAAGAGGGAACTGGCTGTCCGTCAACATAAGGGGGCATACCGGCCGCCTGTAATGTCAAGGATGTTGACCCGAAAATGGATAAAAGAGACATCAATAACAGCGGTTTTACTAAGCGAGTATTCATCAGGATTTCCCGGAGATTGTTTAACATGAATAACAGACAATATAGGTCTGGAAATGTTTAATACAAGAGTCTCTAGTTTAATTAGTCGGTAATAATTGAGAATTCTAATCTTAGATTTGCGCTTGGAGTTCTATCAATAACTGTACGGAGAATAATTTAAATCTGATTTATCCTATTCAGCTACTATCAGCTAGCTATACTATTGGCCTCGTTCTCTTCTTGCACAGACATTGCTTTGGCGCTGGTTAACAGAATAGCCTAGACCCCAAGGAGACATACGCCAAATTATAACTGGATGTACTATGTAAACTGGTAGTCGCGTTTTTGTAAGAATACAAATCCTAAAATTGAAGAACCAAAAAGCCATATGGCAACAGGAATAGGCACTGGGGTTACTTCTGCACTGATATTAAGGGTGCCGAGATTGTTATCGGAAACAATAGAATATCTCCATGGCAATCCA
>SESA01001709.1_pt1 | contig 11033 bp, 9 predicted proteins | sample 3171451 | NCBI WGS metagenome assembly SESA01 (sample SAMN06051862, study PRJNA518727) | freshwater metagenome | biome: subpolar coniferous forest; feature: holomictic lake; material: water; isolation source: holomictic Lake 227, 8 m depth | place: Canada: near Kenora, Ontario | collected 2013-06-25...
GATGATTACCCTGTGTTATGTCTGTTGCGGTGAATGTCGGGAAGAGGGAGTTGCAGGGTGATGAGGTGTTTTCGTTGCTGTCAGGTCATAATATGTGGCCACAGGTGATGGAGGCGATGGTGGTTGACAGGGCTTTACGTGCGATGGGGAGCAGTTCCGCAGCAATTGCGGATTATTATGGTTCTGAACTGGCTGCTGATGCTGCTTTTTTGGAGAAAAAGAGGGAGCAGTTGCTGCTTGAAGGGGCCAAGGGGGAGGATGTTGACTTTTTTATCAGTCGTCCTCTCCTGCTTCAGCTCTTTAAGGAGCAGCGGTTTGCGCCGCTGGTCGGAAGTGCTTTTCTGAAAATGAAGGCGAGTCTTGACAGCGTTTTTTTTTCCATGCTGCGCAATCGCGATCATGAACTGCTCAGAGAGCTTTTTTTTCGTCTGGAATCAGGTGAAGAGAGTTTCGATGCTCTTGCTGCACGTTATGCGGAGGGCAGGGAGGCTGAGAGTAGAGGTCGCCTTGGCCCTATGGAGATGAGGCAGTTGCATCCCGCATTGGCAAATGTGCTTTCGACGGCTCAGCAGGGGGTGGTCAACCCGCCAGTAATCATTGACGGGTTTGGAGTGATTACCTTGTTGCATGAGAAAAAAGCGGCAAGGCTTGATGATGCGATGAAGCAGCACCTGGTTGATCAACTTTTTCGTGAATGGGTGAAGGAGGAGGTTCAGCTCTTTTTTTACTGAGCGCTCTTTTGTTGTTTGATGTCAAAATGGGTGATGCGATTTTTTTAATAAGAGAATTGATACATGTCGAATAGAAGCGCGGAGAGTCGTGCGGATCTTTGCAAGGTTATTGAGGGGATTCCCCTTTTTTCTTCCCTGGGGTCGGATAAGGTCGGCATGTTGGCTGATCTTTCTTCCACAGGAGTCTATACCATAGGAAAGCCGATTATCAGCAGGGGGATGCTGCCGGATTCGCTTTATGTGATCAGTTCGGGACGGGTTCGATCGCTCTGTCAGGAGAGTGGCAGTGGTGCTGTGCAGACTCTGAGGCTTCTTGGCCCTGGTGAGATCTTTGGTTGGGTAAGCCTCATGCGCCGTCAGCCAACGGAAATTGTAACGGCCTCTGAAGAGACGATTTGCCTCCAGATTCCCCTCGCATCGCTGAGCGGGGTGATTAATGAGTTTCCGTTTCTCTACGATTTGTTGCGGGAGCGAAGTGACCCTTCGGAAATTTGTGCTATTCTGGAATATATTTACAGTAGTGATCCTCGAAAGGATGCGCGTATGGCCGAGTCTGGTTTTTCGGGGATCAAGGAACTCGCCCTGCATCTGTATCAGTCAGCTATGGTTGTTGATACCGGATTCTGCCGGGTGATTCCCAACAGCACGCTTCAGTGGTTTGTCAGCAGGAGCGATGATCCGGCATACCTGCCAGGCAGTGCTTACCACTTCTCTTCGTCTGAAATTCCAAAGGCACATTCACTGCGTCTTGTGGGGCTTGACCTTTCGTGCATCAAGGCGGAGCCATCTCTCCGCACGGAGGTGAGTGTGGCTCTACCTTTTTCGGGGGTTGAGCCGGTTTCGGTCGGGGCTTCGTCGGAGAGAGTGTCGGTTGAGGATGAAAGGGTACACCGTGAGGAGTTCAGTTGTTATGCAGAAGAGGGGGAGGAGAGCGCGAGCGCGAGGGAGTTTCCTTTTTCCAGGGGCAGGGGTACTGTTGAGGAGACGACTGCCTGTTTTCTTATGTTTGGCAAGTTTATGAATGTGCCTGTCAAAAAAGATCTTGTCCTGAGCATTATAGGAAACCAGTATGCCCGGAACGGTCAAATTTCTTTGCAGGATTGCGGAGGTGTCGGGGTGGTGCTTGGCTTGAAAGCGCAGGTGGTGAGTTTCGGTTTTGATGCTCTTCCCCGGCTGAAGTTGCCAGCCCTTATTGGTTGGAACAAGAGTTTTGCTGTGCTTTACAAGGCTTCATCGAAGAGTGTGACACTTGCAGTGCCCTCTTCATCCGGTACGAAGGTTCTGACCCTTAAAGAGTTTCAGGAGAGGTGGGATCATCCGGGGGAGGCGCTTGTGCTTGATGTGCGGGAGGATACTCCTGAAAAAAAATTCGGCTTTGACTGGTTTGCGCCCTCTATCAAAAAGTACCGTAATGTGCTTGGCGAGGTGTTGATTGCCTCTTTTTTTACGCAAATCATGACCTTGGTCAATCCACTCCTTTTTATGGTCATTATCGACCAGGTCATTGTCAAGAACAGTTATTCGACGCTGCATGTGCTTGGTACCTTCATGCTCGTTATTGCCGTGCTTCAGGCGGTGCTCAACAGCTTGAGAACCTATCTTTTTGTTGATACTACCAACCGCATTGATGTTGCGCTCGGTGCGGAGGTGATTGACCATCTTTTGCGTTTGCCATTGCGTTTTTTTGAAAAAAGGCCAGTGGGTGAGCTTAGTTCCCGGATTGGAGAGCTTGAGCACATCCGTCAGTTTTTAACAGGTACGGCTCTTGGTGTTGTGCTTGATGCGGTTTTTTCGCTCGTTTATGTGGTTGTTCTCTTTGCGTTCAGTTGGAAGCTTGCGGTGATGGCTCTCTCTGTGGTTCCTGTGATCGGGTTGATAACGTTTCTGCTCTCTCCAGTGATCAGAAAGCAGTTGCGTGAAAAGGCTATACGCCACAGTATGACGAATGCCTATTTGATTGAGGTGCTTTCGGGCATTCAGACGGTCAAGTCACAGAATATTGAGTTACGGGCACGCTGGAACTGGCAGGAAAAGTATGCGGCTTATGTGAAGGAGGGGTTCAAGCCGGTTGTCTCCGGTACCATTGCCAATTCTGCGAACTCGTTTCTCAGCCAGGCTTCCGGGCTTATTGTGATATGGGCTGGAGCAGCTCTTGTTTTGAATAATGAGTTGACCCTTGGTCAGCTTATTGCATTCCGTATGATTGCCGGTTATATAACGAGCCCGGTGATGAGGCTATCCCAGCTCTGGCAGAATTTTCAGGAGACTGGCATGTCGCTTGAACGTCTGGGCGATATTGTTGATACTCCACAGGAGGGTGGCAAGGAGCAGTTGTCGCAGATTCCTCTTCCCCTCCTCAAGGGTGAGGTTTTTTGCGAAAATGTCTCTTTCCGGTTCAGGGAAAATACGCCTATGGTGCTGAAAAATGTGACGGTGACCATACCTGCCGGTTCATTTGTGGGGATTGTTGGAGAGAGCGGGTCGGGCAAGAGTACCTTTGCCAAACTTATTCAGAGGCTCTATTCGCTTGAAGAGGGGCGTATTTTTATTGATCATTACGATGTCGCCAAGGTTGAGCTTAATTCGCTCAGAAGCCAGATCGGTATTGTGCCCCAGGATCCCATGCTCTTTAATGTTTCGGTCAAGGAGAATATTGGTTTGACCAATCCTGATGCCACGGATGCCGATTGTATTCGTGCGGCTACAATTGCTGAGGCTCATGATTTTATCATGGCGTTGCCAACGGGGTACAATACGTCGGTTGGTGAAAAGGGCTCGTCACTCTCGGGCGGTCAGCGGCAACGAATTGCCATTGCAAGAACTATTCTGCAGAATCCGGGTCTCATCATCCTTGATGAAGCGACGAGTGCACTTGATTCGGATACGGAGAGCCGGTTGACGGCAAATATGATTACAGCATTTAAAGGCAAGACCGTCTTGTTTATCACCCACAGGCTTAATTCGGTGAAAGGGGCCTCCATGATTCTTTGTTTCCATGATGGATGTATCGACGAAGCTGGCACCCATGAGGATCTTATGGCCAGAAAAGGACGTTATTATTCGTTGTTTCAGAAGCAGTCTTTTTCAATTCCTGTCATGGAGGGGATTGCGGGATGAAAAATCCATTTGCTGATGAGTTGATTGGTCAGGGAGAGGTTTTCAGTCAGTCTCTCTTTGTGCCGAGGGCGATACTCTGGACCCTTGTGCTTGCTTTTTTTGGCTTCATTGTCTGGTCATCGGTCGCTGAAATAGATGTGACTATTCCAGCAGCAGGAAAACTGGAACCAACCGGTGAGGTCAAGAAGGTACAGGCAGCCATAGAGGGCGAGGTGAGCCTTTTGAGGGTTGAAGATGGGCAGCGGGTCAAAAAAGGAGAGGTGCTTCTTGAGTTGGTACCTGTATTGTCGGTTGGCGAGGAATCAAAGCTCAAGTCGTTGCAGATTAACCTGGCTAATGCTCGCCAGCAATGTGCGACTGAGTCAGTGTTGCTCGAAAAACTTCGCACTTTGCTCAAGACGGAGGCTGTCTCAGAGTTTGAGGTTGAACAGAAAAAACTGGATGTACTGAAGCTTCAGGCACAGATTGCCGATCTTTCCGAGCAGATCAGCAAGCAGCGCTATATGACCGGTCAGGCCACAGGGTATGAATCAATAACGGCCCCGGTCAGTGGTACCCTCTTCGACCTTCAGGTAAAAAAGGGGACGATTGTCAGCTCCGGCCAAGTGATTTTAAAGGTTGTTCCTGATGACAATTTGACGACCAAGGCTTTTATTTCGAATCAGGATATTGGTTTTGTTGTTGAGGGATTGCCGGTGGACGTACGGCTCGATGCCTTTCCTTCTGCGGAGTTTGGCGTCATCAAGGGGAAGGTGCTTCAGGTTGGTTCTGATGTGCTTGCACCTGACGATATCATCAAATTCTATCATTTTCCCGTCAAGGTAGAGCTGGAACGTCAGTATTTGGAGGTTAAGGGCCGAAAATTTTTTCTCCAGTCGGGTATGTCGGTGACGATGAATATCAAGGTCAGGAAGCGCACTGTCATGAGCATTTTTACCGATCTTTTTACGCAGCAGGCTGATGCCATCAGTCATATCAGAAAATAGCTTACTCTGTGGGAAGTGCTCGACAAGGTATCGCAAAAACAAAAAAAAAGAAGCCTGGAAATAACAATTGAAACATTTGTTATAGTGTTTGTGTTTTTTTTGTATTTTAAAAGTCAAATTGTTATGATGGCTTTGTTTTGCTGCGTGAGCATGTTCGTTGTGGTGCGTTTTGCGAGGCTCTTTTTTTTGTTGTCATTGGGTTGGGTAGTTGCCAGTGGTGAAGAGTTGTGGCACTCCTGTGGGTGGTGGAAAAGTTTTTTTTGCCTGTAGGGAACTTTTGGACATAAATTTTTTTTATAGTTGAATGGTTATGTATTCTTGTCGTATAAAAAAAATTCTACTCTTATGAAATTATTATGTGATATGCTCGTGGATTTGAAAGCCAGCGTGTTAGGGCTTGTTTTCGTTGGTTGTGTTATGGCTCCGTCTCTTTTGTTTTCAGCTCCGCTCAAGGTTGGAGATGATTTCGGGGGGGGGAAGGTAGTTTATCTTGTGCAGCCGGGTGAAGAGGACTACAAGGCAGATGAGCCTCATGGTATTGTTGTCGCTCCGGAGGATTTGTCAGATGATGCGCTCTCCTGGTCTGAGGCCAAGGCGGCCGCAGAGAGGATGGAGATAGGTGGTGCCAAGGGCTGGAGTTTGCCGAATGAGAAAGAGTTGCTACTGTTGTATCAGAATAGGGATGTTGTTGGCGGGTTCAGGGAGTTCAGCTATTACTGGAGTGGCTCGGAGGTTGGCGGGCAAAAGGCGGTGGCTGTTGATTTTTACAATGGAGACAAGATACTCAGCACCAAGTCGGGTGCCACTCTTGGTATCCGGCGTGTTCGTCCAGTGCGGAGGTTTTAGTCGCCTGCGGTTCTGTTTTGATCGTTTTGTGTTTTTCCTGTTGCCTCGCTCCATTTTTTTTATTGGGTTTGTTGTCATGATTCTTCCGGCGGAGACATTACTGCTGATTATTGATGTGCAGGGAAGGCTTGCACGGGGTGTTGTTCGATCTGCAGCTCTTGAATCGGCTACGGGAAAGCTGGTTCGGGCATGCAAAATTCTTGAGGTCCCTGTTTTGTTGACCGAGCAATATCCTGGGGGGCTGGGTAAGACCATTGATTCGTTGACGGAGCTGTTGGAGGGTACTGTTGCGGTCGAAAAACTTTCGTTCAGTTGTTGCGGAGCTCCGGAGTTCATGAAGCAACTCCGTTCGTTTAATCGTAATGATATTCTTGTTGCCGGTATGGAGGCTCATATCTGTGTCTATCAGACAGCGGTGGATCTTGTTGAGTTTGGTTACAATGTTCATCTGGTGACAGATTGCGTTTCTTCGAGAAGTGAGGAGAACAGGATGCTCGGTATTCGCTGTATTGAAAAGGCCGGAGCCTCGCTGACCAGCAGTGAAATGGCTATTTTTGAATTATTGCGCGTAGCCGAAGGTGAGCGCTTCAAGGCAATTTCCAAAATCGTAAAAGAGTAATAAAAAATTTGTCAGTAATCAGTAATCAGCCCTGACCACTGATTACTGCCCACTGACCACTTTCCTAAGCATCTCCTGCAGCATCTCTTTTCCTTCAAAAATGTTTGTTTCTATTTTCAGGTAGTAACAGGGTCTTGCTGTAATAATGCGGATGAGCTCTGGATAGCCAAGTATTCTGAAATAGTCTTTTTCTGTTGTGATTAAACTGAGCCCTTTGGCTTCGGCTTCGCGGCGGATGGCTTGCAGCTTTTTAACATTATAAGGTTCATGGTCGCCAAAAAAGCTGTGTGCGACAATGTTTACCCCCTCTTGACGGAGGCTTTCCAGAAAGCTTTCGGGTGAAGCGATACCTGCAAAGGCAAAGGCGTTGATATTTTTCATGGAGCGGGCCTCTTCTGAAGTGATAAACGCGCCTGAAATACAGACCAGTTCTGCTGTTTTAAGGCGAGCTTTTATGATCGGCCGCCCAGTTTTATTAACTCTTTTTTCTATGGAGTCAGCTTTTTCAGGGTCGCTGATCTTGTTGAGCACAATCAGGTCAGCTCTTTTGAGGTTTTTCAGTGGCTCTCTCAGGCGTCCTTCGGGCAGCATTTTAGCATTGAAAAAAGGTTCTGATGTGTTGATGAGAGCGATATTGAGGTCTCTGTGGATTTGGCGGTGCTGGAAGGCATCGTCGAGAATAATGACTGAGGGGAGCCTTTTTGCAAAACGTTGTATAAGAGCGGTCACCGCATCTTTTCTTTTATTTGCAACAATGACAATAGCATTGGGGTTATTCCATGCAAGCATTGCGGTTTCATCGCCGGCCTCTCTGCTGCTGAGGAGGATGTTCTGTCCGTCAGAAACAAGTTGTACCCCTTTCGATTCTCGCCGATATCCCCGTGAGACGATGGCTGGTTTGCAGCCAATCGAGAGGTAGTATTTAACAATCCAGTCTACAAGTGGTGTTTTTCCTGTACCACCTGCGGAGAGGTTCCCTATTGCAACAACGGGAACAGGAGATTTCCAAGCCTTGAACAAACGATGGTCAAACAGTGTATTGCGAAGCTGCACGACGATATGGTAGCAAAGGGCTGCGGGTCTGAGCAGTATTGAGAGTGGGTTAAGCATGGCTGAGCTTGATTGAGAGTTGCTTTGTGTACGATTGAAGCTCTTCTTCGTTTTTGAATTCAGGAAGATCAATCAGGTGGAGTGTAACGGTCGTTTTGCTGAAAGGTTTCGGAATTTCAAATTGGTCCCAGCTTTTGAGTTTCCATGCGCGTGTGTGGTGGATTTCAGCAAAAACAAGTGGATAACGCCTCTCTGAGGCCAGGCGCACCATTCCGAATTTATACTGGTTGGCTGGTCCACGTGGCCCGTCGGGGGTGAGTGCGAGATTGTCGCCCTTCTCAAGGGTTTGCTGTATGGCGCGCTTGACCTCATTGCCTCCCTTTGAGCTTGATCCGCGGATAAGTGAGAAACCCAGCCGTTCAAGTGTTTCGGCAAGAATCTTGCCATCTTCAGAGTGGCTTACTACGGCACTCATTTTTTTTTCTGGAAAAAGTTTCTGGGCCAGAAGCCACCCGGTGATCATTTTGCCGTGCCAGAAGGTTATAATGGTACCTTTGCCGGGAAGTGGTCTTTCCGCTGGTGTTACCCTTATCCGCAGGCTGGAGTAAAGAAGTTTCAGCGCAATGGGAATGATATGGCGGTAAATCAGCGGGGAAAGAGACATGGGTATTGAAAATAATTATCAATCTGGGTAGTTGGGAGCACGGGAATAAGTTTTTTAATTATTAATTTTATGGCAAGCGCAGTATATAAAGCCTCTCTGTTGTAATGAGGAGAGTAATTTAACAAACCGTCTCGATAAACCACAGGGTCAAATGCGGCAAATGCCCGGAAAGGAAGTTATGAATGTTTTGATTATCGGTAGTGGTGCGCGTGAACATGCCCTGTGCTGCTCTGTCGCAAGGAGTGAAGGTGTCGGGAAGATTTTTATGGCTCCGGGGAATGGTGGTACCGCCTCGATGGGTGGAAAGGTTACAAATGTGCCCTTGAAGGTCACGGCTCTTGATGAGCTGCTTCGTTTTGCGGTCGAAAATGATGTCGATTTGACTCTTGTCGGATCGGAGTCTCCGCTTGAACTGGGTATTGTAGATCTCTTTGGCAAGGCGGGGAAAAAAATTGTCGGGCCAACTCAGTCTGCCGCCCGTCTTGAGTCAAGCAAGGTCTTTTCGAAGGAGTTTATGCGGCGTAACGGAATTCCTACGGCGGGGTATCATGTTTTTCGGGATGCTGGTTCGGCCAGGAGCTACATTGCCCTGGCAGAAACGCGCTATCCACAAGTGATCAAGGCAAGCGGTTTATGTGCCGGAAAAGGGGTTTTTATTGCTCTCGACAAGGAGCAGGCGATGAAAGCAATCGGGGAGCTTTTTGAAGAGCGTATTTTTGGAGATGCGGGAAATGAGGTGGTTATTGAAGATTTTTTGCAGGGAGAGGAGGCGAGTGTTTTTGCCCTGACTGACGGCACGGCATACCGGCTTTTTTTGCCAGCCCAGGATCACAAGCGTATCGGTGATGGTGATACCGGCAAGAACACCGGCGGGATGGGGGCATACGCTCCGGCGCCATTGGTGACTGCCGAGGTGATGCAGAGGGTTGAGGAGCTTATTATCCAGCCTACCCTGAAGGGGATGAGGGATGAGGGTTCTTTGTATACAGGTTTTTTGTATATCGGTCTGATGATTGACAGAGGTGACCCCTGGGTTGTTGAGTATAATGCGCGCCTTGGTGATCCTGAGACACAGGTGGTACTTCCTTTGCTGAAGAGTGATTTTGTTGAAGCCCTTTTGGCAAGTGTTGACGGCTCGCTTGATGAGGTACCCTTTGAGATGTATCCTCAATCGGCAACGACGGTTGTGATTGCATCGGGTGGCTATCCTGACCACTATGAAACTGGCAAGGCCATTACCATTGCCCTTGAACTCTCTTCAATGGAGGATTGTCTGCTCTTTCATGCAGGAACAGCGTATGAAGAGGGGCGGCTGGTCACTTCGGGTGGAAGGGTTTTTTCAGTGACAGCGCTCGGTTCAACGCTCAGGGAGAGTGTTGATCGCGCATACAGGGCGGTTGAAAAGATCGCTTTTGAGGGTGCCTGTTATCGTACTGATATAGGAGCCAAGGCACTTTAATTTTCAGTCAATGGTTGCGTTATGAAACTGCCCAGGCGTCAGTTCGAGATTATCCAGGAACAGGCTTTTCGGGAGCTGCCCTATGAGTGTTGCGGGCTGCTTGTCGGAATACAGAATTGTGATCACCGGGGCAATGTGGAGAACATTGTCTACGAGGTTGCGCCCTGTCGCAATTGCCTCTACCATGGAAGGGAGCAGGGCTTTGAGATTGCTCATCAGGAGTATCTTGATGTGGAGCGTGAGGCTACGACGCTCGGGTATGAAATTATCGGTTCCTACCACTCCCATATCAACTCACCGGCCCTGCCCTCATTGCATGATGTTGATTTTGCGCGCTCGGGCCATACGCTGCTGATTATTTCATTGACCAATGCGCGGCCAAGAGAGGTTACTGCATGGTTGAGACGGGAGTCGGGAGGGTTTCATCAGGAGCAAATCCGTGTGATTGAGTAGATTGCCCTTTCCGGGGGAGAAGAACTCTGCAAATATTTTGTACATTATCTTTTTTTAAGCTTGCCAAGTATTAAACCCCCTGAATAACGTGCCAAAGCGGGAAGATATTAAGTCGATTTTAGTGATTGGTGCCGGTCCTATTGTGATCGGTCAGGCCTGTGAATTTGATTATTCTGGTACCCAGGCGTGCCAGGCCCTCAAGGAGGAGGGGTATCGGGTTGTGCTGGTGAACAGTAATCCGGCTACCATTATGACCGATATAGAGTTTGCTGATGCAACCTATATTGAGCCCATTACGCCGGAATATGTGCAGAAAATTATTGAGCGGGAGAAGCCCGATGCGCTTCTTCCTACCATGGGTGGCCAGACTGCGCTGAATATTGCGGTTGCTTTGGCTGAATCGGGTATTCTCGAAAGGAATGGCGTTGAATTGATTGGCGCGAAGCTGCGTGCAATCAGAAAAGCTGAAAATCGTGAGTTTTTCAGCGATGCCATGAAAAAAATTGGTCTTGAAATGGCCAAGGGGTACTTTGTCCGCAATGAAAAAGAGGCGAAAGAGGCTCTTGAGGAGATTGGCCTTCCGATTGTCATTCGCCCTTCCTTTACGCTTGGTGGTACCGGTGGCGGTTTTGCCGAAACAAAAGCAGATTATTACGATGCGGTACGGAGGGGGCTCACCGAGAGCCCTATCAGCGAAGTGCTTGTTGAGGAGTGCCTTTCGGGCTGGAAGGAGTATGAGCTTGAGGTTATCCGTGATTTGGCCGATAATGTTATCATTGTCTGTTCGATAGAGAATTTTGATCCTATGGGCGTGCATACTGGTGACAGTATCACTGTGGCTCCAGCTCAAACCCTTACTGATCGTCAGTATCAGCAGCTCAGGGACGCATCGGTCCGCATTATCCGAGAGATTGGTGTTGAGACCGGCGGCAGCAATATTCAGTTTGCAATCAATCCCCTTGATGGACGTATTGTGGTGATTGAGATGAATCCCCGTGTCTCGCGCAGCTCCGCTCTGGCCTCAAAGGCAACTGGTTTTCCCATTGCCAAAGTTGCGGCCAAACTTGCTGTCGGTTACCGGCTTGATGAGATTCTCAACGATATTACC
>SESA01001710.1_pt1 | contig 11032 bp, 10 predicted proteins | sample 3171451 | NCBI WGS metagenome assembly SESA01 (sample SAMN06051862, study PRJNA518727) | freshwater metagenome | biome: subpolar coniferous forest; feature: holomictic lake; material: water; isolation source: holomictic Lake 227, 8 m depth | place: Canada: near Kenora, Ontario | collected...
GACTGGCGGCCGTATTGTTCGCGGCGGCATTCGTGTCAGCCATAATGAGATTGCCGTTGGTGTCTGTCAGCAGTGAGTTCGTGCCATTCGTGCCGGTCGCATTATTCGTGGTGAACTGAGAGTCATTGGTCGGAGTGCCGACCATCGGATAGTGTTTCTTTTTTGGAGTGGGCTCGTTGTCGGCACAACCGGCTAACAGAAGAAGAGCTAGGAGCAATGGAAAACAGAGGAGTTGTTTCATTATTTTGAAGTCTTTAGGTGATTGCTGATTTGCTCCGTAACATCAATGTTTTTCAGTCTGAGATCGGATTTTTGCAAGTTATCCCAATTGTGACAAGTATGCCTTAAAGAAGAATTTCTGTTGCCAAAACATGAAACCCACCTCATAGGTAGTTTCGAAGTTCGATGATAGCGATTCAGGCAATGCAGGTTCCCCGCAGGTCGGGAGGGCTGCTCCAAGTCCACTCAGGTGAGAGGCTGGTGCATTCCAAGAAGCAGCCGTCAGCGTAACAGGAACCAACAAACACAAAGCAGTATGAAGTTATATATCGGGAATCTTCCCTTCTCAGCAACAGATGCCGACCTCCGCGAGGTTTTCGGCGCACACGGAACTGTCACGGACGCTATCGTCATGATGGATCGTACTACCGGCCGTTCACGCGGATTCGGATTCATCACCATGGGCACCGACGACGAAGGTCGCGCTGCAATCACGGCTCTCAGCGGAGCCGACATGGGCGGACGCAACCTCACTGTCAACGAAGCCCGTCCGATGGAGGATCGTCCTCGCGGTGGTGGTGGTGGCGGTGGCGGTGGCGGTGGATATGGTGGTGGCGGCGGCTACCGTGGCGGTGGCGGTGGCGGTGGCTACCGTGGTGGCGGAGGAGGCGGCGGCGGCGGCTACCGTGGAGGTGGAGGTGGAGGTGGCGGCGATCGTGGTGGATACCGCGGCGGCGACGACCGTGGCGGCCGTCAGGACTACCGCTAAATCTCGCGCAGATTTTTTCAAGAAACGGCCCGGAGTATTCCGGGCCGTTTTCTTTTTGAAGAGACTCTCCCCGAAAAAGGTGAATGGTCTCCCTACTTCACGATTTGAGCGGCCATGAGAATCCCTGCAGCCTTATGAAGGGTTTCCTCCCATTCCAGGGGAGGATCTGAGTCGGCTGTGATCCCTGCTCCGACATGGAATTCGGCCCGTCCGTTGCGGATTAAAACCGTGCGAATCGCAATATTGAACTGACTCTCCCCATTGTAACCGAAATATCCGATCGCCCCCGTGAAGAGATTGCGAGGGGAAATCTCCAACTCCCTGATGATTTCCAAGGCCCTTTTTTTGGGAGCCCCGGAAATTGATCCTCCCGGAAAGCAGGCAGTAACGGCGGCGACATGGGAGACCTCTTTCCTAAGGGTTCCCTCGATGGTCGAGACCAGATGGAAGACCTGGGCGTAGCGTTCCAGTTCCAAAAGGCCGGGAGTTTGCACACTCCCGAATTCGCAGACACTGCCGAGATCATTTCTCTCCAGATCGGTGATCATGATCAATTCAGCTTTTTCCTTCGGTGAGGATTGTAGTTCCAAGGCTTCCCGTTCATCGGCTGAGTTTTCTTGTTGCCTAGGCCGTGTCCCCTTGATCGGTCGGGTGGAGATTCGGCGCCCCTTCATCTTTAGAAAACACTCCGGGGAACTGGAGAGGATCGTCTCATCTCCAAGTTGAAGATAGGCGGAGTGCGGCGCAGGGGAGGATTCTCTAAGAGCCAGATAGAGGGGCCAAGGATTACCGTCGAACTCTGCAGAAAAACGATGCGCCAGACAGACCTGATAGATGTCGCCTGCGGCAATGTATTCCTGTGCTCTTCGGACCAGGTGTTGGTACTCCTCCGGATTCATCTCCGAGTGGAACTCAACCCGCTGTCCCCCCGAGCGAGCGGTCTGGTCCTCCAGGGACTGAGCTTTCAGTGAAGGGATGTGAGCGGACTGATTCCAACCATCTTCGGAATGAATCAACAGGGAGTCATAAAAGGCGAAACGGAAAGAGCCATCAAAACGGAAATATCCAATCGCTGCTCCCTTGGAGAGATTTTCAAAGCCAGATTGGTGGGCACGAGCTTTGAGTTCGGCTTCCAAAAGGTGTGTTTCGGAAGCCTCTCCCTCAAGGGTCAGAGAGGGCTCTGATGCTAAAATGGAGAGACCTCCCTTTCCTTCAACGGATGAGTCCAGCCACGCAAATTCTCGACGTTTACAAAGAACGGAGGCCACCTCTCTTGGGGTGAATTCTCTGGAAAAATTGCCGTCAAATGGACTGGGATCGAAATTCATGAAAACAAGCGCTGTCGGGCGCCGCTTGCCATCACCGCCCATTTTTGTTTCCTTGGCAAGGGTCTGGTCTATGAAAACCATGCCTCTTCGCCCTATCAATCCATGAAATTCCGATTCCTTGCCTGCATTCAGACCGTTTTTTTGGGACTCTTTCTCTCAGTAGCACATGCTGAGGACCAGTCTGCATCGAACGCGGTCACTACCCCTGCTCCTGACGCGGCATCGAATGCCGTCGGTTCGAATGTCCCGTTGCAGATACAGGATAATTCCGCCCCGACTGCCGCGCCGGCCTCATCACTTTTTGCTCCCGAGGGTCAGGGAAGCACGACTCCTGGTCCATCTCCCTCCACTAATGCTCCTGTAATAGATCCTGCGGTGGCGACGAATGCGTCCACCAATCTGCCCAATGCACCCGCACCGAACGATCCTTCGGCGCCCGCCCCTGATTCGGGCATGGGTTCCCCCGGACAAAACCCTCCCCCAAGTGACCCAAACTCGCTCATTCCTCCCCCGATGGAGCCCGAGCAACCATCTCCTGTCAACTCGGCTGGTAATGAGGAAAAGCAGAGACAGGAACAGAAGGCCCGCTATTACACCGTGAAAGTGAAAGCGGATAAGGATGATGATGTGGCCGCCCTGCTGGATAAAAGTGAGAAAGCCAAGACTGATGAGGGGAAGCGTCAGGCGCTTCGCCGTTATTACGATCTGCTGGCCAAGCGGATGAAGAAAATCGATTCATCCCTCACCGCATGGATCGACACGATGCATGCTGCTTACCTCAGACGGCTCGAGCAGGTGAGGGTCGAACCCACGATACCGGTGGTCGCTCCACCCGACGCCTCCACAACTCCTTCTCCGAGTCCATCGCCTTCAGCATCTCCGCACCATCGGAAGAAAAAGGTCTCTGCTGACGAGAACTAGAACTGCCAGGTTCCGATTCTCATTCACTAAGGAAGCCTTCCCATCGTGCCCGGGAACTTCTTTAGTCTGATCGGGGCATTCCTCGAGTGGGTCATCGTTCCGCTTTTGGCGCTTTGTCTGATTAACTGCCTCTTCAACATGAGGCTACTCAGGAGGGTCAATCCGCCGAATGCAATTTCCGGTGACGGGGAGCGGTTGGATCTGTCGGTGCTTGTGCCGGCCAGGAATGAAGAGCGCAGGATCGGGGAATGCTTGGTTTCCCTGATGTCGCAGGACCCTCCACCGAGGGAAATCATCCTGCTTGATGACAGATCTGTGGATCGGACTGTGTCGATCGCTCGGAAACTTGGCTTTTCAGAGCAATCGGGAAGTCGTCTGAAATTGATTCATGGCAAGGAGCTCCCTGATGGATGGGTCGGCAAGAACTGGGCCTGTCATCAACTATGGCAGGTGGCAGATCCTGAAAGCTCCAATCTGCTATTCACCGATGCCGATACCGTCCATGAACCGGATTGTTTGAGGGCGGCGCTGGCGCATTCCAAGTTTACCAAGGCTGACCTGCTCTCAATCTGGCCCTATCAAGAAACCGGAACATGGTCTGAAAAATTTGTCATACCCCTTGGTTATCTTCTTTTCATGTCATTCCAGCCTTTTCCTTTGCTGGCGCTCTTGCAGAAGTGCCCGGAGCGTGTCAGGAAATGGCGATTCTCGCGAGCTCAACTTGCCTCGATGGGAGCCGCCAACGGTCAGTTTTTATTGTTTCGAAGGGACGCTTACCGGTCTTTGGGCGGACACGAGGCGCTCAAGGACCATTTGGTGGAAGACATCGCCTTCGGGCGACGGGTTGCCTCGCGCACGGGAGACGGGATGCGACTGATCAATGCCGATGGAATAGGAATCCTGCGGTGCAGGATGTACTCCGGATTCAAAGACCTTTGGGAGGGGTTTTCCAAAAACCTGCGCCCTGCTTTTGAGGAATCGACCCTGGGATTCCTTTTTTTCGGATTCATGGTCAGTTCGCTCTTTTTGTTGCCGGTATTGGCCTTGCTCTTCGGCCTGGGATCCGTTCCAGCGCTGACGGGAGTCCTGCTGATCGTGGCAATGCGGATTCTGTTAACCTTGCGCTTTAGAACCTCTTGGTTGGGATTTCTGGCGCACCCGTTCGCCATGTTGCTGGCGCTTTTGATCGCGGTGAAGAGTTGGCGCCTCTGCCGCTCTTCGGGCGTCAGTTGGAAGGGGCGTATCTACTCGGGTGCCACCCGGAGTTCCCTGGACTAGGCGAAATCACGCCATTCCATGAGCCCCTTTTCTTGGAATTGTCAGTCGCTTCCCCATGATCCATCATGCCATCACTAACCCAACAAACACTGATGTCCATTTTCACACTCCGACCCGCAGACAAATGCCGTTACGATGAGATCTCCCTTGGTGAAGTGATGCTACGCTTATGCCCCGGGGAGGGACGCATCAAGACAACCCGATCCTTCAGGGCCTCGGAGGGTGGAGGGGAGTATAATGTAGCGCGCGGACTCCGCCGTTGTTTCGGTTTGAGAACCGCTATTCTGACCGCGTTTGCCGATAATGATGCCGGTCGTCTCATCGAGGATCTTATCCTTCAGGGGGGTGTGGATGACTCGATGATCAAATGGGTTTCCTATGACGGAATTGGTCGGTCGGTCCGCAACGGCTTGAACTTTACGGAAAGGGGATTCGGAGTGCGGGGAGCCGTCGGAATTTCTGATCGTGGTAATACAGCCGCCTCCCAGATCAAGCCCGGCGATTTTGACTGGGATCATGTTTTCGGCACTCTCGGTGCCCGTTGGTTTCATACGGGAGGCATCTTTGCCGCGCTCAGCGAGAGCACGGCCGACGTCGTGATCGAGGCTACCGAGGCGGCCCGTCGCCATGGCGTCCTTGTCTCTTACGACCTCAATTACAGGCCCTCTCTCTGGAAGGGGATTGGAGGGATTGAGAAGGCTAGGGAGGTCAACCGGCGCATTGCTGGCAATGTGGACGTGATGATCGGCAACGAAGAGGATTTCACCGCGTGCCTGGGTCTGGAAGTCAAAGGGACCGATCACAACCTCACCAATCTGGAACTCGACAACTTCAAGGCGATGATTGAGGAAGCTGTGAAGGCCTACCCCAACTTCAAGGTGGTTGCAACCACGATGCGAGGGGTGAAGAGCGCAACGGTCAATGACTGGGGAGCTATTTGCTGGGCGGATGGTAAGTTCTACGAGTCAACCCACTATCCCGAACTGGAAATCATGGATCGGGTCGGTGGTGGTGATAGTTTTGCTTCGGGCCTGATCTATGGATTCCTTACCAGTGGTGATCCGCAGGATGCTGTGAATCTCGGTGCTGCCCACGGGGCTCTTGCAATGACCACTCCGGGTGACACCTCGATGGCCTCGCTTGCGGAGGTCAAGAAGCTTGCCTCTGGGGGGGGCGCAAGGGTCGATCGTTAAATCGGCAAACCAAAGCGTTTAAAAATCATCAACCCTGCGCTGGAAACGGTGCGGAATTTTCCCTTTGATGGATAGCACTATGGCGACGCTCAATTCCAACTATCTAAAACTTAAGGCCGGATATCTGTTTCCCGAGATCGCGCGGCGTGTGAAGGCCTTCACCGAGGCAAACCCCACAGCATCAGCGCGCATGATCCGTTGCGGGATTGGTGATGTGACCGAGCCTCTGCCCCTTGCAGTTCGCGCGGCGATGCATGCCGCCATCGATGAGATGGGAACCCGCGAGGGATTCCACGGGTATGGCCCGGAGCAGGGATATGAGTTCCTGCGCACTGCGATCGCAACGAATGACTACAGAAACAGGGGGCTCGATGTCGCCGATGATGAGATCTTTGTTTCGGATGGGTCAAAGTGTGACGGCGGTGCAATCCTCGATATCCTTGGCGATGATAACCGTATTGCCGTCATGGATCCGGTCTACCCCGTCTATGTCGATACGAATGTCATGGCCGGACATACTGGCGAGGGGCGGGAAGACGGTTCCTATGAAGGGATCATTTATCTGGAATGCTCGGCGGAGAATGGCTTCGTGCCCACCGTTCCAGAGGAAAAAGCGGACATTATCTACCTCTGCTTTCCCAATAATCCCACCGGCTCCGTTGCCTCCAGGACTCAACTTGAAGAGTGGGTTGCCTACGCCCTGAAGCATGGATCCATCCTTCTCTATGATGCCGCCTACGAGGCGTATATCAGTGATCCTTCGGTCCCCCGGTCGATCTATGAAATTCCCGGAGCCCGTGAGTGTGCGATTGAGTTCCGGAGTTTCTCCAAGAATGGTGGTTTCACCGGAACACGCTGCGCCTTCACGGTGGTTCCCAAGTTGGTGACAGCACGCTCCGCCGATGGAGAGCGCCGCCCGATTCATCCGCTCTGGCATCGTCGCTTCACGACCAAGTTCAACGGTGTAAGCTATGTCACCCAGCGTGGTGCGGCGGCCCTTTACAGTGATCAGGGGAAAGCAGAGGTTGCTTCACTGGTCGAACACTACATTGGCAACGCCAAGATTCTCCGCGAGGCTGCGTCCTCCTGTGGATTGAGCGTCTTCGGTGGTGAGAACGCCCCTTACATCTGGGTGAAGGGACCGGAAGGCGTTACAAGTTGGCAGATTTTCGACCGGATGCTGGATGAGGCGAATATCGTCGTGACCCCCGGCAGCGGTTTTGGTCGTGCAGGCGAGGGTTACTTCCGGATCTCGGCTTTCAACAGCCGGGAGAAGGCCATCGAGGCGGTCGCCCGCATCAAGGCGATGGCTTGGTGAGAAGAATCTAGCGCATTCACCTTGAGTTGTCGGAAGACCGACAACTTCTCAAGCCACCAAGCTGTTTGTGTATTCCGAGGGTTCGTAGTTCTCGATCAGTACCTCGTGCTGGTCACCCCTCTTCATTCGGACCTGTTTTACCAGGATCTCGGGTGTTTTGTGCGGGGCGAAGAGGATGTCGTCATGGGTGGCATGGCTCTTTTCCGTAAACATGGAGGGAACCAAGTGCCCACCGAGATGATCGCTGCGTCCCGTGGCAACATGCACGGTGCCGCGCACCTTTTCATCCTGAATATCGCGCCCGCTCACGGGGAGAAGCTGAGTGCCGAGTCCCAACTCTCCGAGTTCTCCAGTCACGGGGTCGGAGGTTAGTTTTGCATTATGCGCCTCAATGGTAGCGGAGTTACCCTTGATGAGTTCCGACTTCACGATGCGACCACCCGTGACGGTCATGAGTCCGAGTGTGCCGTCCTCGTATTTGTGAGGAAAGGATCCTTCGGCACCCTCGGGAACAAAGTAAACTTCGCCGGCTGGTAGGTTGGCGACATCGGGCTCATCTCCCCGGCAGAGACCATGGCTCTTTTGGGCCTCCTGACCATTCAGAAGAAGTCGCAGCGTGTAGTTTGTGCCTTCACAGCCAAAATCGATTTCTATCCAATCGGCCTTGGTGACTCCGAGTCGAAGCTTCTCTGCCTCAACGCTCACCTCGTCGTAGTCGACGGCGAGTCCGGAAGAAAGGATGACTTCGTTGACTCCGTGAAGAGTTGCCCCGCGGAAGCCAAACTTTTTTGCAAAGGCCGTCAATGGGGCCGTCGCAGAATAGGTCGAGATACAAAGGATAATATCATAATTGGGATAAACATCTTTTGAGAGACTGAGTTGTTTGCCGGATGGGTCGAATGCCTCGTCGGGGAGATCAAGGTTGCTGCCACCAGTCAGTTTGTAGGCGAAGATTTCACCGCCCTTGAGACCCATCTTGGCCAGAATCTCGGAATTCAGAGGTTTTAGGAAGGACTCAACGGCATGCTTCTGAATAGTGAGTGAGGGATTTTTGAGGAAAGTAAAATCCTTGATCTCAGCGGGATTTTCCAAATCGATCAGGATGCAGAGTCGTTGTCCTGCTTTCGGTGCGAAAGTTGTTTTTAGAAGGCGCTCCAGGCTGAAGGGAGGGAAGGAGCGTGCGGCGATTTGCGCTGCGATCGGTAAGGCCATAAAAGTTGTTTGGTTTGGGTTTTAGTTAAGAGTATTAACTAGTCTTGAAAATATCCAATCCGTGCCGCATGCAAAGGAATTTCATCTCTTAAAACTATTGTTACCTATGTCCTGACCCGTGCCTATTTTGGTCCATCTTCCTATCTCTCGCTCATCATGGAAGATAGAAAAATCGTAACAAAACTTAGGTGATAGACCTTGCCACTCGATACGAAAAGAGTCATGAAAGGCATCCTATGAAAGCACTAAGTAACCTCTGTTTCGTTCTGGGCCTCGCTTCGGTTCTCGGCTCCATTGCCATCTGGTATTATGCCGGCGGCAAGGATGTGAGTTTTGAAGTCCGCACTCATGGCGAACTCTTCGGGATTTTCGTCGGCCTATGGGCCCCGACCTTCCTGATCCTCTCCAACCGCATTGCGCGGTATGTTGAGGAAAGAAAGTAGTCTTCAGTGCTCCCCCAAGAGCTAATCCTCACCGAAAAGGCCGGGTCATTGACCCGGCCTTTTCTTTTCCATAAAATATCATGATGGAGCCCACAAAGTATCAACGCATACGACTTTGGGCTGGCATCACCTCCATCGGAACCAATCTCGCCCTGATCTGGGGTCTGGCAATCAGTTCGGCTTGGTGGGGCAGTGGTTTGGCAGGCTTCATGACGACCTCGGTGCTCCTTCTCGCAATGGCGGCACTTGTAACGATCACGAATCTCCCGTTCGATCTCCTCACAGGGGATGCCGTGGAGAGAGCGGCAGGGCGCATTGAGGGCACAGCCTGGGACTGGTTTAAGGATTGGATCAGAGGGCGGGCTGTGACCTTTTCGGGGTTGTGGACAGGGATGCTTTTCTTCGCCGCTTTTCAACAACTTCCCCGTTCTTGGGAACCTTTCCTGCTGTTGATTGCTGGGATTGTGATCCTGATCTTATTTTTGCTTGTTCCAGCAGGGCATCAGTCAGCTGCGTGCTCTACCGAGGAGGCCTTTGAGACGAGTCTGAAATTGGAATTGAAGACCTTGGAGATAAAATTGAGGCCAGTTCGATGGTTTGATCAGGGCGATGCTGAAACGGTGAATGGATACATCACCCCCCGGGGCCTCCTTTCACTTTCAAGGACGGTTGCTCAATGGCTGACGCCCCGAGAAGCGGCCCTCATGACGTTGAGAGAAGAATATTACAGGCGCTCCGGCACCTGGATCATGGTCCTGATCATTGTAGCGGTTTGGACCCTCTTGGGAATCCTTCTGACACGTTTCCTGCCGGCCATGAATGCAGTGCAGGCGGGTCTGAACGGAGCCGCGATGATGACGACCTGGTCCTTTCTTGCTCTTTTTGTCTGGCCCACCCTGAACAGGGTCTGGATGCGGAAAGCGGATGCGTTCCTGGCGTCATTTGTGACTGCCGATGAAGTACGCGATTTATTATCCAAGATTGAGCATCTTAATGCCACCGACATCTCCCTCTCTCCCGCGAAGACCGTAGTATTTCATCCGATCCCGCCCCTGCAAGATCGCCTCTCCAACTTAGACCAACTCGCATGAATCAGATTCCCCGACTCCTGTTCTTTGTGACCCGATGGTTTGGGAATGCGATCGGCACGTCGCTTCACTGCCATGTTGGGAAGCCGAGGTTCTGGAACCACCCTCCTAATTGGTCGTGAACCTGCGACAGGCATCCCTTTGGGGAAATGCCGGTGGCAATCTTCTGCCTCAGGACGGGATTGTTGAGTATTACTCTCAATTCTTCAGCCCCGAGGAGTCTGTTGATGTATTCAACGAGCTCTTGGCCACCATGCCGTGGGAGCAGGATGAGGTGTTTCTCTTCGGGCAGCGCAGGGTTCTCTCGAGAAAGGTGGCGTGGGTGGGGGACGGAAACTTTTGTTATTCCTATTCCGGCACCAGCAAGATGGCCTCTCCTTGGACGAAGCCCCTTTTATTGATCAAAGAACGTGTTGAGCGCCAGTGTTCCCATCCCTTGAATTCCTGCCTGCTCAATCTCTATCACGATGGATCCGAAGGGATGGGATGGCACAGCGATGATGAGAAGACACTTGGTCGTAATCCCGTGATTGCATCAGTCAGCTTTGGCGCGGAGAGAACCTTCAAACTTAAGCACAGGGAATCCAAGGAGGTCGTTTCCGTGCTTCTTGAACATGGTAGCCTACTGGTGATGAAAGGGGAAACCCAGCACCACTGGGTCCATACAGTGCCCAAAACAAAAAAGGTCTCAAAACCCAGGATGAACCTTACTTTCCGATATTTCGTTGGGACCATCCCATCGGAGGCCCCTCTTGTCCGATCATGATTCACGATCTCGTGATCATCGGGGCGGGGTTAAGCGGTCTTTCCGCCGCGCGTCACCTTGTTGCTAATGGTCTGAACGTGTTGGTTTTGGAAAAAAGCCGCGGTGTAAGTGGGCGCTCCGCCACGCGTCGGGTGGATCTCCCCGACGGAAACTACCTGGGAATTGATCATGGAGCGCAGTTTTTTACAGCAAGGGATCCTCTTTTCAGGAATCAGCTCAACGAATGGTTGCTGCGGGGGATTTGCTTCGAGTGGGCGAGCGGATTTCATACATGGGATGGCAGTTGTCTCAGTCACTCCGAGCAGCAGTGGGAGGCTCCCCGTTATGCCTGCCGTCAGGGAATGAGTGCTCTTGGGAATGATCTTGCGGAAGGTCTCCGAGTGGAGAGAAATTTCCACGCTGCGTCAGTCGTTAAGAATGGAGACCGCTGGATGATTTATCCAAAAGAGGCAGATTCTGGAAATCCGATCCAAGCACGCGCTTTCTTTTGCTCGGCG
>SESA01001713.1_pt1 | contig 11011 bp, 10 predicted proteins | sample 3171451 | NCBI WGS metagenome assembly SESA01 (sample SAMN06051862, study PRJNA518727) | freshwater metagenome | biome: subpolar coniferous forest; feature: holomictic lake; material: water; isolation source: holomictic Lake 227, 8 m depth | place: Canada: near Kenora, Ontario | collected...
GCTGCGTGGCACACAAAAAGGTAAAAAATCAAAAAAAAATCAAGCGCGCTCGCTGAGGTAGGCGCCCACGAGCGCGATCGCGCTCTCGTGGAAGAAGACGCGCGAGTCCGGCGCCACGAGGTAGATCCTGCCGGCGGCGACCAGCCAGAGCCAGCGGCCCACGGGGCGCGAGAGGTCGATCGCGTCCTCCTCGTAGCGGACCTCGATCTCCGGCAGCAGCTGCCAGAGCGCGGGCACGACGTGGACCGCGGGGGCCGTGAGGATGTCCTTGAGGGGCGCGCGTGGGACGCGCTCGTACTGGGAGTTGTGGAAGTAGACGGCCTGGCTGACGTGGTTGTACATGCCGGGGAAGTCGTGGCGGTAGTTGAGGCGCGCGGCGGTGGGGAGCGCGAGGTGCATGCAGAGCAGGTTGAAGTCGTCCATCGAGGCCTCGATGTGGTGCTTGCGGATCGCGTCGTAGGGCGGGAAGGGCGGCGGGGGCTGGGCGGTGGCCATGAGGTGGAAGTTGCGGAAGAGGACGAGGAACGAGCCCAGGATGCGGCGGAGGCAGGGGCGCGAGAGGCGCAGGAGGGGGGCGTCGTGGCCCGCGCTGGGGGGCGCCTCGTCGGGCTCCTCGAACGCGTCGACGGACAGCGGGTCGTCGAAGACGGCGCCGGGGCCCGCGGTGGTGGCGAGCGCGCCGAGGCGGGCGAAGCACGCGTCCGCGAGGACGATGACCGCGCCGAGGTTGGCGTCGGCGTCGGGATTGCGCGCGAGGCGCGTGGTGAACTGCGGCCACTCCAACAGGATGTTGTCGAGGGTGTCGCGCAGCTCGCGGAGCGAGAAGCAGGCGGGGGGCTTGTCGAGGAGGCGCATGCGCTCGTCGATGGCGCAGTGGGCGGCGGGCTGCGAGCTCGCGACGAGCGCCTGGTGGCGGCAGAGGAGCAGGCCGAGGAGGTGGCAGCGATTGAGGAGGACGGAGGGCTGCAGGGGCTCCTCCGGGTCGCACCGCCAGAGCCACTCGATCCAGAGCTCTGCGGAGAGCTCGCCTATCGCCTCCAGCTGCGCGTTGAGCGGCGCGAGGTCCATGGGGGTATAGAGTGTAGCGGGCGCGGCGGGGCTTTATATCGCGCGCGCGTGTGTGGGCACAAAAAAACACAAGAGCGTGTGGATTCATTCCTCGTGCGGCGCGAATCGCGCAAAAGCCATCCCGTCGTGGAAGAGGGGAGACGTGAGGAAGAACGCGAGCATGCAGTTCAGGGCTCGTCGTCGTCTGGAATGACAATCACTTCATCGTTGACGGCGCCTGCGACCGGGACAGGGTCGTCCTCGATGACGATGACCTGATCTTCGACTGCGCCTGCGGCCGGCATGGGGTCGTCCTCGATGATGATGACCTGATCTTCGACTGCGCCTGCGGCCGGGACAGGGTCGTCCTCGATGACGATGACTTGATCCTCGTCGACGCCGCCAGCGCCGTCTGCGGCCTGGGCAGCGATCACGACGTTCATGGCAGGCTTTTCTTGGAAAAAGGCGCACAGCGGCTTGCTGCTGACCTTGTACTCGTCCGATAGCTTGGAGGGAAACACCAGGGAGTACTCGTCCCAGGTTTTGTGGAAGGGGCAGACGTAGACAAACGAGGCGAATACCTCGTCGCCTTTGCGCATGATGTGGAGTTTGTACTCCCTGTAGTTTTTAACATGAGGGGGTTGATTTTGTACAAGCCGATAGATGCTGTATGCGCCTTTCGTTTTCGTTTGAACAGGCGCGCGGCTGTCGCACATCTCGGCGATTTTGTCCTTGACGTGATAATCTTCAAACACCTGCAGAGGGCTGAACTTCCCCTTGACACTGCCAGCATCGGTATGGATCATCATCTCGCGTGTGATTTTTGAATCAAAGGCGCGCGAGCGTGCAGCCCTCTTTTTAATAGGAGCGTATAGGGGGGAAAATCGCGGGCTGCGCGAGCATGCAAGAAAAGACACAGCGTGCGTGTGAAAACGATGTTTCATTCTGGCTGGAAAACGGAGGGTCTGGGCGCAATGGCCTCCTCACCGTGGCCGGTCCGTCACTGATGAGGGAGCAGAGAGGAGGGAGGCGGCGCGGGTTTTTGAAGCGTTCAGTCGTCGGTGAGGTCGACGACGGCGTCGTCGTCATCCTTGGCCGCGCCGGCTCCCGCGCCACCCTCGGCGGAAGCTTTGGCGGCACGACGGGCGACCTTCGCCTGACGGCGTGCATCCGCGCCGTCGTCGGCCGCGGGCGAGTCCTCTTCGAGGAGGTCGATCACAACGGAGCCTGCTGCGGCCGGTTTCGGGGCGGGCTGTGGGAGGTCGACGGGAGCGGAGCCGCCCGCGGCCGGTTCCTGGGCGGGCTGGGGGGGCACAACGGAGTCCGCGGCCGGTTCCTGGGCGGCCTGGGGAGCCACAACGGCGTCCACGACCGGTTCCTGAGCGGGCTGGGGGGGCACAACGGAGTCCGCGGCCGGTTCCTGGGCGGCCTGGGGGGCCGCAGCGGCGTCCACGGCCGGTTCCGGTGCGGCCTGCGGAGCCACAACGGCGTCCACGACCGATTCCGGAGCGGGCTGAGGAGCCACAACGGCGTCCACGGCCGGTTCCTGGGCGGCCTGGGGAGCCACAACGGCGTCCACGGCCGATTCCGGAGCGACTTGTGGAGCCGGCGCGACTTGCGGAGCCACAGCGGCGGCTTGGACGGAAGGAGCGGCGACGGGCATAATCTCCAGTCGCGCCGCGGCGGCGACCAAGCCATCAATCACGCTGCAGTTTTGGGCTACGCTCCTCGTCGTCGTCGCCCTGTCTCGTTGGACGATGCCATTGGCCGTGTTCGCCAGCGCCGCTACCTCTCTGCTGACGGCAGCGCGCTTGACGGGCTGAGGCGCCGCCGCTCCTCCTTCGGTGGCAGCGCGCTTGGCGACCCGAGCCGGCGCCGCTGCTTTGGGCACTGCAAGGGGCTGAGCCGGCGCCGCTGCGGGGGCAACCATGGGCTGAGGCGCCGCTCCTCCTTCGGGCGCGGCAACGGGCTGAGCTGGGGGCGCAGCTGTGGGTGCGGCAACGGGCTGAGCCGGCGCCACAGCTCCTCCTTCGGGCGCGACCGGTCGCTCGATGCCCCGAGTCGCCACTGCCTTTCCTTTGGGGCTGGCAGGGCGGTTGTCGACTGCCCCTGCGGCCTGCTTTGCCTCGATCACCTGCTTGGCGACAGGAAACGCCATGATGCTGAAGCCCTCTGGGGGCGCGAACCCACAGCACAGGAGGCGCTCGTCGTCTCCGTTTTTGCGTGCGATGGAAACCCGGAGACACTTGTCCTGGTTCAGGACGAACGAACAGAACGGGTCGAATAGAGTGAAGCAGAACGCGGTCCCTTTTTTTGTGCATGCGATATTGATGTGTCTCTCAACGCGTTTCGAGTCCTCGCTGCTCAGCTCCGTGAAATTCCACTTGTCCTGCAAGGAGGCGGTGTAGAACACCCGCGGATCCGGGGCGCACTCCGACTTGATGGAGCACGAATAGATGTTGAGCTCGGACATGATGGAGGCCGGGAGCATCGGAATACTCCGTTCGCAATCCACAGGGAAGACGATCCGCGTCTGGTGGGCGTCGCGCTGCAGAAAGACGTTGATGGTGTGGAATTTGGACGTGGTTCCGACCGTTCGAACGAACACCGCCTTGTCGTCGTTCACCAGGGTGATTGTCTTGGACCAGGTGACGGAGCTTAACTGCATCTGCCGGATGGTTTCCATGATGGAGACGCGGCTGGACAGGACCATGTCATCGAATGAGACGTAATCGGCGTGTCCGTTGAACCATCCACCTGCAATGACTCCTGTTCCGCCTGCCGCCGAGGCCGAGACCGAGCCAGAGGCCTCCGACGCGCCTGCCCCCGCATCCGACGCGCCTGCCGCCGCTGCCGCCGGCTCGAAATAGGGGCGCAGCGTTTTGATGGTGCCGGTGAAATGCCTTGCAATCTTGCACGGAAACGCCACTGGGCGCTCGTCCCATGCCCCCTTTTTAGGCTTGTTGATGAACGACGCCGAGATCTGCTCCCTCTCGCACACCACGTGCAATTTGAACTCGGTGGAATTGGAGAAGATGGAGTACAGGTCCTGTTTCATGGTCAGCTCGACCGAGATGTCGCACTTGTCCATGATGGTCGCAATGATCGACTCGCTCGTATGCTGATCCAGCGGCTGGAAAACCTCCTTTTTCCCGACGTTAGTGTGCAACACAAGGGTCGACGCGACATCGATGTCCCCATCCCATATGCCGAGTTTCTTGAGGTTGTACCTGGTCCTGCACTGCGGGGGGATATTCTGCAGATACTTGTTGGTGCTTGGATCGAACACGATGGTATTCTTGATGCCGGGCGCGTTCGTTCGGGCGAAGGTGAAGTACAGGTGCACCGTCGACCCGATCACGGTCCTGTGGATCCTGAGCTTGCCGTCCTGGGTCTGTTCTTCATAGTACCACAGGTTGTCGGCCTTGACCTTTTCTGCCGCGACCATGAGGGCGGACTGGGTAGGATAGCTGAGGGTGCTGAAATGAATGCTCATTGCTGGCTGTGTGCTAGAGATTCGGGAATCAAAAGTCGCCAGCGGCGCGAGGCTCATTTTAATACTGCCAAATGCGGCGCGTTTTGAGGGGGGTGCACGCGGCGAGCGAGCCACTCGTTGAGCTCGCGCTGGACGGGCTTGGCGATGGGGAGGAAGCCCTGCACGCGCTGCAGGATGATGTTGCAGATGGCGACGCGGGCGCGCTCCTCGGTGTGCAGGCTGGAGTCGAAGACCTTGGCGCAGAGCGCGGTGAGGACGGCGCGCGGCGGGAGGACGACGGGGTCCTTCTGGCTGCGGTGGAAGACGATGGCGCCGTTGACGATGCCCCACTCGGCGGGGCGGTCGAGGGCGGCGCGGAGGAAGGCGCGCTGCTGGACCGTCATGAGGCTGTAGGGGTAGACCAGCGCGGTGTGGCCCAGGAACGGCGCGGCGCCCACCTGGGTGAGGCAGAGCTGCAGCGGGGCGGTGAGGAAGGTGAGCACCGCGCTGGTGATGGGGTCGTACTGCGGGTGGCGCGGGGCCTCGGCCTCGATCTTGCAGAAGTAGGGGAGGAGCCGCGCGAGGCTGTCGACGTCGAGGAAGCCGTCGATGATGGCCGACTCCCACGCCAGGGGCATTTTGGTTTTTCCATGGCCTGGAGCGCGCGCACATGGGAAAAATGGGCTGTTTTTTTATGGGCACACACCCATCCACGCAGGCAGGGGACGCATTGTTGCCGCGCGTGGCTTATTAAAACGCGCCGCCCGCAGGAAAAAACAGCGAAATGGCGGGCCGCTGCTGGCTGTGCGAGAACAGCGCGAACGCCGACGTCCAGTCGTTTCACACGTTTGCCGTGCAGAGCGCGCACTGCGTGGACGCGCTGGCGATGGCGCGGCACCTGCAAGAGCACCTGCTGGAGTCGCTGGGCGAGGACGCCTGCCCGTCCGTGGAGGAGATCCACACGCACCTGCAGAAGCACGTGCTGCACCCCACGGTGCGGATCGCGCACATCCTGCGGAGCCTGCTGGATCTATCCGAGACGCTGCGCGAGGTGGTGGTGAGCCGCGCGGAGGACGACACGCCGCTGATCGACGTGCGGACGGTGACGGTGTACCTCAAGGTGGTGAGCGAGATCATGCAGGTGTACAAGAACGCGGACACGACGCGCATGCTGTTCTCGGACCAGTCGCAGTGAAAAACGCGACGCGCATGCTGTTCTCGGACCAGTCGCGGTAGCCTGGCATATTTGAGCTGAGACGAGGGCACACACACGTAAAAAAAATGGATAGGGTGGAGCGCTTCATGCGGACGCTGACGCACATGGAGCGCGCGGGCGGAAGGGTCGTGCGGCGCGACGAGCGGACGCTGCTGTTCTACGACCTGTCGCAGTGGTCCGACGACCAGGCGCACGCGCTCCGTCGGCGCTTTCCAGAGTGCGAGGTGCAGTGCTCGGCCAACACGCACAGCCTGTCTGGATTCGTGATCCGCGTGCGGCGGGCGCACGTGGCGTGCGGCCCCGCGTGGGCCTCGCTGCTGCTGCTGGCGCTCTTTGGGGCCTCGTACGCGCTCGTCGTGTGCCTGCGCGCGCTGCAGGCGGCGTGAAACAATAAAAAAACAAAAAAAAACGTAAACGCAAGAAGCGGCGCGCCGGCTGGGGCACTATTTAAACGCCACCGACTGCGACGAGGCAACGATGCTAGGCACCCCCAGCTTGGCAGCGAGCACCAACACGCGGCTCGACACCGCGTGCAAGCACATCCAGCAGTGCCGCGTGTCGCAGGACCACATGAACGCGCTGGCGGACTACGACGAGAACGACCTGATGCGCAACAAGTTTGGCTACTGCGTGCACAAGGACGAGCTCGTGCTGGGCATCGGCAAGGCCTGGCACAAGGACGAGAAGCGGCTGCAGAACAACGCGTATCCGCGCGTGCTGAGCTGCCTGGGCCGGCTTGGAGACGCCAAGGAGGGCAAGATGCGCGACGGGGCCAAGCTGATCAAGTGGATGTATCACAACGCAACAGACATCCAGAGGCGGAATGCGATACTGCAGACGTTTCGAGAAGGCAGTGCTGCCAACTGGCCCGCCCCTGGGGGTGGGCATATGCGTTTCTTCGAGGTGAACCCCGACGAGCCCGACAAGATGGCCTTCTTGAGCGACATACGGCTGGTGCATGACTTCGTGACGGTGGGGTACGCCAACACGGTGGGGTGGGCGCACGCGCACCACGGGGATACCATGACCAGCGTGCTCATCGGAGGGCTGCGCACGGTGATGAACGGGGACTTTGAGGTGTTCACGGGGGATCTCATCCAGTGGTACTGGCCCTTTGAGTTTGACTGCTTTTTATCAAGGGGGCAGCGCAAGCCTATTGAAAATGCAAACGTAGACCCTGGAAAAGCATCGCCTGGAGACTACAAGCTCACGGGCGACGCGCAGGCGCGCAAGAAGTTCAACGACCGCGAGTACGGGCAGCGGAAGGACCACGACAAGTGCGTGGCGCTGATCAAGCCGTACAAGCGCGACGACGTAGCCCCTCGGCTCTACGACTGGTACCGCGTGTTCGCCATCGCGATCTCCAGCGCGAGGCCGCGCGAGGCGGTGGACATACGCATCTGCCGCCAGGCGCTGTAAATTTTTTTTGAAATTAAAAAAACAAAATCAGCGCAGCGCGCGCAGCACGTCCTGCTTGGGCATGCCAAAGAGGCGCGACAGCGCTGGGTCGGGGATGCCCTGGGCGACCGCGCGCGAGAACCCCACGTGCGCCCAGCCGAGCAGGGTGAAGTCGAAGAGCGCCATATTGGCGGGGGTGAGGCCGATCTCCACGAGGTCGGCGTAGGTGACGCCCATGCGCACGAGCAGCTCTGGCGCCCACCGCAGGGCGATGAGGTCCGCGAGGTCCGCGTGGAAGTCCTTGATCGGATGCGCCGCCCACGGCTCCATCTGCGGGCAGTCCTCTATCTGGGCGCGCCGGTGCTTGGTCCAGGCGGCGATGTCGGGCTGCAGCTGGTGCAGCGCGAGCGCGCTCACGTTGGCGAGGCGCATGCGCTCGAAGGTGAGGGACTGATTCGCAAGGACGTCGGGCCAGCGCAGCGTGCGCCGGGCCTCGAGCCAGCCGTGGAGGTAAACCGCCTGGCCTGCGGTGAGCTTGAGGCGCATGCTTTCCCCACTGTGCTGTTGGTCTAAAATACAGCCAGAGCCCTCCATCCTATCTCTTTCGTCGGGGCTGCCTATTTTTTTGAGTCGCCAGCTGCCGCTCAAGCCTATTTTTTCCTCGCCAGCTGCCGCTCGAGGATCTGCACCTGCTCCTTGACCAGCAGGTGCAGCGCGTGCTCGAGGTCCTGCGCGTGCTGCCCGACCCGGAGCCGCAGCTTCAGGGCGTCGGCGAGGTGCATCTTGCTCTGCGTGCGGCGCGTGGTGGGAAGCCGCCTGCCCCCCTTCTGGTGGAACACGCGGAGCAGCGGCTTGGACTCGCCCTTGCCCGACGCCACCCGTGAGCGGCTCTCGTCGATCTTGGCGTCGGAGGAGTCGCGCGTCACCCCATGCGAGAGCAGGTCCACGAGATCCTCCAGCTTGGCCTCCACCTCGCGGAGCCGCTCCTCGTCCTGCTCCTCCTCCGTGGGCTCTTTCACGGCGGCAGCGGTCTTCTCCCCCTGCAGCTCCACGAGCTTGTCGAGCTTGCTGGCGATGGCGTCGAGGGACTGGGGCATTTGTTTTTGTTTTTTTGATGTAATAAATAGCGTCCAACGCTATTTCGAGGCTGGCTCGCGCCTGTACACCCCCATCACCACGGCGAGCAGCAGCACCACCGCGATCACGGTGAGCGCCGCCTCCGCGTCGGCACGCCCGCTCACCACGTCGAGCGTGCCCGTGATGGGGTCCGCCTCGATCCGACAGATCATCGGGCGCAGCGCCGCGGGGCCCGTGACGTAGTCGCCCGCGACCGCCAGGAAGAGCAGGCGGAGCAGGGCGTCGTGCTCGAGGGCGCGCACGGCCGACAGGTCCAGCGGCGACGCCGACACTGGCAGCGCGGCCTCGCCCAGCAGCACGCGCAGGCGGTCGAGCGCGTACGACACGGGAGGGGTGCGCCCCATGATCTCCGCTCCGCCGCGCACGCGGAACACGCGCTGGTATGCGCGCACGACGTCGGGCGAGCTGAGGGGGGGGTCTCCTGCTGCGATTTCTGGCGAGCGAGAGGGGGGCGAATTTGCTACATCAGGCGAGCGGTGGGATGGCGCGCCGGCGCACAACACAAATAGATAGAAAAGGAAAGGGACGAGGGATGGGCGCATGGCAGGACGGGGTGTGCTTGCATCTCTTTAATAACAGATAGGAAATAAGCCCATCCACCTCAAGGAGAGATGGCGGCCGCTGATCTGAAAAAAGGCCATGTCTGCCTGGAAGAAAAGGGAGCCATGCTGGCGAAGAGCCCGCTGTGGCTCACACGCCCTCCGTGTAGTCGGGATCATTGCCGTCCCGCTCCTCGTCCGACTCTACGATTGTTTTCCCGCTGCGGGTGGATCGTGTCTGCCTCACCACGACGTCTTCAGTGGAATGGGCGGCAACATGGTCATCCTCGCCCGTCTCCACAATGCGGCGGCGCTTCTTGCCCGAAGCCATCTGCACCACAGGCTGCGGCTCCTCAAACGCCGTTGGAGTTTTGAGCGTCTCCTTGGCGACCTGCCTGTCTGCGAGCTCCAGCTTCTTCGAGGAGCCGCGGGTGACCCGCATGCATCCGCCGCTGATCCCCCTGATCTCCATGGAGCGGCTGTGCAGCTTGGCGAGCAGGTCTATTTTGCTCAATTTGTTGGCCGTTTTTGTCTCATATCTCTCGACAAAGGTCTCGACCGTATCCAAGTCGTAGATCTCGGGGTGGTCCAGATACGCCGTCCAGTTCGTGGGGCTGTTCATTGGGTCCTTGGGGCCAAAGATACACTTTACAGGATCGCGCGCGGTGGTGAAGGCGTCCACGTACTGCCGCTTGTACTCCTTGACGAGGTCCTTGTCAAAATCATGCTCGTAAAGCATGGAAAAAACGGCAACAGAGAGCCAGTTGGGAAAGCCCTCTATGATCAGGTTGGCGATATACTCCAGGCCAGGCCCCACCCCCGAGTCGCACGAGTGGGTATAGTCCAGCAGTATGTCAAGTGCCGTGGCGTTCTTGACGATCGCGAAGCACTTGAGAAAATCGACGACGCCCGTCGGGCCGCATATCGCTTCGTGCCCAAGGAGATATTCAATGATGTCCTTGAAGCTCTCGAGGTGTTCCATGACATAATGGGCATCCAGGATAAGCATGTGCTGCTCCAAGAATTGCACAAAGCGATCATACCTGGTCATGGAGAGGACAGGGTCGGCCACCTTCCTGGCGGACTCCTGCAGCTCGTCGATGGCGGTGGTCAGCTTTGCGGGGGTCAGCTGACTGCTCTCGAGGTCAGTCAGGATGCGCCCGACCAGCAAATGGAGCTGCTTGTAGGACTGCTGTGGCTGCACCTCCACCAGGCTCGCAAGTTTCTTGATGTAGTCGACAATGGCAACCTTGCACTCGGCCTTTAGCTCCGACGAGCCCTTGTACTTTTTGATCTCGTCTCTGGCCAGGAAGATGATGTTTGAGACGACGAACTGGGCGATGCTGGGAGATTGCTGCATCGTGGCCCTGCCTGGCCTGACGAGCTCCGCACCCTTGGAGGCCCCCGCCACATCATGCAGAAACTGCTGGGTGGTTTGCTTGCTAACCAGCATCTCGATGACAGGGGGGTCCGGACGCAGCATGGGGCTGATCTTCGTCACAAACAGCTTTTTGCCAGTCATTATCTTGACCTGCGAAATGACCGTAAGATTTTTCCTTGACATGGCGGGAAACCTCAGCGTGCCCTTGTGCCTGTCGTCTATGCGCCCAATGGCCTCGATGATGGATGAAAAGGGACGACACGTGGTCGGAGAGAGGGACTCCAACGGAATTGCCTTGTTGAATTCGTCCTTGCACACAAGCTCAAAAAAGTTGAAAGGGATCTTGACTGAACCTGATGTTCCGTTGATAAGATCAAGCAGCGAGTGAGGCGTCGTGAAATGATTGTAGCAGACGACACCGTTTGGCCATCCTCCAGCGCGAATCTGCGCTGGAAAACAGAAGTCATGCAACGCCTTCCTGGATTCGTCTGCAAGATGCGACTGGGCGACGCAGGAGAAGGCGAGCTCCACAGGGCAAAAATCGCAGTCGATCGGGTTCGGGATCGGGTGCTTCTTTTTTGCCAGGATGTTCGTCTTCACCTCGACGTGAAAAAGCTCCCTGATGGTGTCGCACGACGCGGAGTATCGATCGGCATACGACGCGCTTTTGGGAGCAGGACCAGGCGCATCGGGCTTGGGCTCTTCCGCCGGCACCGGCTTCGCTTCCTCTGGCGCGTCTACGCGTGGCTTGGGCTCTTCCACCGCAACCTCGGCATCCTTGGGTTCTTCTACGGGTGGCTTGGGCTCTTCCACCGCAA
>SESA01001716.1_pt1 | contig 11004 bp, 6 predicted proteins | sample 3171451 | NCBI WGS metagenome assembly SESA01 (sample SAMN06051862, study PRJNA518727) | freshwater metagenome | biome: subpolar coniferous forest; feature: holomictic lake; material: water; isolation source: holomictic Lake 227, 8 m depth | place: Canada: near Kenora, Ontario | collected 2013-06-25...
CCAACGTAATATAACCCCGGTAACTGGCAATCGGCATCAACACGTTTATGCGTTACTGGAAAAGATACCTGGAATAAACGTGATACCGTTGCCGGACAATCAAATCTGTTGCGGTGCTGGTGGCGTTCATACATTGACACACCCGGAAATAGCCGATCCGCTCAAAAATATAAAACTGGCTCACTTTGAAAAATCCCAAGCAGAGCTGCTGGTATCAACCAATATCGGTTGTGTCTTGCATTTAAATACCGGGTCAGCTTTAAATAAAATAGTGCATCCCGTCGTATTGTTGGCAGAACTGTTACCCTAACCAGTTCAATCCTTCCTCAAACAAACCAACTGCGTCGTTTGCCAACCTTGTTTCTGATAAAAATCCAAAGCCAACCGGTTATTTTTATCTGCCAATAATTGCAAGCGTTTAAGACCTTGAGATTCTGCCCAAGCAATCGCCTCAGCCATTAGTTTTGATGCAATCCCTTGATTTCTAAAGTCCGTTGCAACAATCAAATCTTCAAGAAAACCTACCCAGCCGCCTTCCGCTGTTGAAATCAAAGCTTGTACACTACATAAACCCAACACTTTATTATCACCAAGCTCAGCCACCAAGACACAATCCTTTTCACTGTTAAGTAACAAACTCAATCCGTCTGTTTGTTTTTTTGGATCAAAATCAAAATCTGCCTCAATCATAAAAAGCTCTTTTAATAGCCCTACCAATTGTGGAATATCAGAGGGCCTTGCTTTTCGTAGAGTAATCATTGTTAACTCTTGTTTATGGGCAGTTACTAACCGGGGTTATTTGAGGTTTTCGCCAAGCGCAGGTTCTTGATTAAATTCGTCACCTCGTTTACCAAGGCATCAGTCATGCTCTGGTAATCAGCAGTCTGACCTTTACGTGCAGTTTGTTCTAACAGCAATGCGCATTCTTTTGCCGGTTCGGCATAAAATTCAGCAACGGCTCCCTTAATGGCTTGCGCCGCATTTGCCAAGGCAGGAAGATTACCTTCGGCCTGAGCCTTGGTTAATTCATTAAGTTGTTTGGGGGCTTCTGTTAAAAATAGCGTTATCACTTCGTCCAGTAACGCGTTATCACCATTAAGGTTTTCAAGTGCGGCTGTGGCGTTCCAAATACGCGTGTTAGCATTTTTTTCAACGTTTAAAGGCGATGCTGTTGCTGTGGGTTGTGACCCCAAGCGACCTGCCAATATGGCTGCTAATTGTTCTGCAACAATCGGTTTGCTTAAATAATCATCCATCCCGGCGGCCAGACATTTTTCCCGTTCGCCTTTCAGGGCATTGGCAGTGAACGCGACCACGGTTTGCCGGGGCAAGCCCAGTCGGGCTTCCAATAACCGCAGTTCGCGGGTGGCAACATAACCATCCATCACCGGCATTTGACAATCCATCAAGATCAAATCGTAGGTGTGTTGCGCCAACATAGCGAGGGCTAGTTGGCCGTTTTCAGAAAGATCCGGAATGATGCCGTATTTGGACAGCTTGGCAATAATGACTTTTTGATTGATTTTGTCATCCTCCACAACCAATACTTTTTTATCTTTATAGTCAGGCCATTGACGTTCAGTAAGTGTCGGTTTTTGGTCGGGGCGGGAGCCACCCTGTAAAGCATTGACAATCGCATCGAAGAGTTGCACTTGACGTGCGGGCTTCAACAAGCGTTGGATAATCCCGGTGTTTTGATAATCGGCAAGCTTAAGCTGATCACCCGATGATAATAAAATAATCGGAATTTTTGCTAACGCAGGTATTTCAGCCAGATATTTTGCCAAGGTTAAACCGTCCATAGTCGGCATCTGCATATCCATCACGATTAAATCGTAGATCACTCCTTGCAAGGCGGAGGTTTGCAATTGCATCAATGCGGCGCTGCCGTTATCGAACGCGCTGACCTCCAAGCCCCACCGGCTTAAATAGGTGCTTAATATGTTACGGTTGGTGGCATTATCATCAACAATCAACGTACGTTTACCGGCAAGATCGTAAAATGACTCGGTTATCTCAATGCTTTCACTTTGTGCCAAGGGCAAGGTAAACCAAAAACAGGAGCCAACGCCCTGAACACTTTTAACGTCTATGATGCCGCCCATGAGCTCGACCAATTTTTTGCTGATAAACAAGCCTAGCCCCGAGCCGCCAAAACTGCGTGAAGTCGTGCTATCCGCCTGGGTAAAAGACTTAAATAACTTTAGCTGTGTTGCCGGCGAAATGCCGATACCGGTATCGTGTACTTCAAAACGTAATTCATCCAGGCTATCAGACAGGGGTATTTGGGAGACGCTGACAGAAATTTCACCATGATCTGTAAATTTTACCGCATTACTGATTAAATTAGTCAACACTTGGCGGATGCGCAGAGGATCGCCACGCCAGCGTAAAGACAGATCGGCAGGTAATAAACAGTTTAACGCTAGTCCCTTGGCATGAGCTTGTCCCGCCATTGCTGCACACACATCATCAACCAGATCAACAAGATTAAAATTAACCTGTTCCACTTCTACCTTACCCGCTTCCAGCTTGGACAAGTCCAGAATGTCGTTGATAATTGCCAGCAATATTTCGCCGGAGCTATGCGCCGTTTCAAGCCAATCCAGCTGGGTAGGTGTCATTTCAGTCTCGCGCAGCAAGTCCAACATACCTAACACGCCGTTCATGGGTGTTCGGATTTCATGACTCATATTAGCCAGAAACTCGGATTTTGTCCGGGTTGCATCCTCGGCCATTTCCTTGGCTTTGAGTAACGCATCGGCGGCTTCGTGCTCGAAGGTAATATTGTCGATAATCTCAACGACCGCAAAGGCAGGATCTTTGCTCTCCAACGCTTGCCCTGAAAGCCTGGCCCAAAAAAGTCTGCCGTCTTTGCAGATAAGCTGTCGTTCAATGTGGTAAAACTTGCCATTCGAAATTTCGTGGTATACGAAATGACTGTCTGCTTGATAGGCCGCTTCATCCGGATACCACAGGCGCGTTGACTGGCCGTCAAGCTCCCCTGAGGCATAACCAAACAGTTCTTCCAGTTTTCGATTACAGCGCAGAATGATGCCCTCTTTAATCAGTGCGATACCCGATGTTACGGAATCGAAAATGGCGCGTTGTTCTTCATTATTTATCCGTAAAGCTTCCTTTGCCTGCTGCTGAAGTTGCATTTGCTGATCCAGTGCTTTTTGTGCTTCTTTCCGCTCCGTAATATCCAAAAATGAAACCACAGCGCCTACAATCACGCCGTTTTCACTTTCCGGATATGACCAATATTCGGCCGGAAAAGAGTTGCCATCAGAGCGCCATAGCACTTCGTCGTCTACATGCATGCGTTCGCCTTTCCTGTAGGCTTGAAAGATACGGCAAGCTTCAACGGGAAAGTGCGTACCATCCGCGTATTTTCCGTGAATTTGCCAATGCATGTTCTTGCCAAGCAGATCATCAGGATGCTGGTAGCCCAGCAGATGAAGGCAGGCATTGTTGCAGAATGTACAGTTTCCGTTCGTGTCAATACCGTATATTGCTTCGGCAGTGGAATTTAGCAGGAGATGAATCTTTTTCTGACTCTGGCTCAATAATTTCTGACCTTGCCTGATTTCTGCGGTCAGTCCTTCGGCGATACGAACGGCAGTGGCCTGTGTGTTGGTCATCGAACGCATCAACCCAAACAGCAAGCCACTGAGGGCAAGGCCTCCGCCCAATACTGCCCATGCCGACAAGTAGTTGATGGCGGACAGAGTTCCCTTACGATCAAGCACCAACAGCCACTGATGGCCTTTAAAGTCGATGAGCCGTTGCTGGTAGAATAACGAGCGTACATTAGAGTCGATGGCCGGTTGGTTGTCGAACAGCTGACTGGCAAGCGTTGCCTCTCGTCCATCGTAGATAGTCAGGTCAACCGCTTTGCCTTCATGGTGCTCCCAGTCGGCCAAGATACCGTTCATAAGATCATTCATCCGATAAGGACTGTAAACCCAACCGAACAGCGCTGCCCGCCTTTGCTCGACTGTGTTCACCGGAGCGCCGTTGCGATAGACGGGAGCATACATCAAAACGCCTGCCTGGATATCAGTACCTGTCTCCTGTACCAGTTCAACCTTGCCGGACAGTGTTGTAACGCCGGTGTCGCGTGCTTGTTCCATAGCGGCACGTCTGACGGGTTCGGTGTACATATCGTAACCAAAAGCACGCAAGTTGCGGTCGCGAAAGGGTTCAAGGTAGATGATGGACGTGTAAATTGCACGCTCGCCGGGCGGTTTTACGGTATAGTCGGGAAAGCCCTCTTTGCGAATTTTGGCGATGTGGGCGGCAAGTTGATCAGCAGGAATAATTTGTGCAAATCCAAACCCCTGTATGCCGGGAAAATTTTGTTCTGATTGCAGGCTATCCGCGTAGGCTTGCCATTCTTTGCGCTCTACCGAGATTGACGCAGCAAAAAGAGCGCTACCGCCTCGAAGAATAAGTGCATAGGCACCGAGTCGTTCCTGGATTTTAAGGGTGACTTGGTCGCAAGTAAAAGCAAACTGCCTCACCGCCGTTTGGTCAATACCCTGCTTGACCTGAAGGCTGATAAACAGGGTCGCCAGCAAGCCGATGCCAAGCATCGTCCAGGCAAGTTCTGTTTTTTTAAATAAGCTGCCTTTAAACATAGGGATGCGTAACCCGTCGTAAAATGGTGAAGTTGTGGTGATGTTGCCAGTACCTGCAATTTCGTCAATTAGGGACGGGGATTGTGGGCATTGGCTTTAAAGAATTTTAGCATACGTCGTACCAAAATAGCATTTAAAGTCATGCGACTTAGGGTGATTGGTTACCTAAGGTAATCTGTTTCTTATTCAACATATATCATCAGTCCTTATTTCGATTTCATGAGCTACTGATAATAGATTTACTTCTACCCGTATTTTTGGCTATATTACCAAGGGAAACTTTTTTATACTGTAACATGGATAGTGTATATTTCCTCTTGGGTAGATGATTGAATGTTATTTGTTAGTATCGAAATTATTTTTCTGAGACTATAGATTTTCAGAAATTAAATTTCCAACATTATCCATTAAAAGAGCTTTCAAATTAGTGCTGTTGGGTAATCCGTGGAAATTATTTATCTGAAAGTGTATATATAGACTGATTGGCTTGGATGATAAATATAAGCAATCCAAATGATCAACATCAATAATTGCAGCCTGTGCAATCAACTAAAGCAAAAATACAAGATGTAAATTAAAAAGTGTTAGAATAATTGAGTTATTTTTTTGTATTTTAAAATTTTTACAACCTAAGGAAAAACTATGATTCCCGTTATCTTATCGGGTGGCTCAGGAACACGGCTTTGGCCACTTTCTCGCGGACACTATCCAAAACAATTTCTGCCGCTGGTTTCCAGCCATACCATGGTTCAGGAAACTATACTCAGGTTGGCAGGACTCGAGGGATTAAAAGCACCGCTTGCTGTTTGTAATGAAGATCATCGTTTTATGATGGCCGAACAGTTATGGGAAATAGATGCAAAACCTTCTGCTATTATTCTTGAACCCGTGGGCAAAAACACCGCCCCTGCTGTGGCTATGGCTGCCTTAACAGCGGCATCCGGGGATGATATATTGTTGGTGTTACCAGCGGATCATGTTATATCAAATCTGGAAGCTTTTCATGATGCCATTGTGCAGGCAAAAGCCTTGGCAGGGCAGGGGTTTTTGGTTACTTTTGGTATCGTGCCTACCGAGCCTGAAACAGGATACGGCTATATCAAACGTGATACTTTGCAGCATGGATCTGCTTTTAGTGTGGCGGCCTTTGTTGAAAAACCGGATGCAGAAACGGCCAAAGATTATCTCCAAAGTGGTGATTATTATTGGAATAGCGGCATGTTCGCATTTAAGGTCGACACTTATCTGAGTGAATTGGAAAAATTTAATCCAAAGATGTTGGCGTGTTGCAAACAAGCACTTAATGCGGCAAAAGTTGACCTGGATTTTGTGCGTCTGGATAAAGAGATATTTTCTACCTGTCCGGCTGATTCTATCGATTATGCGGTCATGGAGAAAACAGATAAGGCTGTTGTAATTCCGCTGGATGCCGGTTGGAATGATGTAGGGTCATGGTCTGCTTTATGGGATGTTACCGATAAAGATGTGTTCGGTAATGCTATTAGCGGGGATGTGTTGACCGTTGATACCCACAACTCATTTATCCATGCCCAAAGTAAACTGGTTGCCATTATTGGTGCTCATGATCTGGTTGTTGTAGAAACGGATGATGCAGTGATGATTTCACCTAAAGACAGGGTTCAGGAAGTTAAAGAAATAGTTGCCCAATTAAAGGCGCTTGGACGTAGTGAAGCCAATATTCACCGCAAAGCCTATCGACCTTGGGGGCATTATGATTTGGTTGATACCGGTGAACGTCATCAGACTAAGCGCATTGTGGTTAAGCCAGGCGCTAAATTATCAGTGCAGAAACATCATCATCGTGCGGAACATTGGGTCGTGGTTAAAGGTACTGCCCTGGTTACCAAGGGTGAGGAAAAACTGTTAATTACTGAAAATGAATCCATCTATATTCCTTTGGGTATTGTGCATTGTCTTGAAAACCCTGGCGTTATTCCTTTGGAAATCGTTGAGGTTCAATCAGGAAGCTATCTGGGTGAAGATGATATTGTACGTTTTGTCGATCAATACGGGCGCGTTTAATCCGTTGGCAGATGGGTTTGGCTTGTACTTTAATAATTTAAATAAACAGGACATCGTTAATGAGTAAAATAATTACCAAAGCAGTTTTTCCCGTTGCCGGTCTTGGCACGCGTTTTTTGCCGGCAACCAAGGGTATCCCCAAAGAGATGTTGCCGATTGTTGATAAACCCTTGATTCAATACGCAGTGGAAGAAGCGGTTGCAGCGGGTATTGATACCATGATTTTTATTACTGGGCGTAGTAAAAATGCAATAACCGATCATTTTGATAAGGCTTATGAGCTTGAAAAAGAGCTGGAGGCAAAAAATAAAACTGAAATACTGAAGCTGATTCAGGATATTGTGCCGCCCCATGTGTCGTGTATTTTTATCAGACAATCCGAGGCATTAGGTTTGGGTCATGCGGTTTATTGTGCCAGACCGGTGGTGGGTGACGAACCTTTTGCGGTGATATTGGCAGATGACTTGATCGAAGATGCGGGTCGAGGCTGTATGGCGCAAATGGTTAAATTGTATGAGCAAAAGCACGCTTCAATACTGGGCGTCGAACGGGTTGATCCATCAGAAACAGGGAGTTATGGCATTGTTAAAACCGGTGAGTTTTCAGAAAAATCAGCGCCAATAGAGATAATCGTTGAGAAACCCAAGCCGGAAGATGCGCCTTCAAATTTAGCGGTAGTCGGCCGGTATATTTTGACACCGGCAATTTTTGACAAAATAAAAAAAACCGGCAGGGGCGCGGGCGGTGAAATTCAGTTAACCGATGCGATTGCAGACTTATTGATTGATGAGCCGGTGTTGGCTTATGAATTTGAAGGTACCCGTTATGATTGTGGTTCCAAGCTGGGATTTTTGATAGCGAATGTAGAGCTGGCATTATTGAACAGCGAGTTAAAAGAGGGATTTTTAGCTTATCTTAAAGCGTTAACCAAAGAAATATAAAAGGTAATAACCGGCAGTACGGCGAGCCATAAAAAGCACTACCGGGGACACGAAGTTTTTTTTCGTGTCCTCGCGCCTGGTAAAAATATAAAAAGCTTTACCCCTTAAATCTAAAGCGAACGCTATTAATCGCTTTCAACTTCTTTAATTACGGGTAGTTTGGCGCGTCTTTGCAACCAAATGACCCCTGCCAAATCAATAATTCCCGCCCAAAGGCGATCTAAAGTACCGTATTTTGATTGTCCGCTAGTTCTGGATCTATGGTTAACCGGTTCGGAAATTACTTGGCCACCCGCTCTTAAAATCAAGGCAGGTAAAAAGCGATGCATGTGATCAAAATAAGGCAAGCCCAAAAAACGATCCCTGGAAAACAGCTTTAAGCCGCAGCCGGTATCTGGCGTGTTATCGTTCAGCAAGCCGGCACGTACTCCATTAGCCACTTTCGATGAAAAAAGCCGCCAGGCCGAGTCATAACGTTTATTTCGCCATCCAGCCACCATCCACAAATTGTCGGTCGCAGCCCTTTCCCGCATCAATACCTCATACAAGCGGGGAATATCGGCAGGATCATTTTGTCCGTCACCATCCAGTGTTGCAATCCAGGGATAATTTGCCGCTTTAACACCCGTATTGATAGCGGTACTTTGTCCGCAACTTTGCTCATGCCGAAGGATCCGCAGTGCTTTAAAGTCTTGAAGCGCCTCTTTTAAAACGGCCGCTGTCCGGTCGTTACTCCCGTCATCAATATAAATAATTTCATAAGCGTCAGCAATACTCAGTGCATTATCAATCTCTTGAATCAAAGGGACAATATTGTCAGCTTCATTATGAACAGGAACAACAACAGAAATTTTCACAAACCATCCTACTAATTATTTTATTTATAGTGCATGAGCGGGGCAAAATTAACTTAGGCGATTTCCTGAGAAGAATATACCCAACTTGCTGGTATTTTTGCCTATTTTTTGCGTTGTAAAAATAGTTACGTAGCTCGCTATGCTCCTATTTTTACACCTTAAAAATGAACAAAAATCCTGCGCCATTCGGGTATATTCATGCTCAAATATCGCCTTAATATTTTTTTGCCAACCAATAATCAACCACATTCGATTGCATATCATATAAAAATTGGCTCAAAAAACCTAAAATTATCTCCCTTATTGTCTGTAAATCATTGATTGTTAAGCGTGGGCGTCATTAGACGGGGGGTGATGTGTCTCGTTAAAACCATTTGTTTTATAAGGCGTTTGCAGTCATTATGATACTGACTAAGCTTGCAATCTGGCGCATAATCCTTTAACTTAGTGCCACATCCGTAAAGGCTAGGGGTGCTTTTTCGTTTCCACGCATTGCGTAGAAACGGAAGGCTGAGAGAAACCCTTTGAACCTGACCCCGGTTAATACCGGCGTAGGAAAGCCCCCACTTCCCTGCGTCTTGTTTTATTGTTATTGGAGATAAGCATGAACGCTGTTCTGAAAGACGTTACCGAGACTACCACCACGAGTAATGTAAAAATTGATTCTTACCCCGCATCGGAAAAAATCTATGTGCAAGGCAGTCGGCCTGACATACAAGTGCCTATGCGTAAAATTAACTTGTCTGATACGCCGGTTCACTTTGGCGCGGTAGAAAAAAACGGCCCGCTCTATGTTTACGATACCTCAGGCGTTTATACCGATCCCAATGTTGAGGTTGATTTAAAAAAAGGTTTGGGTGCGATCCGGTCAGCCTGGATTGAAGAAAGAAATGATACTGAAGAATTGACCGGCCCCAGTTCGGAATTTGGTCGTCAGCGTCTTGAAGATCCGGCTACCGCTGATTTGCGTTTCGAACATATTCGTAAACCACGCCGTGCCAAAGCCGGTGCCAATGTATCGCAAATGCATTATGCCCGCCAAGGTATTATTACTCCCGAAATGGAATTTATCGCGATTCGTGAAAACCAGAAAATGGAAGAAATGCGCGATTTGTGGAAAGGCCAACACCCTGGAGATTCTTTCGGCGCTTCAATACCTGAAGCGATCACTGCTGAATTTGTCCGTGATGAAGTGGCTAGAGGTCGGGCCATAATTCCCGCCAACATCAATCATCCGGAATTGGAACCGATGATTATAGGTCGTAACTTTCTGGTAAAAATTAATGGTAATTTAGGCAACTCTGCCGTAACGTCATCCATTGATGAAGAAGTGGAAAAAATGCTCTGGGGCATACGTTGGGGCGGCGATACCATTATGGATTTATCAACGGGTAAAAATATTCATGAAACCCGTGAATGGATTCTGCGTAATTCTCCCGTACCTATCGGTACCGTGCCTATTTATCAAGCATTGGAAAAAGTAAATGGCAAAGCTGAAGACCTGACTTGGGAAATCTTCCGCGATACTTTAATTGAGCAGGCAGAGCAGGGCGTAGATTATTTTACTATCCATGCCGGAGTGCGCTTGCACCATGTGCCTTTAACCGCAAAACGCATGACCGGTATTGTTTCACGCGGTGGTTCCATCATGGCTAAATGGTGTCTGGCGCATCATACAGAAAGCTTTTTGTATACGCATTTTGAAGAAATCTGCGAAATCATGAAAGCCTACGATGTGTCTTTTTCATTAGGCGACGGTTTACGTCCCGGCTCAATTTATGATGCCAATGACGAGGCACAATTCGGTGAATTGGAAACGCTGGGCGAGCTGACCAAAATTGCCTGGAAGCACGATGTCCAAACCATGATTGAAGGCCCGGGTCATGTCCCTTTGCACATGATTAAAGTTAACATGGAAAAGCAACTGGAAGAGTGTGGAGAAGCCCCTTTCTATACCTTGGGCCCGCTGACTACCGATATTGCTCCCGGTTATGACCATATTACCTCTGCCATAGGCGCTGCGAATATTGGCTGGTACGGTTGTGCGATGCTCTGTTATGTCACCCAAAAAGAGCATTTGGGTTTGCCGAACAAGCAAGACGTACGTGAAGGCATTGTCACTTACAAAATTGCCGCTCATGCTGCCGACTTGGCAAAAGGCCATCCCGGCGCACAAGCTCGTGACAACGCGATGTCCAAAGCCCGTTTTGAATTTCGTTGGGAAGATCAGTTCAATATTGGCCTTGACCCCGAAAAAGCACGCGAGTTTCATGATGAAACTTTGCCTAAAGAGTCGGCGAAAATTGCCCATTTTTGCTCCATGTGCGGCCCGCATTTCTGCTCAATGAAAATTAGTCAGGATGTGCGGGATTACGCAGCGGCAAAAGGCATTAAAGATGAACAAGAAGCGTTAATGAAAGGTATGGATGAAAAATCCAAACAGTTCATTGAAGAAGGTGCTGAGGTTTATCACGTGGTTTAAAGGGTATCAGGGGTGCGGGAGCAATCCCGTTACCCCAA
>SESA01001718.1_pt1 | contig 11002 bp, 12 predicted proteins | sample 3171451 | NCBI WGS metagenome assembly SESA01 (sample SAMN06051862, study PRJNA518727) | freshwater metagenome | biome: subpolar coniferous forest; feature: holomictic lake; material: water; isolation source: holomictic Lake 227, 8 m depth | place: Canada: near Kenora, Ontario | collected...
GTCCGGGTTTTGGATTCTTTGGCGACATAGCAGGGGGTGGTGGGTGCTCATATATTCCTCCTTGGGATGCATGGTATCGGGGGGTACTAAACATGGGTGAAAACAAGCCCAAATTGGGCTCCGATTACCGGATTCCGGTCCGGAACCCCCCTGTAAAACCGTCCGGTTCCGGAATGTGAAAATAAGTGCCTTAATCACGCCCTGTTTGCCTAAATACGGCAGTAATGGGCTTGAAAAACGAGGGTCGCCAAGGTCCTTTAAATCGCGTTTGGTTTTTCCCGGTGCTTTACCTGTTTGAGGGGAGATCTGCCCTGCAAAGGGTCATTAGCGAGGTCGTTTTTTTCGAGGGTGTCTGAAAAATGGGGTTTTGGGAAGTAATAAGAGGGGAGCCGGTCGCGGAACGGGGCGAGCACGGTGAAGCTGTGGGCGGATTTAAAAAAAAAGGATCGAAAATTAGCATACCTTTCTTATTCACGCTTGCGGGTATCCGGAAAAAGGAGTTGAATCCGGCAGGATATGACTGGTATACAAGTGCGATGGAGGGGAGAATTATTTCACCGTCTACTGATAATTGCAAGTCAGATAATCCATAGCCTTTTTTATGCCGGTATCCCACACATTAATCAGGTGAATATCTTTGCCATCATCGGTTATCACACTGCAACGAAAGAAAAGTCCGATCTTTTCCCGGCTTGAACGGGCTGTGCCAGACTTACGTGCAGATTTCGGTGTGAAACGGATCGGCATCTTTGGTTCGTTTGCCCGTGGCGAACAAAAACGGACAAGCGATGTTGACGTGCTCGTAGAATTCGCAAACGGGAAGGCGACCTTTGATAATTTCATGCAGCTCGCATTTCATCTTGAAGATCTTTTCTCCCGAAAGGTAGACCTCCTGACCGTCAAAGGTATAGACAGGTATATCCGATCCCGTGTGGAGAGCGAGGTGATCTGGATTGAAGGATGACTGGGTTTATATCCAACACATCCTTGATGAGATTGAGTATCTCCAATCCATTCGGGATACCATTACGTTTGAAGAACTCATCACAAACAAAACAACAGAGCATGCAGTAACCCGTGCCCTTGAGATCATTGGTGAAGCCTCAAAGAATATTCCGGAACTGATTAAAGAAGAGTATCCCCACATACCCTGGAAGTTCATGGCCGGACTTCGGGATAAGATCATCCATGGGTATTTTGGAATCGATTATGAGATTGTATTGGATGTTGTTCAACACAAATTACCGGATCTTGAACCGCAGATCCGAGCAATCTGCGATGCGATGAAACCGGACGATTTACAGTGACATATACCCTCGATTTATTTATCCTCTCTTACACCGGTTTTCGTCAATCCCTTTTTTACCCCCAAAACAGCCCTTTCTTTCACTTTTCACCCACTTCAGCCCATCCGGCAACCGATCGGCCATCCAATTGAGCCCAATTGAGCACTTTTTAGAGCCCGATTTGTGCCGTATCCAGCCGAACGGGGCGCAATATGCGGTTTTCTAAAAAGATATATCTCCATTTTTCGCGAATTAGACACTTTTTTAAGAGTCTGGACCAACCATGGGAAAGGGGTCTCCGACGGAGAAGTGGGTTTGGGATCACTACACTCATCCCCATCCCATCTCACTCCCGGTTAATCCCCCAATTTCACGTCGGTGTCCGAAGAGAGAGATCTCCTATTTTACCCCCAAAACAGGCCCTCCTTTCGTTTTCCACCTACTTTAGCCCATCTGATAAGAGATCTGCCAGCCAAACGCGTCTATTAGCGTACATTTTGGAGCCCGAAATATGCAGAATTATGCCAAACGGGGCTCATCCAGAAGTTTCTAGAAATGCGTGTGCCGGAATTGGGTGGATTTGTGCTGGAATTGAGGCTGTGACCCCTTCACTGAGAGGTGGTCTACGACGGAGAAGTGAGTTGAGCGGAGTGCAGGTCTCCCAAGGTCCCGGACCAGAATAACCGATCATAAAAAAAAGGGGTTCTTTTCCCTTTGACCGTGCAATTCCCCCAACCGGAGCCGGGTGTATGGCGAACCCGGTCTAACGTGGTTCTTGTCGGGATAGAGGAATTGGATAAAAAATAAAAATCTCTTACCTTGAATTTTTAAAAGGAATCCAGTTCTCCAAGGCAATCGCAGGATTGATATTTTCCGGATGCTTATATCTCCCATCATGAGCACCAAAGCGAGAGGGTCGGGCGTATCCGGAAATCCTGTCGTGGCATCACGCAATAAAACCCGGTTATCAATCGGGCGCGATGAAGAGGTACCCCTCACCCCAGTCCAGCGGATGCAGGGTAAGATTCTTCTTGCTGACCCGGAGATGGCCCGCCGGATTATTTTCGATCCGTCCCTGGAGCCGTAAGAGATGGCAGTCGGGTCCGGGAGTGACGCGACAATATTCATTGATGCAAATATTTTCTTAAATCCCATTTTGAGAAGTGGAACGGATGCTGCTGCCAGTGCCAGTTTTCTTGAAGAAGCAGATGCGGGCGTATTTCCCACTGCGACTTCGGTGATCGTCTTAAACGAAGTGCTCCACCGTCTCATCATCGCATCTGTAGTGAGCAGCAGCGGTATCTCCCCCGAGTCCGTGGTCCATCAGATAAAACTCCACCCGGAACTTGTCCGAAAAGCCAAAGCCGTCTGGGAGGTCATGGAAGATATCCGGAGCATCCGTTCCATGAAGATATATGGTATTTCCCCCGCAACGTTTGAACGATCGCTTATCATAATGCAGGATTGGAGCCTTCTTGGAAACGATGCTCTTCACGTTGCCTGCATGGAAGAGCATTCTATTGGAACGATCGTAACCTATGACCGGGATTTTTCCCGGGTATCCGGTCTCAAAATACGGAAGCCGGATGATATTGGGTAATTTTTCTGGTCGCTGGTCTGGAACTGCCTGGAATCTGTGGTACTAATCATGAGGGAAAAGAAGCCCAATTCGGGCTCCGATTGCCGGTTTCCGGTCCGGAAACCCCCTCTGAAACTGCCCAATTCCGGAATGTGAAAATAAGTGCCAGAATCTCGCTCTGCTTGCCAAAATACGGCTGTATTGGGCTTAAAAAACGAGGGTCGCCAAGGTCCTTTAAATCGCGTTTGGTTTTTCTCGGGGGTTTCCCTGTTTGAGGAGAGATCTGCCCTACAAAGGGCCGTTATCGAGGTCGCTTTTTCCGGGGTTAGGAAAAATGGGTATATTACCCGATATTTAAGTTCTACTGGGTGGGATTTGACGATAAGTGGATTTATGAGTTGTTGTTGATTTTTAACGATTCGTTGATCTCGACGAGTCTGGCAAGGGGCCGGGTGAGGGAGTAGTGAGAGATTTTGTTTTTCCTCCGGTTACTGCTTGAAGAAGTTTTAGTAAATTTCGTTACAGTTCGCGGTCAGAACAAAAAAATGTGACGCAGGATGTCATTGCATTCATCAGCGAGACCGGGCAGAACTTCTCCAATCTCACCTTCGATTAGTGTCTTTGACAACGTGGCAATTTTGTCGAATTTTATCACGGATGAAATTTTCAGGCCTGTTGACTGGAATGCCGGGTGATCTATCGTAATGAGAAGATCCGATTCCTGCAGTGGTGAAGGGATCCGTGAAGAAATAAATGCCACAACAACATCGTGTTCACTTTCATGAATAATGATTGCCGGCCGTAGCTTTGAACCGGAGAGATCCGTAAAAGGGAAATGAACAAGGACTATTTTTGCTTTCATTTGTACCGCACTTTTAAGTCCGATACAGAGTAGAGGTCTGGTTCATTTTCAAGAAATTCTGAAAGTGAGTACTCGGATAGTGTGGCAAGCGCATTCTTACCTTGCTTATCCGTCTTTTTTTGCCGTGAAGTGTTCTTTTTTGCAGGATGATCCGTTGGTGTCACTTGTGCTGCCTGCGATGTCATCAAGGATAGTTGTCTGTCACACGGGATTAGTTTTGTGGTACCGGAGTGCGGAAGTCGATATCGGTGTGGCGGCCGGGCAGACGGTGATGCATTGTCATTGTCATGTGATTCCGCGGTGTGTTGGGGATGAGCCGGAGCCGAGAGGCGGGGTTCGGGGGGTTGTGCCGGGACAGAAGGTTTTAGTGATGAAAAATTTCGAGGGGAGATCACCATTGCTTCTGTCGCAAAAGGGATCGAGAGTTACGACCAATTTTTTTTCAAATGCAATTGCGATTATCGGCAAATTTTTTTGCAAGGTCCGGTAGAAAATTTTTAAGCAAAGTACAATAATTTTTTCAAAAGAGATCCCGGTTGAAAAATAAAATTAAAGTTTTCTAAATTTTTTTTGCATCAGGACTCCGCAACCATTTCATATCCGGATCCGGTTGAAGAAAAATCCACGATCTTATTGTACCGGAAAAATTTCTTAATTATTAGTCATGATAAAAAAATTTCAAATTTTTTTCCGGGAAAATCTTCCCGTTTCCAAAAAAATTATGGCGACGCGTACGGTGCAGACTCATTCATACCAAGGAAATCGAGCCCGTTCAACCCGTACTCGACCGGTGCATTATGTGATCCGATATGCGGAAGTCCCTTGAACTCCACCAGCCACGAACCATTGATCTGCGTGATCATCTGCTTTGCAACCGCATCGGGCGTGATGACATCGGCCGTACCTTCTACCAGCATGACATCCTTCTGGATGCCGGACAGCTTGTCCCACGACCCGTTCCAGGCGAGGTCTGCTTGGGCTTCATGCTGTACCCCCTCAGGATAGGTTGAATTGGGAGCGGCAACCGATTGGAGAATGCCGAGCAGAGTTTTTGTTTCCGGGATACGGACGCTGTAGGAAACAGAGTCGAGAACCAGTTTCCGCACGCGTTCCGGGTGGTCGATGACCAGCTGCTGGGCGATCGAGGATCCCATGGACACGCCGTACACATGCATGCTGTCATACCCGAGAGCGGGCATGATCGCTGCAGCGTCATCGGCGTACAGGGCAATGGTGTGGGTCGCATTATTATCGCTGCTGTATCCCATCCCCCGGTGGTCGTAAGTGTAGACATGGTATTTCGTGGCAAGGATGCCGATGAACGTCTGGTTCCAGGAATCGATGGTCTCGCCGAATCCCGCGAGCATCAGGACCGGTTCACCGGCACCGAATTCCCGGTATCCCAGTGAAACCCCGTTGACTTGTACGTACTTAACGGGGGTTTCATTGAACGAGACGGTCGGATAGTTGTGCGCTGGTTTTACCTGTGGCTGAGCAGGGGTGCCGGGAGGACTTGTGCAGCCCGCCATGGCGATGAAGCAGATGGTGAGAGCAATTGCCAGGATGAAAATATGGTTTTTGTTCATAAAGGGATCCTCGGTAAAATGTTTTGTTTTTCTCTTATGGAATTTTAGGCTTCACCCTGAAAAAGATTCCTTTTGCCTGTCTCCCTGGTCAGCCCCGCTTTTTTTTAAGCAGCCGCATAGTTCAGCGGACCAAACAGGCACCCATTCATACACCGTTCATTATCAGCGGGTATGGGAATGCTGTGAAGCCCGGAAAATATATTGAATCTATTGCGCGCCAAGCTGACCGGACCCCAAAAAGTTTTTATTTGTCGTCATATCCCGCAAAAAAGCATTTAACTCATTGGAAAAAACTCCGGATCATACAAACTGGCGGATGTAAAAGAACCGGAACGTTCCGGATCTTTCCGGCCAACAGTATGACCGGCAAAAGACGATTGTATGATCTGCGTCTTAATACGAAAAGATCCGGATGAATAAACCGGTAAACTAATGCATCTGCCATCAGGTGTCAACATGGATGCAGAAATTTCGCGCCTGACTACCCAGGCAAAGGCATTTTCAGATAAACTGGATGAACTCCGGAACGAGATGAAGACTGTAATCGTCGGCCAGCGTGATGTGATCGATCGATTACTGATCGCGCTTTGTGCTGACGGTCATGTGCTTCTCGAAGGAGTGCCGGGGATTGCAAAGACCTTAACGATAAGAACCCTCTCGCAGTGCATTGACTGTAGTTTTGTGCGAATCCAGTTCACGCCCGATCTTCTTCCCGCCGATATCATGGGAACAAAGATCTACAACCAGAAGGAATCCACATTTTTAACTGTGAAAGGCCCGGTCTTTGCCCATTTCGTCCTTGCTGATGAGATAAACCGTGCACCGCCCAAAGTCCAGTCCGCACTTCTTGAAGCAATGCAGGAAAAACAGGTAACTATCCAGGGTGAGACGCACATACTTGCCCGCCCGTTCTTTGTGCTGGCGACCGAAAACCCGATTGAATCTGAAGGCACATACCCGCTGCCCGAAGCGCAGGTTGACCGGTTCATGTTCAAAGTCCTGATGACTTACCCGGACAAAAAAGACGAAGTGACCATACTCGATCGTTTTACCGAAGGGATCACTATCACACCAAGGAAAGTGATCTCTGTAAGTGAGATCCTCTCGATTCAGGCATTCACCCGGAAGGTGTATGCAGACCCATCCATCAAGCGATATGTCAGCGAACTCGTTGATGCAACCCGGAATCCAGCAGCATATGGGATCGATTATGCCCGGTACATCGCGCTCGGTGCTTCTCCACGGGCATCCATCTTTTTGATCCTCGGTGGCAAAGCCCATGCGCTGCTTGCCGGTCGCGGGTACGTGATCCCTGAGGACATTAAGGCAGTGGCGCACGATGTCCTGCGGCACCGGATCATTCTCAACTATGAAGGGGAGGCAGATGGCATCACCACAGAAGCGATCATCGATCGTATCCTTGGTGTGGTGAAGGTGCCATGAAACTTAAAACCAGATCCGGCTCATCGGCACGAAAAACAGATCCCAGGCACGAACTTATCTGTTATCGGGGGAACGGCACATGGAAGACCGGAGCGAACTGATCCGTCAGCTCAAACGGATTGAATTAAAAACCGGCATCCTTGTAGCGGGGCTTCATTCCGGGCTTCACCATTCGATCTTTAAGGGGCAGGGAATCGAATTTTCCGAAATTCGTGAATACGTGCCCGGAGATGATATCCGTTCCATTGACTGGAAAGTGACTGCACGGTATAACCATCCGTTCATTAAGGAATATACTGAGGAACGCGACCAGACGTTCTACTTTATGGCAGATATCTCCGGCTCGGGAACGTTCGGGTCAAAAACAACAAAACAGAAAAAGATCCTTGAGTTGATTGCAAGCCTGGGATTTGCGGCATTAAAAAACAACGACCGGATAGGTCTCTGCCTCTTTTCGGACAAGGTAGAAAAATTCATACCGGCAAAAAGAGGAAGAAAGCATCTTGTCAGTATCCTCAATACGTTAATTGACCACAAACCGGCATCCAACAAAACCGATCTGGGATCTGCAGTAACGTTTTTATCAAGGGTACTCTCCCGCAGGAGTTCGGTCATTATCCTGTCGGATTTTATCTCGCCGTCATTCATCTTCCCACTCAAGATACTGCGCCGGCGCCACGAAGTGATTGCGATCCGCGTCACTGATAAGCGGGAGCGAGAGATCCCTGACATTGGTTATATCGAACTTGAAGACCCGGAAACCGGTGAACAATTACTCGTAGATACTTCTGATGAGGAGTTCCGTGAGCGGTACCGGGCACTGGTAGCGGATGCAGAAACTACGCTTCACCACGACCTCGCTAAAAACAGCATCCGCGAACTGGTGCTTACGACCGATGAACCGTACGAGATTCCTTTAAAACGGTTCTTTATGGGATTATCGGGCAGGAGGCGATACCATGCCGGTGTTTTATAATCCGATCTGGCTTTTTGGACTCATCCTCATTCCCGTACTCGCAGGAGTATATCTCTGGATAACGAAGAAAAAGAAGAAGGAAGCCATCACGTTCTCCAATCTTGCGTTTGTAAAATCGGCGTTTGGTGATGTGAAGAAATCCCGCAGAACTCATATCCTGTTTGTCATCGCGCTTGCTGCACTCGCCCTGCTCTTTGTCGGACTTGCTGACCCCCACATCCCGCTTGAACAGACAAAGGAAGGCGTAAATGTTGTCCTTGTCATCGATGACTCTGGCAGTATGCAGGCCAACGACTACAAGCCATCCCGCATCGAAGCCGCAAAAAGTGCTGCTGATATTCTCCTCCGCAACCTTGATCCCAAGGATTCAGCCGGTGTCGTGGTATTCGAATCCGGTGCAACAACGGCGGCATACTTAAGTCCGGACAAGGACCGGGTCCGCGAGAAGCTCGCATCGGTTTCCCCAAGAACCGGTCAAACGGCAATCGGGGACGGTCTGGCACTTGCTATCGATATGGCAAAGTCAATTCCCAACAAGAAGAACGTCGTGATCCTGCTTTCTGACGGCGTGAACAATGCCGGCGTGATATCTCCTGATGAGGCAGTCGGGTTTGCAAATGCAGCCGGCATACAGGTATTTACCGTGGGATTGGGTTCGAGCCAGCCTGTTATACTTGGATATGACTGGATGGGTAACCCTCAGTATGCCCAGCTTGACGAGGCGACACTCCAGTCGATTGCACAAAAGAGTGGAGGAAAATATTTCAAATCCGTAAATGACCAGACCTTAAAGGAAATATACGCCGGTTTAAACCATGAGATCGTCCGCGAGAAGGAAGAGACCAGCATAAAAGACGTGTTTATCGTGGGTGCTCTTGTCCTTCTCTGCATTGAACTCTATCTACGCTACGGGAGGGGGCGGATCATCCAATGAAATACAGGATTTTTCCCTTGCTTATCTTTCTCTGCCTTCTCATCTCATCGGTGTACGCAGCCGGCATTACCCTGTCAGCCGACCAGAAAGAGTATTATTTTTCGCTTGGCGAGAGTGCAGATATCCCTGTTGCGATTGCAAGCGATTTTGATCGTTCCATTGACGGCACCCTTCAGTTTTCAACCGTTGAACAGTTGCAGACCGCAGGTACGGTGATGACGAGCTCGAATAACCGGATGTACTCCCATTCAATATCTCCGGGGAATTCGCAGATTACCATTAATGCCGGCTCATCAGATGTGGAAAAGAACGTGCGGGTGCAGGTTACCTATGATTACACGGATACGGCCCCGGTACAGGTTCGCCTGCCGGAAATTATCATCCATTTTGTGTCAAAGCCACCACCGTCCAGCAGTACACAATCTCCAATAACAAGCTCAAGTGCGCCGGGGAGTGGTAATTCCCAGATGACAAGTTCTGTCCAGATTGTTCAACAGTCCATGTCCATCCAGCAGCAAACAGGACAGCAGAGTACGGTGCAGCAGGCGATCGCAAACAACCAGATGCCACAGGACGCCGCTGCGCTCAAGGCTCAACTACAACAGGAAGCAGCACAGAAAGAAAAAAACCAGAATGAGTTTAACGAGCGGTTGGCCGCCGATCCTCTGGTCCAACAAGTCAATGCCACCCTTGCTGCCGACGGGTTTATCCGGGAGTCCCTGAATGCGAATCCCAAAAGTGCTGATGAAGGGACTTTCGCGATGAGCTACAAGAATCCTGCCGGTGACAAGATGTACCTGCAGGGCACAATGACCGGGGGAATTGTCCCTTCAGTGCTTGAACAGTCGGCTTCGGCTGTCAATGTGACTGCCCCTTTGAGCGCTAATACGACTTACCAATCGCTCGCAAGTGAGCTCAAAGGGCAGGGATTTAAGAGAAACCAGACGCTCATGAATGTGACTCTCTTGGGAGCAACAGTCAACATTACGTACCTCTCCGGACAGGGTGAGCCGGCATATGTGAATGCAACTATTGACCGGGAGAACGTAACCCAGGTGTCGCTTGGCATCAGTAAGGAAAAAACCAATTATCTCTTCATCGGACTTATCGTTGCACTTCTCATCATTCTGGGCTTAATTATCTGGTGGATGTACCGGCGAATGGTAGTACAGAAAAAGATCCTGTCCACGGCCGGGCCACTGTTCCATCCGGCACCTGTGGAACTCGATTATAAGAAAGAAGCCCTGCGGTTGCTAAAAGAGGCAGAAAAGTCGTTTGCAAGAGGGGAGTACCAGGACGCGTACGGTCTTGCCGGCCGGGCAGCCCGGATCTTCCTTTCTTACGATCTTGGCGATCGTCACGAACTTACTAATGCCGAACTTGCATCGGTGCTAGCTGCGTCCGGACTCGCGACACAGTATAAAACAGTCATAGCACTACTAGAGCGGTGCAGCGATGTGGAGTTTGCAAAAGGCCAGCCGGATGCCGGAGAGTTCACTTCGATAATCCGGCAGATAATGGATATCGTAAAAAAATGAGGCTAACCGTGGAAAATCACTGGAGATAATCCGTTAAGCCGCCCACCACCCCGGAGGCGAGATCCATCAGGTCCGGGTTGCCGGATATCGGTCGAGACTGTTTGTCTCATCCCCCAGACTCTCCCTCTCTTTTCCGGAGTTGCCCTGTTGGCTGGATGACACCACTGACTTGTCGCGAAGTTCTGTCGTCTTCGGCGGTTCTTGTACGTGCCTCCTGCTGGCCCGGGCATTCCATCCTATCTCTGAAACTACGTTGTTGTCCGGCAAGGGGTTTTCTATCTCCTACCCTCAAAACAGCCCTTCCTTTCACTTTTCACCCACTTCAGCCCATCCGGAAAACGATCGGCCATCCAATTGAGCCCAATTGAGCACTTTTTAGAGCCAGATTTATGCAGAATCCAGCCGAACGGAGCGCACGTTGCAGTTTTTTGAAAATATATAGCTCCATTTTTCGCGAATTAGACACTTTTTTAAGAGTCTGGACCAACAATGGGAAAGGGGTCTCCGACGGAGAGATGGGTTTGGGTTATCTACACTCACTCCCACCACATATCACTCCCAGTTAATCCCCCATTTTCACGTCGGTGTCATATGAGAGATTTCTTCGCTTTTACCCCCAAAACAGGCCTTCCTTTCACTTTCCACCTGCTTTAGCCCATCAGACAAGAGATCTGCCTTCCAATAGCGTCTATTAGCGTACATTTTTGAGCCTGAAATATGCCGAATTTCGTCTAACGGGGCTCATTCTGAAGTTTTTAGAAATGCGTGTGCCGGGATTGGGTAGATTTGTACCGGAAT
>SESA01001720.1_pt1 | contig 10996 bp, 12 predicted proteins | sample 3171451 | NCBI WGS metagenome assembly SESA01 (sample SAMN06051862, study PRJNA518727) | freshwater metagenome | biome: subpolar coniferous forest; feature: holomictic lake; material: water; isolation source: holomictic Lake 227, 8 m depth | place: Canada: near Kenora, Ontario | collected...
GTGAAAACAAATGAAAAATTTTTTCTACAAATTATTACCTATAGTTCAATTGGCTGGCATATTTTTTGGCACAGCATTGCTTATGGCTGCCTATGAACTGTTGAAGGAGCTATATTTCGGTGGAAAATTGACGTTATGGGAGTCACATACCATTACAGTCATTGTGACAGCCACATTTGCTACATTAGTTGCATTTTTCATTCGTAATTTAGCTGACAATCTGGTGAAAGAAGCACAGGAAGCAGAATGCAAGGTCACAGGCATTATCACGCATTTGTTTGATGCTGTTATCATGATAGATGAACGTGGTATTATCGAAACCGTTAACCCGGCCGCTGAAAAGATGTTTGGCTATAGCTCCGATGAAATCATTGGCCGTAATGTCAATATTTTGATGCCAGAACCCTATGCCAGCGAACACGATGGTTATATCCGGAATTATTTGATTACCAAAATCCCCAAAATTCTCGGTAAGAACAGACGAGAAGTTCTGGGTATGCGTGCTAACGGTGAAGTTTTCCCCATAGATCTGATTACCAGTAAAATGTGTATCAATGGTCACTTTGAGTTTATTGGAATTGTCAGGGACATGACTGATTATAAACGCGCCGAGGATGAAGTGAAGCGGCTTAGGGAGAGTGAGACAAAGATGCTTGAATATCTGCAACATGAGCTTGAGACGGCAGGTCGGGTTCAGGCAAGTATGTTGCCTTCGGACTTTCCGCTGTTTCCTCAATATAAAGAATTTGACGTTTTCGCCTCTATGACTCCGGCAAAGTTGATTGGCGGGGATTTTTATGACGTGCTCCTTGTTGATACAAACAAAGTATTTGTCGCTATCGGGGATGTGACGGGCAAAGGCATTTCAGCGGCACTCCATATGGTGCATTGCATGGCCGACCTGCGTCTGCTTTTGCTCCGCGACGAATTGCAGCCGGATCAGATTTTGTTTGAGTTGAATAACCTTCTTTGCGAGAATAATAGTGTCGGTATTTTCATAACTTTATGCTGCGGCATTCTTGATTTCCAAACAGGAGAGTTTGTATATTCCAATGCCGGACATAATCCACCGCTTACCAATGCGACCACTGGCTATTTTGAGTTTATGCCGATGCCCAAATCCATCGTCCTTGGATTTATGAAAGACGCAAAATATAACTCCTTTAGTTTGCAACTAAACCCAGGCGATAGCATTTTTCTTTATACCGATGGTGTCACGGAAGCAGAAAATCAAAAGCAGGATTTATTTTCTGATGAAAGGCTGCTAGAGCTGTTGGCTGCTTCTGAAGAAGTTAATGCACAGAAAATCATTGAACTCGTCAAAGCCGAAATCGACGCATTTGCCGAAGGTGTTGACCAGTCTGATGATATCACAATGTTGACCCTGCATTATCTTGGTGCCAGCAATTCTGATATCTGACGAATTTGGTCATAAATTTGTCATATTTATCCGTTAAAATGGATACCATTTTAATTTTTGATTGGGTAATGTAAAAATGCAACCTATCAACAGTTTTGAGCTACAAATCTTTAATGATATTATGGAGCTTAGGTCTATGAGCGAATGGTTGCATAATGCATGCAAAAATTTGGGTGTGCACGAATCGCTCACTAGAGATTTAGATGTATGTGCCAATGAGGCGGTTGCCAATATCATTCTTTATGCCTACGAAGATCATGAACGCCATCACATCAATATGCGCCTTGAACTAAAGAAAAACCAGGAATTAAGTTTGACGATTCAGGATGACGGCATACCTTTTGACCCTTTCAAAGCAGTTCTGCCTGAGTCTTACGATAAAATTGAAAATATAAAAATCGGCGGATTGGGAATTCAACTAATTCGTAATTTAGCGAATGAATGTAAATATTGTCGGCTCAATGGCAAAAATATCATCAGCCTCGGCTTTCATCCATGTCAGACATCCGCTTCCTCGATTAACAGTGCGAAATCATCGCTTTTGAATTGCTGTAATTATTAAGCTCGGAGTACACAATGGAAATAAATTGCGAACAATTGGCTGGGGATATCTACAAGATCAATTTAAAAGGTCGGATGGATATTCCCGGAAATGCAGAAATAGACATCAAATTCTCTGGAATGACAGCCGCGCCGCGCAAGTTCTTTATCGTCGATCTTTCCGGGGTGGATTTTATTGCCTCTATTGGTATACGCACCATTCTTCTTAGTACCAAGGCAATTCATAATCGTGGCGGTAAAATAGTTATTCTAAACCCTGATAGCCAAGTTAAAAAAATTTTGTTAATGACGGGCGTAGATACAATAATCCCTATCGTTGACAATTTAGAGTCGGCACTTGCAGCAGTGAATCTATAATAATCCACCTGAAAAATTTTCAGTATCAACGCAAATCCGCTAGCAAGATATAAAGACCAGTAAGTAGATACCATCTCTCCGAATCAACTCGTCAGATGGGTAGAATATAACAGCAGCTCACTTAATTCATTGATAAAATAGGCAAAGCCATTATACGTTAAAGCTTTGTAAATATTTTTTTGACGCATAGCTTCCCCCCATGCTCGAAGCGTGACGGGGTTTGCAACCCCGTTACTCACATTTTGATTGATGCTGAAGCCTTCAAACGTTTCGGTCGGGGTTGTAAAACCCGACCGGCATCGTTTTATGAACCAAACTGTTCGCTACTTTCGTGCAAAAATGAAGGATGCCTGCTTTTTTCCTGTCATTTAATATAGGTGGTAAAGCCTTTGCAGAAAATCGCCTTACGCCAGCTCTATAAAGACTTTAAGTAATTGGGCCATATTGTCCATGCCTATATGAAGATTCTGCTCAATTTCTGCCATGGTGATTTCACCGGCCGTTTTGCCGGCTGCCCGGTTGGCAACGACAGAAATTGCGGCATAGTCCATGCCCAGTTCTTTAGCCAAAGCCGCTTCAGGCATACCGGTCATACCGACCAGATCACAGCCGTCTTTTTCCAATCGTTTAATTTCTGCGGCTGTTTCCAAACGAGGGCCTTGGGTGCAGCCATAAGTGCCTATCGGAGTAATGTTAATATTGGCTTTGGCAGCGGCCGCAATTAAAATGGAGCGCAATTTTTGACTGTAAGGATAACTAAAGTCTATATGTGTAACAGGATAGTTTTCATCTTCAAAAAAAGTATGCAGACGGCTATGGCTGTAATCAATGATTTGATCAGGAATGGCGATATGGGCAGGCAGCATGGCTTCGGTAATACCGCCCACGGCGGCAACCGCAATAATCTGCTCAACACCCAGTTGTTTAAGTCCCCAGATATTGGCGCGATAATTTATTTTATGGGGCGCAATCGTATGCGGATTGCCGTGTCGGGCTAAAAATATCACTTCTTTTTGGTTGAGCTCACCGGTAATAAAGTCTGCGGAAGGGGCACCATAAGGCGTTGTGAGTTTGTCACGTTTGATAATGGTTAAGTCACCGAGTTGAGTGAGTCCGGTGCCACCAATAATTGCAAGCTTGGTCATTATGCTGTTTCCTTGTTGATTTCTGAGCAGGCGTAAATACCGGCTGCGTTACGTAAATAACCTTTGTAATCCATACCGTAACCAAACAAGTAACGGTTTGCCACTTTTAGACCAATAAAATCAGCCGTTACCGGTTTTTCATGATCCAAAATTTTATCCAGTAACACGGCGCTATAAACCGATGTTGCGCCCTGTTCCAGACAATAGTCATGGATTGCAGCCAAGGTTAACCCTTCATCCAGAATATCATCAATGATTAAAATCGTGCGATCTTTAAGAGGTGTTCCCGGTTTAAGCACCCATTCAATAACGCCACCTGCGGTCTTGTTTTGATAACGACTGGCGTTTATGGCATCTATGGTCAGCGGGATGGTTAAGCGGGTAAGCAATTTACCGGCCGCGACTAGTCCGCCATTCATGACACAGAGTAATAACGGGTTACGGTCAGCCAATACCACGTTAATTTGTTCGGCCATTTTATCCAGCGCCGCTTCTACTTCCTGTTCGTTGTAAAGCAAATCGGCATTTTCCTGAACAGTTTTTATTTCTTTAAGCATGTTTTTGAATAAGTTGATTAATAAGATGAGAAATTTGTTGCCATTTTTCAGAGTTGATAAAGCCCTTGGATTGTTCCGGCTTGCCTTGCATTCGTTTAAGTCGTTGCTCTCTAAGCGGGTCTTGTGTGACGGGTAATGCCTCCAGAACCTGTTCAGCCGCAACCGGATTATTGCACACCAATAACATATCACAACCGGCACGTTGTGCTTTTCTGGCACGCTCGGGAAAATCTCCCACCGATGCGGCACCCGCCATGCTTAAATCATCACTAAAAACAGTGCCGTTAAAATTTAATTCCCGGCGTAAAATTTGTTGAATCCAGAACGCTGAAAAACCGGCGGTATTAGGGTCAATGTTTGGATAAACAACATGCGCCGGCATAATGCCTTCCAGACCTTCTTTTATCAACTGTTTAAACGGCAAAAAATCTTTTGCCCGAATACTTTCCAGGTCGCGCTCATCGGTCGGCAAGGTCAGATGCGAATCCAGCGCCACCGCACCATGTCCTGGAAAATGCTTGCCGGTCGCCGCCATACCTGCGGCATTCATGCCTTTTCTAAATAAGCTGGCTAGTTGTGTCGCCCGTGTCGGGTCGGTTGAAAAAGAGCGATTGCCGATGATTTGACTAATACCGCAATCAATATCCAGTACCGGCGCAAAACTAAAATCAACACCCACGGCCAATAATTCAGCGGCCATCAACCAACCTGCTGATTCTGCAAGTTCGGGTGCTTCTGCATAGTAAGATACAGGCGGCAAGCGCGTAAAACCGGTTTGAAAGCGTTGCACCCTGCCACCTTCCTGATCGACAGCAATCAGAATATCGCCCTTGCGTGCCGTACGAATACTGTTGATCAGTTCGGTAACTTGTTGGGGATTTTGGTAATTACGGGAAAAAAGAATAACCGCGCCGGTGTTGGGATGGTTTATTTTTTCCTGCTCATGCTGCGCCAAGGTTAAGCCTTTAACATCCAGCATAACCGGGCCGATAGGGGTCTTATTTGTCATTATTAAACGTTAGGCTGTTGGAGTGAGATTAGCGGTTGAGTGTATTTTACATCAGGTTGGGTTTATTAAGCCGCTTGCTTCAACAAAGGCCAACGTACATCAATCTCATCCCACGGTACAAATACTTTATTTTCCTCGTCCTTCTCTATCACCATCCATTCTATTAAAGCGGTAACATCCTTATGGACGTTGCGATAGTGCCTGTTTAGTTGCTTGGCCAGCGCATAAATCGTTAATGGCTCCGAGGTCTTTAATGCTTCTACCAGTTCCCAGCGTTTTGGTGTAAATATCGCGCCAAACTGAGCCATATTGGTAAATCCAACACTAGAATAGGGTTCAACCGTATTGTTTTTCATAGCGGAATCTAAAACATGCCCCCAGTTCTCAAGCACAGTTCTACCGGATTCACCGACCATTATTTCAAGTGTATTCATTTTCCAATCTCCTTTATATCGTACCGGATGCCGGAAACGCTTGTTCTCGCTTGCGCTCGAAAAGTCTTATTCCTGCCTGCGCCTGTTTCGAAGCCACCGGCTATTTGGATAATCAAACAATACTTTATCTTCAATGAAAAAAAGCATCCTCTCCTTCATCATTTTCCAATTCCAGCGCTTCGCCGGGAATCCTTTTTTCTTCCATCGCCCATTCGCCCAGATCTATTAACTTACAGCGTTCACAGCAAAAAGGTTTATGTTCCTGTTCAGGTGTCCAGGGAACCGGACGCAGACAAGTTGGGCATTTTACGATGAGGGGTTTATCGGTTGATGTCATTAGAATAAACAGCAGGTTAAGGCAAAGGGAATATCCTCGGTACTTTGTTTCGGCCGAATGTCGCCGACAGAGGGCTCCATAAACCGGATGGTGCATCGATGTTTGCCGCCACTTATTTCGGCAAAGCAGGCAAGGGATTTATCGAGGTTTACTTTAATCAACTGGAAAGGCTGGGTTTTATCCAGGGTAATTTGGAAAAAACCGGCACTCGCGATTTCATGTTTGGCGGGTCGACTATTGCGTATAAAATTAAGAATAAAATCAATCGCGGTATGAATGTCAATAAACGGACTGCTCCAGTGTTGCAGGTCTTTGGCGCGAATGGCTTCATCCTGTTCCAGCCAATAATGATATTCAGGCAAGTCAAAAGAACAGGTACCACCAGGGATGGAACTGCGTTGGGCAATGCTTTGGAATAAATCACTTTCCATAATATTGACACCAATTCTTCCCTTAACCGCATACAGTTTTTTGCTGATATGGGCGAGTTGATCAAGTATCTCATGCAGCTTTTCTTTATCAACACCGTCGCTGTCGGCAATTTTATTGAGTACGGTTGCCTGTCGATCGAGTTCTTTTAGAATTTCCGATTTTAGATCGTTACGTCTAAAAATAGACATAATATCCAGCAACACGGAAATTGCAGCCCGTTTGTCGGCAATGCTATCCCCCGTCGAAAAGTGGATAAATTGTTGAAATAGTTGTTCAAGCCTTATGAAGACACGGATTCGTTCATTGAGTGGAAATTCAAAAGTAGTAGTGTTATTCACAGACACGTTTTTCCTGGCAAGTGCTTAAAGAAAGATAGAAATTGTGCAGTTTTTTGACGGCTTCTGCAAGTCTATCGTCGGTTTTTGAGTTATCGATCAGGTCATCGGCGTGGGCTTTTCTAAAAGCGCGGCTTACCTGACTGTCAATAATGGCTTGTATGCTGGCTATCGTCATAGCATTGCGTTTTAGTAACCGTTCTATTTGGGTTTCAACCGGACAATCAACAACCAGTGTCCTGTCAACCAAGCGGGTCATCTTGGTTTCAAATAATAACGGGATACAAATAATGCAATACGGCGCGTTTAATTGCTTAAGTTCTGCTTGTATGGCTTGATAAACCAAAGGATGCAAAATAGCTTCCAGTTTTTGTTTTTGTTGGACATCTGAAAAAACAAGTTCCCTAAGTCGCGCTCTATTGAGCGAACCCTCCTTGTTAAGTATATCCGAACCATATTCCAGCTCAATCCGGGCGAGTGCCGGTTGCCCGACAGCAACCAACTGGTGGGCTATGTCGTCAGCATCAATAACAGGTACTTTTAAGTGCTCAAAAATGTTGGCAATGGTGCTTTTTCCGCAACCTATACCGCCGGTAAGGCCGATTTTTAACATGCTTTTATAAACCCGCCGTTGTTAAATAAAACTGATTGATATCACTGCCCCACAATAAGACCAGCCAGCCGGCAGCAGCCAAATAAGGGCCAAAAGGAATGGGCGTATTATGATTGCGTTTAGCAAAAATAATCATCGATACGCCAATGATTGCGCCAACCAATGAGGATAATAAAATAATAACGGGTAAATATTGCCAACCCAACCAGGCACCGAATAAAGCCAGTAATTTAAAATCACCAAAGCCCATGCCTTCTTTACCGGTTGCCAGTTTAAATAAATGAAAGACGCTCCAAAGGCTGATGTAGCCGGCACAAGTACCGATAATACTGGCATGAGACTCGGTAAAAAAACCAAACAGGCTTAACAACAAACCCAGCCAAAGTACCGGCAGGGTAATGTTATCCGGTAATAATTGATGGTCTATGTCAATAAAGCTTAGGGCAATCAGTGACCAGGTGAGCACCAAGGCAAATATGGTTTGTGGCGTGTAGCCAAAATGCCAGGCGACGATGGCAGATAACAGGGCAGTAAATGTTTCTATCAGCGGATAGCGTATAGAAATAGGCTTGTTGCAGCCGGCACAACGCCCCTTTAAAAACAGGTAACTGATGACGGGTATATTTTGATAAGCCTTAATGGGTGTCTTGCAATGAGGGCAGCGGGATAAAGGCAAAGACAGATTAAACGGTTCTTGACGTGGCTCTGTTTCAGTAGCTTCGATTTGCAAATATTGCGTACATTCTTTGCGCCAGTTTTGTTGCATCATTATCGGTAACCGATAAATAACAACATTAAGAAAGCTGCCCGCCATTAAACCAATAAGACCCACCAAGGCCGTCAGTAAATAAGGGTTTGTTAATAAAATATCCAACTGTTGTATCATTTTTGTAATGTGGGTGTTGTGATTGGCGGCTTGATCATCGTCATTTTACAGGTTTAGCTAACCGCCGCACCCATTTTAAAAATAGGCAAATACATGGCGACGACCAGGCCTCCAATCAAAATACCTAAAATAACCATAATAATCGGCTCCATCAAGCTGCTTAAATTATCGACCAGGTTATCAACTTCTTCTTCAAAAAAATCAGCCACTTTAGCGAGCATTGCATCCATTGAACCGGACTCTTCGCCGATAGCAACCATCTGTTGCACCATGTGTGGAAAAAGATTGGTTTGCAGCATGGCAACCTGCAAGCGTTGACCGGTTGCCACTTCTTCGCGCATTTTTAAAACGGCTTCGGCGTAAATGATGTTGCCACAAGCGCCGGCTACCGATTGTAACGCATCTACCAAAGGCACGCCTGCCGCAGACATGGTGGATAAGGTTCTGGCAAAACGGGCAATCGCTGATTTGTTGATAATCATACCCACTACCGGTATTTTCAGTAAGGTTTTATCCAGAAAATGATTAAACGGTCGCGAACGTTTTTTGAAGTAGCTAAACACATAAACTGCAATAATAACGACGCCAATTACAATCCACCACCATTCTTTCATCCATTGGGACATATTAACCACCATGCGGGTAAACGCCGGTAAATCAGCGCCAAAGCTCTTAAACATATCTTCAAACACAGGTACGACAAACAACAGCAAAATAGCGGTAACAATAAAAGCGACCACAATCACGGCGATGGGGTAGCCCAGTGCCTTTTTGATTTTTTTCTTCATGGACTCGGTTTTTTCTTTGTAAGTCGCAATCTTATCCAGCAATGTTTCCAGTACTCCCGCTTGTTCGCCAGCATCCACCAAATTACAAAATAACTCATCAAAATACAGTGGCTTTTTTTTCAGTGCCTCCGCCAAGGTGTCACCGCCTTCAATATCCGCTTTTACGCTCAAGAGCATATCTTGCATACTGGGGTTTTCATGGCCTTTGCCGACAATATCGAAGGATTGTACAAGCGGTATGCCGGCACCCAGCATGGTGGCTAATTGCCTGGCGAAAATAGCTATATCTGCCGGTGTAATAGCTTTTAACCGGGGGCTAAAAAATGGCTTGGATTTTTTCTTGATTTTAGTGACGCGATAACCTTGTCGCCTTAGCTCGGTTTTTGCTATCAGTTCATTTTTAGCGGTGATAACCCCGTTGGTTTTTTTTCTGTCTTTACCTATGCCTTCCCAGATAAAATCAAGTGGTTCATTTTGGTCTGCCATGATTACTCCTTGGTTACCCGATCAATTTCTTCAAGACTAGTGATTCCCAGTCGCACTTTATTCAAGCCCGAAGCGCGTAAGTCATTAATGCCTTCGGACTTGGCCAGCTCAGCCAACTGCATGGCATTGCCCCCTTCCAGAATAAGCGCACGCATATTTTCGCTCAGGGTCATCACCTGATAAATGCCGACCCGACCTTTATAACCATTGGTACAGTGCTCACAACCGACGGGGCTAAATACCCTAAGCGTTTTTAAATCCTCTTCGGTAAAACCGGCGGAAATAAAGATGTGATCAGGAAAATCAGCCGGGATTTTGCAGTACTCACATAAGCGCCGCGCCAGACGTTGCGCCATAATCAAAATAACGGCAGAGACGATGTTGAAAGGTTCAATACCCATTTGCATGAGCCGGTTTAATGTTTGCGGCGCATCGTTGGTATGCAGTGTTGATAACACCAAATGACCGGTTTGTGCAGCTTTAACGGCAATGTCGGCGGTTTCCAAATCCCGAATCTCACCGACCATAATAATATCGGGATCTTGACGCAAAAAAGCTCGTAAGGCATTAGCGAAGGTCAATCCTGCCTTAACGTTCATGTTAACCTGATTGATACCTTCGACGGTAATTTCAACGGGATCCTCGGCCGTGCAAATATTGCGTTCGATGCTATTGAGCAAGTTTAAACCGGTATACAAGGTAACCGTTTTACCGCTGCCCGTAGGGCCGGTAACCAAAACCATCCCGTAAGGCTTGTTAATAGCGTGGAGAAAAAGTTGTTCTTGTTCGGGTTCAAAGCCCAGTTTTTCGATACCAATCTGGGCACTGGTCGGATCTAAAATACGCAAAACCACCTTTTCACCGAATAAGGTGGGGCAGGTATTAACCCGAAAATCAATCGCATGGTGCTTGGACAGGTTCATTTTTATCCTGCCATCCTGCGGTATCCGACGCTCTGCAATATCCATTTTTGCCATCACCTTAACCCGGGATATTATTCTGCTGGCGATGTTGGTCGGGGGACTGGCTACCTGATACAGTATGCCGTCCGCCCTGAAACGTATGCGAAAGTTTTTTTCATAAGGCTCCATGTGTATATCGGAAGCCCCTTTTTTTATCGCATCCAACAGGATTTTATTTACAAATCTAACAATCGGCGCATCATCAATATCGGTATCGATATCGGCTTTAGCCGCTTCTTCATCACCGCCAGTAATATCCAGATGCTCAAGGTCTTCGTCAAGAAGATCAGTCATGGAGGTATCAACCGCTTCCAGTGCTGTTTCAATCGCTTTGATCAGCTTGTTTTCTTCAACCAGAATGGTTTCCGGATACAATCGACATTGAAATTTTATTTCATCCAGTGCCAGCAGATTGGTTGGATCAGATAGCCCAACAAATAATGTTTTACCCCTGACAAAAAGAGGGAGCGCACGGTGTTTACGGATCAGTTTTTCATTAATTAAACTTAATGGCAGATTATGGAGATCAATGGCATCCAGATCAAAAAAAGGCGCGCCATATTCAACCGAGGCCTTGGTGGCAACCACTTTACTATCAACAAGTCTGTTTGCAACCAGGTAACTTAATAACGGGAGATTTTTTGTTTGCGCTTCCTGGTTATGAATTTTGGCTT
>SESA01001721.1_pt1 | contig 10996 bp, 5 predicted proteins | sample 3171451 | NCBI WGS metagenome assembly SESA01 (sample SAMN06051862, study PRJNA518727) | freshwater metagenome | biome: subpolar coniferous forest; feature: holomictic lake; material: water; isolation source: holomictic Lake 227, 8 m depth | place: Canada: near Kenora, Ontario | collected 2013-06-25...
AGCGAGGTGACCCTCGGCGCGGGGGACAGCTTGCTGCAATGGCTCGTTTTGCCGAGAATCCGCAAGGTGAACGATGCGGTGGGGCCGGGGCTGCTTCAGTTGCAGGATTTGCAGAACGCGGCCATTTGCCAGCGGTTGCAGGATCATGTGATCGACTTCGGGCTGCTGCGTTCTGATCTCGTCACGCGCGGGTCGTTGAAGGGAAGGCCGCTGGGAAAATTCGGGTACAGCCTCTTTATTCCAGACAAGCTTCGGGCTCGGGACACCAAGGCGACAGAAGCGCAGCTACTCCAGGAACTGCCGATCACTTCGCAGGGCGACCACACGCTTTTTCAGCAGCAACTGGAGGAAGTCGCCCAAAGCCGAAAGTGGAATCTTAACATTCGCCTCCTGTGCGAATCCTTTCCTCAAGCCGCTCAAGTGCTGGAGCAAGGGCAGATGGCTGCCATTCTGCCCGACCTCGCCCGGCTCACAATGAACTTCGATGCCGTCTGGGCCTTCCCACTGAAATCCCTGCGCGAACTGGACCGCGAGATTTGCCTCGCATGGCAACCGCACCATCTGGAAACCCGCCCGCACATTGGCTGCGCCATCGACAAACTCAGCGCGGCGCTGACATTTGGGTTTTAAAAGATCGGGCCGCCGGCTCCACCCCCTGGCGATAATGGCGGGGACTGATTCCCGTCCATTTTCGAAAGTTGCGATTGAACGAAGAAAGGGCCGCAAATCCGCATTCGCCAGAAATATCAAGTATTCGGCTCTGCCCGTCGCGAAGGAGTCTCATGGCAATGGATATTCGGTGGCACGACAGCCAATCCGTGAATGTTTCTCCAAGAAAGCGCCTGAATAGTTGGGCCAGCCTTTGAGGCGTCACCCCGACCGCACTGGCCACTTGAGCCGAAGATAGATCGGCCCGGTGATGGTTCTCCTCCGCAAATTTGATCGCTCGAACCAAGATCACAGGCAGCGCGTTCCCGGAAATCTCTTTGTTCGGCCAATCTCCCGCGTCATCTTTAACGGAAGCGACCTGTCCAATTAAATTGACCACTTCAACCCAAACTCTGGCTTTTTCGTCAATGCTCGAAGACAAACCAATGGCGTTCAGCAACCCGGCAGACTTGCCATCACAAAGCAACGGCACCGCCACATGCTCGAAGCCGCCGGAACACTTCGCATAGGAAACCTCTTTCCATTCCAGGGCGTTCTTCCGCAGCCCTGCGTGGAGACGGCCACATTCGTTCCGTGCTCGTGCCGTCGCTGATTTGAACCACAGACATAAACCCTGCCCGCAACCATGATCTGCAATGTCTTTGGGCGACAAGTCGTCCAACGCGCTGCAGACCAGAATCTTTACGCCGGTGACTTGCTGAAACTCCTTGAATACTCGAAGCGCTTTCGGGTCGGCGAAGATCCTGGCCAGCTTTTCGTATCTATGTCCTTCCATTGTGGCTCCACGCCTCGTCGTTCCATGCTGCAATCATCCCAAGGAATCTCCGTTTTCGGAAGTATGCGAGGGCTTCACTATGCCGCCTCTTAAATCCCACCCGTCGCGTAACACTCGATCAGGGAAATACAACTCTACAGATGCCCGTCGTTCCATCTGTGAAAAAGACTCTATAGATCAAATCCCCTGGCCGATTGAAACTGCGGCTCTGGGCGAGAGTTTCTGAGGCGCCATCGAAGATCGATATTCCGCAAATGGACTTCGATCCGGAGCCGACCGCCATGAGATCGCCTGCCCTCACAACCAAATGCAACTGGCCCGCGGTATCCACGGCCCAAAGCCCTTGGCTGTTGGCGGATGTCACTCCTCCCGCGCCGGTCAAAAGGTTCGCAAGAATCACCGCGCCGCCCTGATCAGGAAGGACCAGCTTGGAGAAGGAGGCAAACTTCGCGCCGATTGGACAATCGGGCGCTTGCCCCTGGGCTCGGGCCATCAGTTTTAAGACCCCTGACGAGTTTGACCAAACCCCGCTGGCATTCGCGATGGTCACTCCCGCCACACCGACCTTCAATGTTCCGATAAATGCGACCCGCCCATTGTTGTTGTAGGCCGGGTCGCTCAACCCAGCAAATACCGCCATGGAAACACCCGCAGCCGCGCCGCCGGTGCGTGCAATAAGCTGGCGCACGGCCAAACTGGAATCCGCCCAGATCCCCGTGTTATTGGCACTGGTGATGCCGGTCCCCGCAACGGTCGCACGGAATGCGGAGCGCCCCGCATCGTTGATGGCCGGAGTTCCGAAGCTGCTGAACTTGGCTCCCGTGATCCCTGGGGCTGCTCCGTTCTTTGCAGCCGCCATGGAGACCGCTCCGGTCGCGCTCACCTTGAAGATGCCGCTGGTGCCGTCACTGAATGAAACCAGCCCAGTAGCCGTTCCCACTCGATTGAAACCCCGGCTCTGCGCCCCCACGTAGGAAGGTGAGACAAACGTCGAGAAGGAGGTCACCGTCTTGGTGAGAGTCCCAACTATGAGTTTTCCACCTTCACGAATGAGTAGCTTCCTTGCTCCAAGCTTGTCCACGATCCATAGCCCCTGGTCGTTCGCTATCGTTACACCGCCGCTGCCCTGCACAAGGTTCGCCGTGAAGAGGACCTGATCGTAATCCGTAGCGACCAGTTTGGTGAAGGCGCTGAATCTGGATCCGGAGGGACACCCTGGAGCCTGTGATCCGGCGCGAGCGATCAGCGAAAGCCGACCCGAAGTCGTCGCCCAGATGCCAGAGGCATTCGCCGTCGTCACTCCTCCCAGTCCGGTCACCAACTGGGCCCGGAAGGCTGTATGAGATTTTGAGTTGAGAACGGGATCGCTAAATGATGTAAATAGGCCGCCCGTGACGCCCGGAACAGCGTCGCCGCTGAAAGCGGTAAGAATCCTGTTGGTGCCGCTCTCGACCCAAATACCCTCGCCACTTTCCGCAGTGCCGTAAACGTGCGCCTGCCAGGCCATGCCGCCCGCGTCGTTTCCGGCAGGAGCGCCGAATATGTCAAACGCCGTCCCATCAATTCCGGTGTTGTCATCACCGTGGAGCACCACAAGTTCGGCGTCTCCGCCATTCGTTGTGGAGGCAAGAGTAGTTTGCCCTGTGATATTGAAGTCCGCGCCGTCAAAATCGACGATTCCGCCAAACCGTGCCGTACCGGACGTCCCTGCTGGAGGGATCACCTGGTAGGCTACCGTTCTCGATTTGTTATCAAGAAACACCCATTTCACCCGATGATTAATGGAGTCCCACACCCCTTCGTTGTCGATCCCGGCCGGTATGACCGTCCACCCAGCCGGAGGATTTTCCTCCAAACCATACGTTAGCGTCGATGACCCGGGCGTAACGGAAATACTTACGGTCAACGGCTGTCCCGCTTTGTAACCAGAAGGAACCTTTCGGATGGCCACATTGGTCTGCACCAACGCTGCCGATTTTGCTGTCCGCATCGCCGAAAGAGCTCTTACTGCGGCGGACCCGCTAATCCAGCACTGCGGCGGCGTCAGGCTGCCATCGTATTTGTATGCTCCACCTGGGTACTTGTAAATAGTCCCTGCTTTTACCGCATAGTTGAGCGGAATGGGGTCCGGTCCCGATGTCCAATGCCCGCCGGTTGTCTTGTATGCGCTTCCATAGGAGACTGCTTCGGAAAGTTCCAATTTAAAGTCGCCGTTTTTGTCCGCTGGATGATAAGATGCAAGGGCAATCGAGCTATCACCCCCGATACCCTCGTCGATCCCATCATAGTCATACGTGCCAACAAATATCTGCGTCCCCGTTGCGTCAGCGGGAGGGGTAGCTTGATAGCTGAGCGTCCTGGGACCGTTATCAAGAAACACCCATTTAACTTGATTATTGACCGAATCGAATTCGCCGTAATTATTGATGTTGCTGACGCTCCATCCTGCTGGAGGCGCATCTTGAACGCCATAAGTCTTTGTGGTTGAATCAGGCGTTACGGCGATTGTCACCGTCACGGGCTGGCCAGGCGCGTATCCGTTGCTGGAGAAAGATCGTAAGGAGCGATATGAGCCGGAGACAAATTGAGCTGTAATGCTTGTATCAGCATTGATTGTGATCTGGACCGGGTTGGTTAACCCAGAACTGCCTCCACTCCAAGCATCGAATCTATACCCTGCGGCCGAAGAACCGGTCAACGTAATCGTCGTTCCGGCCGCGTACTTGCCGTCAGCACCCGGCAGTGGACTGGCCACGATCGCGCCGCCCGCTGTCGGACTACAAGCAAGGTTCAGCAAATATCGCTGCGTCGTTTGCTGCTGAAAGTTTGCGGTGAATGCAGCACCTCCCGCCGGTACCGTGATCGTGCGAGGATTCTGCGTATTCCCATCGCTCCATCCGGTGAACGTCCACCCGGTATTCGCCGTGGCTGAAATACTGGTGGAAGCGCCGACTGCAAACCCGCCTCCTCCGCTAACGGTTCCACCAGTTGCCGGTGAGGCTTGAACCGAAACCGAGACGCCTTGGGTGAAATTCGCTTGGAAATTCCGATTTCCGGACACGGTAAAAGTAAAGGCTGATCCGCTGCTGATCGGGCTTCCCGTTGCAGGATCAGACCAGCCATTAAAAACATATCCGCTGTTCGCAACGGCTGACACCGTAACGCTGGTCCCGGCAACATAACTACCGGCGCCGCTCGTAGCGCCGCCATTGGACGGGGTGGCCTTTGTTACAATCTGATACGCGGGCCCTTTGTCTTCAACATGGATGACCGTCGAGTAAGAGGGAGATTCCAAATAATTGCCACAGCTCGTCGGAAATTGCCCCATTTTCGCCGAAAACGTAACGGGGTAATCCCCATCGCTATTTAATATGGGAGTACCCGACAAAACGAAAACGCCGGGCTGCGTCATGGACACGGACAATCCTTCCGGCAAAATGCCCGTAACATTCACTCCGCTGATCGGAAGCGTCAACGATGTGGTCGCAATATGAAATGTCGTCTGGGCGCTCGCTCCGATAGCAAACGAATAGCTTAACGGGAGATCGCCGCTAAATGTGTTCCAATAGTCCTGGTAAAGCGTGACAAGTCCGGTGCCTCCGTCCATCTTCAGGATTTCCCCGGTAAGGTATTGAAAATAGAACTGATTTCCATTACCTCCAGCATTCCAAAACCCCCGCTCTTCGGAAATATGGCTTCCGCTTGTTCCACCCGATAACGAATCACATTTTGCGCACCAGTATCCGAACCCGCCAATCGAATAGTAGCTTAATTCTATGTAATTATGCAGACTACTTTGACTGCCAGACGCACGTTGATAGCCTCGCCACTCCGAAACCAGCGCGGTGAAGTCTGACTGAAGGGCCGTCAAATCTGCGCGAGCGGAGCAGCAAAGGCACAGAAACAGCAGCACGCTGACCATAATCGGCATGATGCGTTTGATAGGCAGGGCGATATAGTTGAATAAAAGATTCATATTAATTGCAGAAGTGCTGGTTTTATTCGAGGCCGAAAATGCAAAGGGTAAACAGAACTACAACGAGCCAGATCACGCAGATAAGGAGGATGCACATTTTAGGTGATTCTCCGCTCGATCTCACCAGCAATACACTGGAATGCCAGCCACACAGAGCGTGGATGGTGAAATGGATTTCCAGAGCTTGACGGCAGATCCGGAAAACCGCCGGGATACAGAATCCCCGAGGCGGAGCAAAAGCGGATTTTCCAGCACTATCGGAGCAGTCATGTTCATAGGTAAGTAGCTTGTGTAGCAGCTTCGCCGCGCACCCGTCTCCTCAGCGGAGAAACTTCTGGTCATCAGTTGCACAAAAGTCCTACCACGATTCCGTGGAGCCCGAGGGCCGCTCGCCATCCGGCCCGCAAGATCGAACACATTTTGGCGCAATCCATCGTTTCTTGGCTGTTGATGGCGTGAATGGTTGAGGGCGGGTAGCATGCAGTTTCTGGGTGACGCAGCACACCCTACCCATTTCATTCATGCACGATAACCGTGCGTATCGCAGGCCACCTGACTGGACAGACAGGCTTTTCTAGTTTGGACAAGCGAGATTCACGCCCGCCGCCGAGCGGCCAAGATGGCCACTCTCCCGTGCAAGTCCGTGCCAAGTCGCCACCGGCACCAAACTTCGCCAGCCCTCAGCGCCTGGAGACTTCCAGGCCGGCTTTGGCTAGGATACCTGGGAAGGCACGAACGGCTTTGCGATCGTATTCGCGCACGCCATCTGGACCGTCCGAAAGATTGTCCCAGGAGACCAGGCAGTCGTGGAACTTCTTGGCGTCGTTGCGTTCCTTTGCATACCGCCAGCCATCCCGGAGCCGTTCGACGACCCATCGACCATGCTCCATTTCCGCCATGCGCTCGACTTCAGCTTCTGTAAATCCCTCAAAAGCAGCCGGGGCGTCCGCTTTGCGCACGGAAAAACCGGCGGCTTCGAGAATCCGCACCGCATAAGCCGCTTCGTCTTTGTTGGCTGCTTTGAACGTCTCCTTGAGCTGCGGCCAGGGCTTGAGCTTGTCGGGGAGAGCCTTGGTGTTATCGGAAACATACTGCGCGTGAAATTCCCGGGCCATCTCGTCAAGGAGGGTTGGATCAAATGAAACGACGCTGGGGCCCACAAACGCACGGATGGTCATGGGATCGCCCCCTAAAGGCAACAAGTTCGGCAGGCTGCTCCAAATACAATCCGTAAGCATGGCATGCGCCGCGTCCTTGTTGCTTCCCGAAACCAAACCCACATTGCCCCCGAGCGCAAGGGCGATGCGGTACTCCGCTGCACTCAGGCTGCCTCCGTGGAATCCAAGCAAAACGACACAACGCGGATTGATGTCCGAACCCAGGATGTCTTCCCAATAACGAAGAATTTGCCCAGGGTCGAAATCCTCGCCGGTGCGAACCGCTTGGTCATAGTTCTCGTGAAACTTTGTTTTTTCATGCAGTTGTTGCGGAAGATAGGCCATCAGCCGAAACTGCTTTTTGCCTTCTGCGGCAAGGCTCGCCGCGACATCACCCACGCAACCGGGCACGCCCGCGGTGGTGCCTCCAGAAATAACCGTTCCCTGGAAGGCTCTCAAGCCAACGTCAAGCAGGGGACGAAGCACCTCGACGTCCTCGGAAGACAATGAATCCGCGCCCCCGGCCACGATTAGAACCGGTTCGGAAATTGCCGTGTGCTCGCCTTCTGGCTTTGAGCCAGCGGCAATGTGCCGTGCAAGTTCCAGTAATTTCTGGATGTGCAGGCAAATCCTCGACGGCCTCTTTCCGTAGTGAATACGATGGAGCCACGCCGCCTCGTTAGCGAGCGTATCGGGGCTGACACAATACTTGCCTTCGAGGACAAACGCTATGCCCCGTGCATACCAGCCGAGAGCATTGTGGGCACTGGCCCCCGAAGCTTTGCCTTGAGCCGCCGCTTCCGATTCCTCGAGCAAAAACGAAAGGCGCCCGGCGGTGAAATATGCCTGAGGAATCTCGTTTCCGACCTCTGCATGCTCTTTGCATGTTTCGACAGCCACGCGGAGCATCGGCCTCAGAGCATCAATCGCCTCGATCCGACCGCCCGTGCAACGCAATTCCATCCCGAGCATCTCAGCGAGATAGTAGGGGTTTGCGGGTTCGTGTTCATGAGCCTTTTTGAAGCATTCCCTCGCCTCGTGCTCCTCTCCAGGAACTTGGTTCCAGGCCCATCCCAAACGAATCAAAGCGCGGGCATGCACGCTTTCCCGCTTTCGTAGATCCTGCACATGGACCGAGTCGGATTTCCCGCACAGCTCCACGCACTCTGCCAGATAAGCCTGTCCCTTTCGAAACTCCCCTGATGCCGGTTTTGATGCGTGAACGCGACAGAGGCTGAAACCAAGCAGAAGCAGCATTTCGCAGCGATTGGCATCGTGCAGATTCTCGTAAGGTTCCAGAAGCTTCACGACGAAGTGATCTGAACCGCACGACCCGTGGAGGCTGGCCAGTTTGAGCGCAAGAGCAGGTTTGTTCGCGAGATCAAACTCGTTGGCAAAAATCAGTTCCTGCACGGCGATTTCCCTCTCCACATCCTCTTTCGGCGCGAATTTTGTGTAATTGGCGATCATTCCATCCACCTCGTTCACAAGCTCGTCGAATCCGCGGTCGCCCCGCTCCATTTCAGCTGCCAGAAGATTGCCCGTCCGGACGATCCCGGTTGAGAAGCTTAGCGAGCTTTTGTACAGTCGGTCATGCGTGCTATCGGCCCAGGCATGTTGGAGCCATGTGCGAACCTGGAGTTCCGCCGTTCTATTTTTCAGGCTGTAAATAGCCCGACTCTCCTCATCGGTGATCCCCAACGTATTGTCCCGCTCGGGTTTCAGACGCACCAGATAATGCATGTCGCGGTAACCAAACGTGCTTCCACCGAGAAGCAGCCCCTTGTCGTCCTTCTGAACGATTTCAAAATTGGCCTCGATGAACTGGCACACTGCCTGAACCTGCCCCAGCGTCTGAACGATCACCCGTCCGCCGCACAGGTCCGTCAGTTGCTCAACCGGGTTTTTGTATTTGTCATACTTGCGTGCCGCTTTCTCGGCAAAACTCGAAAGCGTCTTGGCCCGCGTCTGCACCAGAGCCTCCGGGAATGCACTCTTGCACGCGTTTTGAAATATTCGGCGCAATGCGCCAGCAAAGACTTCGTAGGATCCAACGATCTTGCTGTAAGCTTCGATTTGTGTCCTGTGCGTTTCGGGGGAGGGGAAGTTCTCGTTCATGGAAACTGAGAAGTGAGGCGGTTTGCGATAGCAACCAAGACGTCACGCATTACTTGCGTCAAGGGCAGCCCTGCCATCGCGTCCGGCGGTACCCAAGTGAAATCGTCATGCTCGTCTGAGAGGCGCAATTCGCCCCCCGTCTGGTGTGCGTAAAAGCAAAGCATCGCCACGCGAATATGCGGCATCTCGAACTCCGTCACACAGGCGACGCTATCGATTCCGATTTCCAGCCCGGTTTCCTCCCTTACCTCTCGGCGCAGCGCCTCGTCCACCATCTCGCCATCATCCATCTTGCCGCCGGGGAACTCCCATTCGCCCACGAAATTCCGACTCTGCGCTGCCCTTCGGAGGAGAAGCAGTCGTCCAGCCTCGTCCGCTATGATGGCCCGAACCGTCATGCCATACGGCTTCATTTTGGTTTCAAGATTTGCGCGCATACGACTAAATCCCCATCAACCCGAATTTCCGATCCTTCTTGAATTGGATTTGTTTCTTCTCGAATTTGCCGCCCTCGGTTCGCCGCATCAAGTCAAGCTGTCCTGATTCGCCGGGATGGTCTTTGAAGTAATCAGAAAACGCCTTGGCCGTTTCCATCGACTTTCCATTGAGCTGGATCAAAATGTCCCCCTCGGATAAAGCACAGGGAGCGGCGTTGGGAATGGACTCCACCGCGGTCACATACCATGCCTCTCTGACTTTGGCTTCTTGCGCTGCCGCAAAAAACGCTTGGGCTGTTTCCGCATACCTGTGTTCCGGGGCATTGGAGTCGGGAAAGCGTTTGCTGTATTCGTCGAGCAGCGCGAAAGCTTTGGACCGATATCCAAGTAGACGGCATTTCCATGCGTTCATGGCGATGTCGTCGGGCGTGTCGGATGGCTTTACGTCCAATTTGGAAATGGCCGCGTCTAGCCTGCTTTGGGCTTCGCTGAGGGTCACCGAATATTCCTTCGCCAATTCCCCGCGCCGCTTCAAAACCGCTTGGATTTGCTCCGCGCTTCGCTGTTCGAAAAGAAAAATATCATTAGCAGAAACGAACCGGTTGGGTTCCAGCTTTTTGAAACTAGAGAGCCCTTGAAGGGTCGGCGCACGCATCTCCGGCGGGGCAAGAATCAACAATCGCATCCCCGCCAAATAGGCAGATTGCGCCCGCGCACGGAGGCGGTCACGTTCTACCATCACCCATTTCCTGCGGAAATCCTGCTTGGCCGGACTCTCCTCTTTGGCCCAATCGGCAAACGTCGAGAGCAGGGCCTCGGTGGCGTAATCCACCTCCGTGAACTGGTCGTAAACTTTGCGAACGAAATCCACCTGCAACCCGCTCTGAACCACGAGAGGGTTAAGAGCTGGGCTAAACGCCTTTACCATTGGATCGCCATTGAACTGCACCCGCAGATCGCTAAGGTATTTTTCCAACGCCTCGCGGCGGATCTTCGGCAGCGTTTCCTCCTTTTGCGCCAGCGCCGCATCCACAAACTGCTCCACCGCCTCCAATCGGAGATCCAGATGCCCGAGATTCGAGAAGACGTCCGCCAAGAGAGCCTGAACGCTGCTTGCCTGGCTTCGGGAGTCCTGCACTGCCGCCTCGTCGCTGGCGCTGTTCCAAATCATCGTTGCACCAGCAAAGACGATCATGAGAGCAGCGGTCCACAAAATGACTTTCTTGAGTATCCCCATACGAGCGCTCATCGGCGCTCCAAGAAGCTTCGTCGTCTTCTCCATCGTCGAAGCGAAATGCTCATTCGAGTAAGGAACGGATTGATGCCGAGGCAGCGATGCTATTTCCGCTGGCAAATTTTCCACTGGCGGGAATTCAAAATGGGGCATCAGGACGGGAACAATCCTACGCTTTGTTTTGATCGCGTGAGCGATCTCCACCCTAATCCAATCCTTCTCGCTGGAACAACGTTCCAACGCTCCCGGCGAGAGCACGACCACAAAACCTCGGGCCGACTCAATATGCAACAAGAGCGACTCGTCGTAATGTCCCTGCCGGAGATCCTCGACATCAATAAAAACGCGATAGCCGCGCTTTTCGAGTTCGGTCCGGAGCAAACGAGCCGTTGGCCCGCCGCCCTCACGGCGATAGCTGATGAAAACGTCGTAACGCATATTATGCAAAGTTCTTAAAATCTGTTGGTAGCGCTTCGTCCAGCCGTTTCTTTATTTGATCCAATTCCTTTTCGATTGCAGAATGTTCTAACTCGAGCTGTTTCAGTTTCTTTTTTCTCTCCTCTTCCTGAGATTTATTTGTAACACCGCCATTCATTTTGACTTCTTCTTCAGCGGATTGCACCATTTGTT